>Ga0228535_1000523_pt1 | contig 102819 bp, 87 predicted proteins | sample SJ1metagenome_FD_168457 | JGI IMG/M metagenome (GOLD analysis project Ga0228535, IMG submission 168457) | Enriched culture of PCE-dechlorinating microbial communities from Ithaca, New York, USA - SJ1 | ecosystem: Engineered > Modeled > Simulated communities (microbial... > Unclassified | place... | reverse complement strand
GCTGTCGAGTTGGCCTGGACCATGTTTCCTATGCCGAAGGAGGCAAGGAACGCGAAGAGGGCGAAGAGTACTGCAAGCCACTTCATTCCAAGTCCCTTCTCAAGGATGTACATCGTGCCGCCCCTGAACTGTCCCTCTTCATCCTTTTCACGGAACCTGACCGCCAGCGTAACTTCACAGAATTTCGTCGTCATGCCGAATATAGCGGATATAAGCATCCATACAAGAGCTCCGGGGCCTCCGAGGTGGAGTGCCGTAGCGACGCCTGCGATGTTACCGGTCCCTACTGTTGCGGCAAGTGCGGTAGCCATTGCGGCAAAAGATGAGATGCTTCCTTCCTCAGAGCTCTTTTCCCTGAGCCTGCCGAAGACTTCTCTGATCATGAGACCAAAATATCTTACCTGGGGAAAACCAAGAACCAAAGTGAACCAGACGCCCGTACCTACCAAGAGGGTGAGCATCCATGGGCCCCAGACGATCCCATTGATCACACCGTTGATTTTCCATATAGCTTCCACAAAAAATTCCCCCTTAAAATTAAAATAATAAAGCGATAAAATGGAGACACCGCCCCATGCTCCTTTCACAGATTATCACGCTGCATTATATTTGTCTACGATTTTATATAATCTTAATCAATTGTTAATGCAGCCTGAAGCACTGAAAAAGAGAGTCCGCCTATCCTAAGTTTAAGCAGGTTCCAGTTTTGCTTTCATTTTGATCTTTATCCTCCGGCCACTCACCTCCTAATATCGTTCTCTTAATTGTTCGGCAATATTGACAGAAACAACATACCGAATTTTCTAAATTTTACAAATAAACATTCAATAAGACAAGATGTTAATTTTCATTTTTAACAAAATGTACGGACATGTTTTTAAAATGCGGCTGAGCAATGGCTGAGCATCGCGAGCGGTTGTTGAGCAGTCGTAAGTGCAGGCGGAAACTGCATCGCGGAGAATTTGTCCGAAGACCTATCGGGCGGAGAATTTGCGGCGTTTAACGCCGCGGAGAATTTGCTCGCTTCGCATCGCGGAGAATTTGCCTGACTCCGTCAGGCGGAGAATTCAAGATTTATGGTTTGAGGGCAAATTCACCGCTGAATGGTTCATTCAGCAAATTCTCCAGCGATGGACTACGCGAATTCTCCGCAGCCGAAGGCTGTAAATTCTCCGGCGGACGACCCAGCCGCCAGCCTTCCAAGCTAGCGCCGCGAGATGCCCCAATTGCCGCAATTGGGGGCAGATCGGAGATGATAGCGACGCAGGTTTTAAGGCTTTAGCGGTTGTTTACACCAAACGCAATTGGGATTTAGAGCGAGTGATAACGACGCAACATGAAAAAATTCAAACTACGACGTATATGAATACGTCGACGTGAAGGATTTTGAGTGTTGCTAAGTTAGCGCCGCTATAAATCCCAATTGCCCCAATTGCCAATTTTTTGGGCAATATAGAAGACATACCCATAAAATTGCTTGTATTTTGAGTAGAGCTCTGCCTCTCTTCTCAGGAATTCGACCATATTCTCTGCGGTCTTATTCCCGGGGTGTTTTTTCAGGAATTCCTCCTGCCTTGCTTTTTGCGGGATAAAATAATTGTCTGTCCAGCAGGTTTCAGGCAGTACGAATGCGGCGACCGGAATATAGCCTGTCTTTTGCATGATGGAAATATTGTGTGCTATGGTGCTGATCTCAGGGACTGCTTCTGTCCACCATTTCTCGATCTCCGCGGGGCGATCGTCTGTGAACCATGACTCGTACGTCACGGCAACGTAACCATCTTTTTTGAGGAAGCGCTTCCAGTGAGCCAACCCTTTTTCAAAACCGATATTGCCAATCGCACCCTCAGACCATATGATGTCGAATTCTTCATCGCCGAACTGCAGATCATCCATTGAGCCGACAATGCCCTTGACCCGGTCCTGCAAACCGTGCCTTTCGGCTTTTGCGTTGAGTTTGTCGATCGAACCGGCGAAAAGGTCGAGGGCTGTGATCGTCGCTTCTGTGTTCTGTGCCAGCACCATTGTCTGAAAGCCTGTGCCGCAGCCCAGATCGGCAATTTTCGTTTTGTTTGAAATATTTCCGATAAAACTTAACGCCCTGACAGTCTCTTCTGCACTGCCGGGCCCCTGTCGTTCAAGCTCCGTGAAAAATTCATTGATGAGAGCAAAATCAATCTCGTGGATCGTTATTTCTTCCATTGTCATACTCCTTATTTTCATATTGTGATTCACATGGCCGTTTGACCATATTTCAACATGCTGTGACTCTGCCCCGAACGACCCGGGCAGATAAACGATCATTAGATCAAGCTTGATCAACTATTGTGCTGATCTAATTTTGACCGTATATTTCTTTTCTTATCTCCGCAGCCCTTGCGTGAGCAATAAGCCCTTCGCCGCGGGCCATATTTGAAACAAGACTGCTTATTTCGAGCATAGCCTGTTTTGTCATACTCTGATGAGTACAAACTTTGAGGAATGTGCCGGCCCATACTCCGCCGGTATAACGCGCTGCTTTCAATGTCGGCAGAGTATGGTTCGTGCCCGATGCATAATCACCGAATACCTCGGCAGTATATTGACCTATGAAAAGCGAACCGTAATTGGTCAGACTGAGGACTGCTTCTTTGGGTTCATTAACGATGACCTCTAAATGTTCAGGAGCATAACTGTTGGTAATATCTATTGCCTCGCAAAGACTGTCTGCAAGCAACACCTCTCCATAATCCTCCCACGATCTTGATGCTATGTTTGCTGTAGGAAGTGCTGCCAACTGTTTTTCAACTGATGAAATAACTGCTTTTCCAAGTGCTTCGTCAGTGGTCACAAGTATTCCCTTTGCCAGAGGGTCATGTTCTGCCTGTGCCAACAAATCAGCTGCGACTATGTGCGGATCCGCACCTGCGCCTTCTTCAGCCATTACAAGAACTTCGCTTGGTCCTGCCACAAAATCTATCCCGATCTTGCCGTAACACTGGCGTTTGGCTTCTGTTACATATTGATTTCCGGGACCGACTACCAGGCTTACGGGAGCGATCTGTCCTGTGCCATATGTGAATGCAGCTATTGCCTGGGCACCGCCTACTGCATATATTTCGTCCGCGCCTCCGATATCCATTGCAACCAGTGTTTTTGGATCAATACTTTCACTTTCTTTAACTGAGGGGGAACATGCAGCTATTCGCCTGACCCCGGCGACTTTAGCCGGGATGGTCAGCATAAGGGCGGTCGAATAGAGCGGATAACTCCCGCCTGGGACATAACAACAGCACGAATCGACCGGAATGATCCTATGTCCAAGATAAATCCCCGGATTTGTCTCAAAACGCTCCAGTTCGCGCATTGTGGCTTTCTGCGCTTCTGCAAATGCTTTGATATGTTCCGCGGCTTTTCTCATATCGGCTAATTCCTGTTCACTTATCAGATTATAGGCAGCCTCGATCTCTGCACGGCTAATTCTTAAGTTACGTCGCTGATTCTGGTCGAATCGAATATTATATTCAACCAATGCCTTATCACCATTGAGCCGTACATTTTTTATAATAGCCGACACATTATCTATAAGCTGCTGATTATCTTCATTGGTACGCGGTTTTGCTTTCTTGATGACTTTCATCGTTATTGCCCCCAGACGTTATACTTTTTAAATTTTATTTAAGAAAAAGAGGAACTATTGCTTTCTTATCTGGCACAGAAAACGGTATAAATTCCAATCTATACCCGTCTGCTGCAAAAAGTTTTTTCGGCCGATCCAATTTACTGCCCGGCAAGTCAGACCTATCCACCCTCTGACTTGCCGGTAAAATGCAATTATGACTTATAGCTGTCCGGTTTTTCTAAGGGTTTTGTCGGATACGGGGCAATTTCGATGTGAAGGATAGGCGTTTCATCCATAATGATTTCAGCCTCTTTTAAAGTTAGATCAAGCACATGTCCGCCTTTTTGGCAGTCGTCTGAAAGAAAGTGCAAATGGTAGCCTGCAGCATTTGTATTGCCCATGTATGCGGGCATCCAAAACCCCACCAGCCTTCCGGATATTCCGTGGTATTCAAATACGCTCTGTTCCTTCAGCGCATCGGAAAGAAGTGGGAACGGCAGCTGATATGGGCCGACACTGCGTACTTTTATTGATCGAAATTTCCCTTTGGTAACGACCGCATACGGTAAATCATCCCTTTTTCGAAGTTCATCCAGTTTTGTTCTCAATTGATCAAGGCCCATTCTGCAAGGTTCAATTTTCTTAGTTATATCTGCCTCAAAAGACGTAACTGTGTAAAACGGACTTTGTACATTGTCGTTTTCGACAGTTACTTTTCCTGTCTTAGCAGCCTTATATACCACACCATCCAGTATGATCATCTCTCCGTCAAGTCCGGTAAATGTCCCCAGGCCAACGTCTCCCTGAGATTTTATTTTTTCAACAGAAGCGACGCCCTCATAATTCCCGGCTAAAAGCGCTTCTATTGTTGACCCCTGATAAAGAACCTCATTGTCAGGCTTTGGGTCCGCTGATGCAGCAAACTGAGATGCAGCTATGAGCAGAACAGAGCATGATATCAATACAATTTTTTTCATATTTTTTACTTCCTTTCTCGGATAAATGCTATTTCAATGTAACAGTATATATAGCAGTTACACGAGAATGATACAATCTTTCTAAGTATGCACTGTCCTATTATAGCGAGAGGGTGTGTTAAAAGATGAAAAAAATATTGATTATTCTTCTGATATTTTTGGCTGCCGCTTGCCGGGTTTTCGCAGCGCAGAATGAAAATGCAAATACATATAATTCCTTCAGTGCCTATTGTAAAACTGAAATGGCAAAGGTCCTTGATACTTATAAGGGCGAGCAATACTCCGTTGTTTATATGAAAGCAGGCAAAAAACCCGAACACTGGAAGAAGACTTCAGAGAGAGTGGACCCTGTTTACGATATAAAGATCCAAAAAGCAACAGAACCGGGGGAACCGGATCCTGCAGTACTTATCGTAAAACACTTAACTGCATTTTATGCCGATAATTTTGAATCTGAACAAGGGGCAAGAGCTGAAACCAAGGTAGTTGACAGTGGGCAAAGAGTTTATAAGTTTTTTATGTCATATGAAAACGATGAGTGGGTTTTGAAAAAAGTAATCAGATACACCCACTGGCATAATAAGAAATGGCAAACAATGTCGCCAACAAGTGTTTTTGAGATACTACAGAGCAGAAATGAGATAAAAAAATAGTGCGGCGTAAATAAGCCGCGTGAAGCGGCGATTTTTATCGCCGTGAAGCAATGGCAGAACGAATGTATGGGATCACACCGGCGACATATTTAGCGCAATTAAAAGGATAGTGTCAATTTTATACAATACAGATCCTTAATATTTGTTAACTTTGACGCAGCTGAATTACTAGGAGTGAGCTTATGAACAGGATCAAATTAGTTCTTGTTATGGTCTTATGGGGCAGCTTGGGAGTTTTTACAAGATCCATTCCATTGTCTGCTCTGAGCCTGGCTTTCCTGAGGGCATTGATCGCACTGCCGGTCCTTTTTGCGGCATTGAAAATGAAAAATACTGAAAAGGTGGAATGGCGGCTGTTAAAGCCTTACATCATTTCCGGCTCGATACTTGGCTTTGGCTGGCTGACTTTATTCTATGGATATAAACATACAAGTATCTCATCAACTGTGATCCTCTATAACATGTGTCCGGTCTATGTGATGATAGCCGCCCCCCTTTTACTGAAAGAGGCCATTTCAAAGATCCAGATCGCTGTGGTTTTCTTCTCATTTCTGGGGCTGGTTTTGATCGTCGGACAAAACCTGTCGGAGGGATACGGGTACCTGGGAATGGCACTCAGTGCAGTTTCAGGAATGCTCTATGCAACAATTATCCTTATTAACCGGAGCATAAAGTCCAGGGTAGATAATCAAACCGGGACTTTCGTACAAATATCTGCGGCGATGATCGTTTTACTGCCATTTGTTCTGGCAGAAGGGGATATATCAACGATCCGGGACCTGGACGCTGCGGCGGTCATTTATACCATTCTGTTAGGCGTATTGCATACCGGTATCGTCTATACCATATTCTTCTCCCTGACCACTCAGATGAGATCTGTTGAAATAGTTCTCTACAGTTATCTGGAACCCTTATTCGGCATCTTATTCAGCGTGATCTTCATCGGAGAGAAACTGACCGTCCTTCAAATCATCGGCGGGACCCTTATTTTAGGTTCAACTTTCATTGGGGAAATACTTAAAAACAAGAAAAAACCGGCCCTGCCCTCCGCCATGCAGACATGACCGTCATAGTCACCCTTGCGTCTCAGCAGTCGTAAAGATAGGCAGAAACAGCATCCTCCGGGAGTGGATCAGAGTCGGTTGCAAATCTGTTGCGGATCGGTCTGATAGAACATAAGAATATTGACCACGATATTTTCGCAAAAAAACAGGGTCCTTAAGCCGAAGCTCAAGCAGACCCTGTCGACGAGATCCGTTACGGAAAACCGCAACTGTCTCAAGGTTATATATTATACTTGACTTCTCTTTTTTCATCAAGCGGACAACTGTGGCATCTCGCGGCGCTGACTTAGCAAGGCTGGCAGAGAATTACGATGTATAGATCGTGAAGAATTTGCAGCAAGTATCACGCTGCAGAGAATGTTGCGAATTCATTACTTAACAGTGTCAAGCAAATTTTCTCCATTGCTTGAAAAACCTCGAATTCCAGGTATGCCTGTATTAAAAAGGAGACTGTCATTGTTGGGGAACAGTCTCCTCATAATTGAATCTGATCAGATATGCTTAGCTGTTTTTATTTTCCTATCTTGTACACTCTTGGCACAACTTATATTTCCTGATCAGTTCAATATAGTTTTTAAAAATAATTTTTCCATCGGTGAAATCCTCTGTATATTTTTCCGGGTGAAACTGAATTCCGTAAATAGGTTTTTCCTTGTGTCGTATGCCTGAAATATCGCAATGGGCACTTCTCGCAATTTTGACAAAACCATCAGGAACGTTTTTTAGTTCGTCTCCGTGGAACATATAAACTGAGCATGGTTCACTCAGATTTTTAAAAATTGGGTCTTCCTGGGTAAACAGATCAACAAAACCTTCCTCCATGATCTCTTCAGCCCCTTTTTGCATCCGACCCAAAACTGCTCCGTAAGCGATCCCGACAAGCTCCTGCCCGGCACAAATTCCTAAAATAGGAATTCTGCTTTTCTTTATCAAGGCAATTTCTGCCCTATACTCTGTTGGCAGTTCTTCGATCTTCCAAGGTATTTCCCTGCCGCTAAGTACAATTGAGTCGTACTCTTTATCATATGCTAAAGCATCATCAAGTACATTGTATGGGAGGATATCCACAACGGTACCTTCAGCCTCATGCAGCTTGTCCTTGAGCAGTCTAAGCCATTCTGTTTCAAGCCCGTCCTTCTCGTTATTGATCAACAGTATCTTCATAATAATCACCTATTTTATTCCAAGAATAAGCTCGGGCAAAAATGTAGCTACCTGTGGTACATATGTGGTAATAAGCAAACATGGGATCCATCCAAAAATGATCATAGTCATTGCCGGTTTCATCATCTCATTTATCGGCGCACCGCCAAGACGGCCTCCAAGGTAAAGGAGCGGCGCACAGGGAGGCGTGATGTTGCCTAAACCCAGGTTTACACCAAGTATTGCGGCAAAATGGATAGGGCTTATGCCGAGCTGAGTCACTACAGGGACGAGTATCGGTGTACACAACAGTACCGCGCTTGTATCGTCCATGATCATACCGATAATTACCATAAATATATTCAGAACAAAAAGGATAACAAGCTTGTTGTCTGAAATTGACCTCAGTATATTCAATATTCTCGAAGGTACATCTTCCATTATGTATATTCTGCTCAGCACCATTACACAGATCAACATAAACATTATTACGCCTGTGGTAGTTGCAGAAGAAATAATTGATTCCTTAAGATTTCTAAAATTCAGGCCTTTATAAATGAACATCCCAACCGGAATGGAATAGATGACAGCAACGCCGGCAGCTTCAGTAGGAGTCATGACGCCTGAATATATTCCGCCAAGCACAATGACCGGCATCATGAGGGCTGGTGCAGCGTCTTTCCAGCGTTTTAATGTTTCTCCGGGTTTTTTTACAGTCAGTTCTACCTCTTTTACGTTCGGGTTGTTCCGAAGCAGAATGACATTAATGACTGAAAGCAAAGTCGCAAGCAAAATTCCCGGAATAACTGTCGAGAGGAAGCAGGCCAAAACAGACTGACCACTTAGCCATGCGTAAAGGATCATGATACCGCTCGGCGGTATAAGCATTCCAAGTATGGATGCATTTGCCATCAACGCTGCGGCATGTCCCCTTGGGATACCAGCGTTAGCCAGCTTCGGAAACATTATGGTGCCAATGCAGGAAATCGTTGCGCAGGCGCTACCTGTTACCGAACCAAACAAGGCGCTTGCAACCACTCCGACAATACCGAGGCCGCCCTTTACTCTTTTAACTGCCAGTTCAACCAGCGAAATAAGCTGAGAGCCTATGTTGCCCCTCTCCATTATGCCACCGCCCATGATAAAGAGCGGTATTGCGAACAGAAGTGTCGTACTTGCTTTGCTGACGCCGCTTGAAAGCAGGAAAGACAGCTGATAATCACCTGACGAGAAAAACAAAAGCATCGCTGTTCCAAAAAAAGCCAACGGGACAGGAACACCTAACAAAAGAGTCACTATAAGTAATACTAATGTGATCGTAAGCATGATATCCTCCTAACCGTCTGCTTTTACAAAATTATCTTTTTTCAAAAAAAATGTCTCATGGAATATTTCTTTCATTTCCACCAAACCGTAAAGTGTCATCAGTGAACACCCCAGCAATATTCCTGCAGAGGTAAAATAAGTTGGGATTTTCCAGATAGCGGTTTTAAAATTGGAAGCAACATTGAACATCAGAAGGTCGACAGCCAGGTAAAGCAAACCTGCATAAAGCACTACTGCCAACAGTGAGCGTATACACCTCATATACTGCTTGATTTTTGATTCGGGGACTAGGGCTTCAACAACATCGGCGCTTATTTGTGACCTGGTGTAGCTCCCATAGGAGGCCCCGATAAAATACAGCCACATAGCGACCAGAATTTCAATCTCTTCTATCCCATAAAGGTCAAGCTTGAAGATATACCTTAAACAGACAGCTATTGTAACCATTATTGCCAACGACAAACTGGTAAAAACCATTATCCATTCCTGCATGTTTACAAGAAAGTTCCAGACTTTTTTTTGCAGAGCCATCGCTGTAACTCCCCTCCCTGAGTACTCTTACAAACCTGGCGGGAAGCATTCTCTTCCCGCCAGGTATTGTGTTTGATATTAAACAGACTTATTTTGAAAAATAATCAACTATGTTCTTGGCAACATCGTTGCCGATGTACTTGCCATATTTCGGCCAAATTTTTGACCTTACATGTTTGACAACTTTATCAAGATCCTTATCAGAATATGTGTGGACATTAATGCCATAGTCCTTCATTTTCTGCATAAACAGGGCATCTTCCTTCTCACATGCTTCAGCACTAGATTTTTCTATCTTCATAATTGCATTCTGAATTATTTTTTTCTGGTTGTCGCTAAGCTTTGCCCACGCATTATTGCTCATTAGGAAGTATTCCTGCTCAAGTCCAAGCCTCAGGTCGTAGTAATGTTTGATAACATCCCTAAAACCCACGAAATTCAGATTTGCTGTGCCACCCCACCAGCCATCAGCAACTCCGGTCTGAAGGGCAGTAAAAAGTTCCGCATAGGCAACTGATACCGTCTTGTACCCAAGATCATTCATGAACATCTTAGCGCTTTCTTTATTCGGAATTCTTATAAGAAGACCCTGGTCAGATATTGTCGGGTTTAGAGGATCCTTAATTGGCTTCGTTGTGCCAAGCCCGATCAAACCGTCAACATGGAACCCAAGCAATTTGATATTGTTCTCTTCCGTGAAGGACGCCATCGATTTGAAATATGCTCCGTTGCGGTCAGTATATTTATTTAGATTTTTATAACTTTCGATCAGGTAAGGAATACCGTCCATCTGGAATTTGGGGTTAAACTGAGGAGAAATCGAAATAAGGGCAAAATCTAGACTCCCGCGCATAAGTTCTTCATAAACCTGAACATAATCGCCAAGCTGGTTTGCCGGATAGAGCTTAAGTTCAATTGTCCCGCTTGACTCCTTTTCAACCATAGCCTTGAGCTTATTCATATTCTGCGTTGACATGTGTTCAATGGGACTCTGTCCCGCCATACGCAGCACGACTTTTTTATCTGCCGCAAAACCTGTACTTACAAAGCAAAAAAGCATTACGATGACGCAAAGTACTGATAAAACACGTTTCATTTTCATACATCCCCTTCTCTATTATGTTTCATATTAAGCTTAAAAAAGTGAACAGCTTATATATGCAATAATAAAAATTTGTCCCTGTAAATTGTTCAAGTTAGCCCCGTTGAAGATATGGTGCGGAATAACTTCATTTCAAAATGTCGTTTTTATTCGATTTAAACTGCACAAAAGCTGATCATCAGTTCTTCTACATAGCTTCAAGATCCTTTTTTGAGTTTTATATGTTGAAGGACATCCTGAACAATGGACCAAGGATATCTCTCAAAATAGATATTGTCAACCTAATTTTTTTAAAAAAAATAAAAATATCCTTTGTTGTGTGAAGCCATTTCTGATAAAATGTTAGTGTCACCCAAAACCATGTATGAATGGATACAAAGGAGAGATATTATGTCTTCCTTGCTTGATCGAATATCAAATAACGCAAATATACTACCTCCAAAATTAGTTGTGCTGGCACAATATATAGAAAAGAATTATATGGATCTGGCCTACACAAGCATGACCCGCTTGGCAGAACTTGCATCAGTCAGTCCAACTTCGGTATTACGCCTGGTTTCCATCCTTGGATACAGCGGTTTCCCAGAATTCAGGGACAGCCTACGGGCAGAGATCAATGCCAACCAAAGCCAGTTTTTAAGACAGATCAATATTGATAACAAGACTTACACACCAGATAAGATATTCGAGGCTGTTTTTGCGATGGAAATAAGAATGATGGAAGAAACTCTTACAAAAATTGACCCCAAAGTTTTTCAGGAAACTGTAGACCTGTTATATAACGCACCGCAGATAATCATTACTGCCGCAGGCAATCAGCAGGCTTTAGCACAGACGTTACTTTTTGGACTGCAAGTTTTAAGAGATAATATTATCAACATAGACAATCTTGGATTATCAGATCTGGCATATCTGCATTCAGCACCGAAAGGAACTGTTTTAGTCTGTTTTTCCATTCCAAGATACCCCATAGTTACACAAGAGACATTGAAAATTGCTAAAAATCACAATATGAAAATAATTGGTTTTTCTGATTCAACGTTATCGCCAATATTTTCTTATTGTGATTATTTCTTTCAAGCAGCAGAACGTTTTATCACATTTTTTGATTCTCATTCAATATATTGTGCTTTAATACATTCAATTGTGATAGGGCTGTATTTAAAAGATATCAATAATGCAGAAAAAAGAATAAAAAACTATTATGAATATACTCATAATCATTATATTAGACCTAATTTAAAATTAGTTGATGTTACTAAACAGTTAATTGATAAATAGATCAATAATTTTTATCAATACTCCCTGTTTTTCAGGGTAACTCAAATTACCCCGGCGGATGCTTTCTCCGCCAGCCTCTATAGCTTCTTTATCGCCTCATCCTCATCCAGCGGCCGTGCTGCAAGATAGCCTTGGATCTTTTCACATCCGTTCTTCAGCAGATACTCCTTCTGCTCTTCATGCTCTACGCCTTCTGCAATGACATAGTGCCCCATTTTGTGGGCTATTGATATTATTTCTGCAGTAATAGCTTTGTCTGAGTCTACTTCTAAGAGCTTGTCGATAAAATATTTATCGATCTTGAGGCAGTCGACATTAAGTTCCTGCTCTCTTGCAAACGAAGAATAACCGGTTCCGAAGTCATCGATCGCTATGATCATCCCTTTTTCTCTAAGTTCGCCAAGTATGCAGTTGATCACACTGTAATCTGAGGTGAAGACTGACTCCGTTATCTCGATCCCGAGGTTCTTAGGGCTGACATTCATTTCGTCGATCATCTTAAACAGGTCTTCTTTGAAATCATTTGCCAGTACCTGAATAGCAGAGACATTTACCGAAACGGTCAAGTCTGCGCGGCCTGCCGCCTTAAGCCGGCCAATGAATCCGAGGGCCTGAAGAATGATTTTTTTGCCGATCGGTATGATTAGTTTTGTCTTTTCCGCGATCGGTATGAATTCGAGCGGAGGAACAAACCCGAGTTTGTCGCTTTTTAACCTTGCAAGTGCCTCAAAACCTGATATGCGGCCTGACTTGAGATCAAGTATCGGCTGATATTGCAGGTATAGACCTCCGTCGGTCTCATTGTCGGCGATTGAGGCAAGCTCGCGTTTTATGTTCTGCTCCCGGACAATTTCCTTTTCTGTATCAGCATCGTAAATATAGACGTTAAAGTCATTTCCCGGTATGCTGAGGGCCTTCTCAGATGAGATCAGGAGTTTTTTCAAAAGCTGGTCAGTGTCGGGGCCACTGTTCCGGTCTACTTCAACAATACCTATTCCTGCTCCGGCTCTTTCCGGCAAAAGGAATTTTTCCAGCATATCAATAACTGCATCGCTTAGTTCAAGCAGTTCATCTTTATCACTGTAGTCTTTGATGAAGAAGACAAAGCGGTTCTCATGGGCATGGAAGAGCATACGCTTTTCCGTGCATAATTTTTTGAGGGATCCGGATATCTTTTTGATCAGTTCCTGAGTGTAGTTGAATCCGTAAGCTGTGGTCAAAGAGTGGACCGCAGAGAGATTTACGCACATAAGAGCTTTTTTCCGGTCTGTATGCATTATTTCATCGTCTTTAAGCGTCCTCTCCAAATAATTTCTGTTGTAGAGGCCGGTCCATTTGTTATGGTCGTTGTTATACCTGAGGGTATTCTCAATTTCTTTCCGATCGGATATATCGATGATAATACCTTCAAGAGCCTCCACTTCGTCATTCCGGTCGAATATGCCTTCCGCCAGTTCAAGGACCCATTTGCGTTTTCCACTGAGGGTCGTGATCTCATATTCGTACTTAAACGGCAGCCGCTCGGAAAGGATACGTTTCCACTCCTTGAACAGGGGATCGCGATATTCCGGCGTTATGATATCGTTGAAGGAGAGATCTCTGTTGTTGATAAGGCTTTCCGGAGGATATCCGGTCAGTTCCACACAGCCGTCGGAGGCATACCGCATCGTCCAGTCCGGATCGTAATTGCACCTGTATGCCATTCCGGGAATATGGGAAAGAAGAACTGCCTTGCTGCGTTCACTCTCCGTCAGTGACTCTTCTGCAGCCTTGCGCATGGATATGTCCTCAAGAAGACAGAGATGCATGGGCTGCATTTCCGGACCGCCCAGAAAGTGGGATATCTTCATGTTTGTCCATACACTTGATCCGTCCGGCCTCAAAAACCGTTTTTCCAACGAATAACCATCAATTTTACCGGACTTGAACTGATCGAATTTTTCGAGATCGGTCTTCAGGTCGTCCTGATGTGTTATTTCAGTCCATGCTATTTTCGTTAATTCACTGCTTGTCCAGCCAATTATTTGTTCAAACATCGGACTGATGTTCATTTGAATATATTCAGACCGGGTGGCAAAGCTCTTGTCATTGACTATCGCTATGCCGATAGGTGCCTGGTCAAACACGCTGCGGTAGAGGGCTTCATTCAGGGCCAGTTTCTTGCTTACTTCCCTGAGTGTGAAGTTCTGACTCCAGAAGCGAAGCAGGACAAAAAAGAGTATAAGAAGGCTTATTACGATAACCAGGTCTGGGATCATGCGCTCCCTTAAGCGATCATTCCATTCTGATGCGGAATAATCCACTCCGAAGACCGCAAAGACTTCTCCGTTTTCCGGGTCTTTTATCGGCACGAGTGCGCTTATCCACCTTCCCCATCTGTCGGTGGTCGGACCGAGAAGTTTTGTTTTGTCTGACTTGAAGACCGATCTGAAGGCTTCATCCGCTTCATCGTAGATTTGCCCCGGAGGAGAGTAATCCGGCGAATCGGGCGGCTCTGAATCTAAGAGGATAATTATTTTGCCGTTTCGTTGGGACATAATGTAGGCAAAACGGATCGGGTTGGTTGTCTTTACCAGTTCCGAGAGGCTGAGTTTTGTCATTATGTATTCAGGTTTTGCGGTGTCTTCTTTGCTGCCTGACAGTTCTAATATATGCTCAGGGTGAATAACCGACTCTACCGACTCAGCCAGCATGATAGCCTCAGATGAGGCAATTTCATTGTATCTGTTCCATGAGAAACGCAAATGAAGGGCGACGACAGACAGTACCAGGACAGTAAGAAGGATACCTTGCAGGCGGTTTGGCCCGGTTTTTGAGCTGCCTGGTGAAGAGGGCATATTTAACCCTGTCTCTTTTTTCACTTATGAAGACACCTCTTTCTTTCTGCGCCATAAAATTTCATAATAAACAAAGTGGTAAAATATTGTGTCAATTTTTATATATAAGTATTCTATGTTACGTTTGACCGCACTTAAATAATAAGGAATAAAAAGAAGAGGTTTTTCTAAAAGGTTTTTGATCATTGCCCTAAGGTTTTACCATTGCTTGGCTATCGCTTGTCTACTGCTTGCCAAATTTTTGGGGGTTTGCCGCCGGGCACTTCCCGGCCGCCCTTACAACTGCCTGATCTTACTAATTGATCCCAACAGATTTGCAATCGATTTCCAATTGACTCCCGCAGGATGTGCCATCCTGTATTCCAGTGGTGCCGGGAGGGGGGGCAGTCCACACTTTGCGAATCGTTTGTGTGTCTGCTCCCTCTGGTTCATTTTTTCATCCTGTTACCAATGTGTTACTAATTTGTCTCACACTGCGATTGCGAATAAATCTGCTCCAAGTCCTCTGAATACTGTCTGATACTCACTTCTCGTGGCGTTCCTTCTTTTTGCCAGTATCCGAGTGCCCAACAGATCAACCCGGCGATCTCGGACGGGTTCATTGACCTTATTTTGGCGATCAGCGACATTATCTGCTGGCTTTTCCACTGCCATGATACCCCACTCCCGGTGGTAAATCATTCTTCCAGATAGAGAGCAAATGAATCTGCCCCTCGCATCGCACAGTCCCACAGATCTACACCGTGTCCACATTCATCCCTGGAAGGAATAAAAGCCTCTCTCATGTATATCCAGCCGTGATACTGCGGATACAGCTACCTTTTCTGATGCTGCTTGCTGCACGTCCGTCATGGAGAGATACGACGGGCAAAACGCTTACATGGGTACGCTGGACTATCCGGACGCCGACATTCCATGATGGTTTTGTACGGAATGGCTACGTCCGTAGGTACGGACGTAGGTACGGACGTAGGTACGGACGTACCGCCTGTTGTACCCACAGATATTAAGAGTATTAGAGGTAAAGATATTAAGACTTTAAGAACTAAAGATATTAAGACTTATAGAGGTGTAGAGGGGGAAACTGCGACCGCACCAATTCCGTACAAAGAAATCGTAAATCTATACAACAATATCCTTTCTCCGGATCTCCCGGAAGTGAAAAGCCTTAATGACCGGAGAAGAAAAGCACTGACAGCACGTTGGAAAGAAAAGGCTGAATACCGAAGTCTTGACTTCTGGGACGGGTTCTTTCAGAAGGTCAAAAACTCAGACCACCTTATGGGCAAGTCTCCGGCAAAAGAGGGATACGACAAGCCATTTTCTGCGACATTCGACTGGCTGATAGACAGTAAGAATTTCGACAAGGTCAACGAGAACAATTACCGCAACAGGAAATTCAAGAGTTCGTACCAGGCAGCAGCAGACATGGATCCGGACGAGATCTTGTCAAAATTTCACACGGGGTTCAACGCATGAACAAGTCCGACTGGAAACCATTTTGTGAATTGATGAATGCCACGGCAGAAGAAATTGGAGCAAAACCCAAGGGCGCATCCGGCCTGTCTCTGACATTCAAAAATGTGGATGAGCAAGGCACCGTACTTGATCAACAATACCGGGATACTAGCCCGGATCGTCGGAGTATCTGCGGATGAGTTTATGGTTTGCTGGCAGGAAATGCAGCTCGAAGGCCTTGAGATCTTTTCTGTTACGCCGGACGGCTCCAAGATCTTCCAAAAACGTCTCTTGAAAGAATGGAAAGACGCACTCGAAAAGAGCGAACAAGCCAGGTATGCCACCAGTTGCCGAGAAGGAAAAAAACAAAACGATACATCGGACGATACATCGGACGATACATCGGACGATAGCTCTGTTGATCCCACAGATATTAAGAGTATTAGAGGTAAAGATATTAAGACTTTAAGAACTAAAGATATTAAGACTTATAGAGGTGTAGAGGGGGAAGCTACGACCGCACCAATTCCGTACAAAGAAATCGTAAATCTCTACAACAATATCCTTTCTCCGGATCTCCCGGAAGTGAAAAGCCTTAATGACCGGAGAAGAAAAGCACTGACAGCACGTTGGAAAGAAAAGGCTGAATATCGAACTCTGGACTTCTGGGACGGGTTCTTTCACAAGGTCAGAGAATCAGACCACCTTATGGGAAAGTCTCCGGCAAAAGAGGGGTACAACAAACCATTTGCGGCGACATTCGACTGGCTGATAGACAGTAAGAATTTCGACAAGGTCAACGAGAACAATTACCGCAACAGGAAATTCAAGAGTTCGTACCAGGCAGCAGCAGACATGGATCCGGACGAGATCTTGTCAAATTTACACAGGGGGTTTGCGACGTGAACAAGTCAGACTGGAAACCATTTTGTGAATTGATGAATGCCACGGCAGAAGAAATTGGAGCAAAACCCAAGGGCGCATCCGGCCTGTCTCTGACATTCAAACTGTTATCCGGGTACAGCCTGGAAACAGTAGAGCCGGAGATACCGATAGGATCGAATGAAATCAGGGCAAATACGACCCTAAGTCGTTTAATATCGTTAAATGCCTCCTAGGGCCTTCAAATTGCAATCCCGTAATCTAGGGGCTTATAAGTTATCCTCTTGTGCAACTTCTTGCGTTTTTAGAGGCTGAAACGCCCCCTAGAGCCCATTTGGGGAGAAAGAATAACGAGGACAAGGTCTGTTTTCTCCATAAATCAAAACCAAAATTCGTCTGACGATTCGATTTCTTTAAGCCAGCATTAGTTGTTCCATGCTGTGATGAGCCTCTATACATGTTTTTTGCATAGAAGCTCCTGGCCCTAGGCGGTAAACTCTGCATTTTGTAATCAGGTGCTCCATCACCTCAATACCCATAGTCTGCCCGAGATCTTTGCAATACCATACGAGGTTACCATCCCATAAAGGGTGGGAGTAATTACTAGCCAGGGCAAAGGTGCAAGACCTAGGGCGCAGCATGTTTCACTCTCCTCGCTGGTGTGAGTAGTTACATTCATACTACGTTCGTAGCGTCTGTTATATGCGCATATCCTCTTGTGCGGCTTCCTGCGTTTTATCTGCTTCTATCAATACCTATATAACCGTTTTCCGGACGTTCAATAAAATCACTCCACTATTGCTTTCAGTAAGGCATCCCTTGCATCTGAATAGAATTTGATGTCAATTTTTGTCGCCATTTCGTCCGATAGATCAACCAATTGCCGGCGGCAGGAGACAGGCATTAAAAGCGCGGACGCCCCCTTCTCAACCGCTATTTCGGCAATCATAACGGGGTTATGGACTGGTTCGATGGAGCCACCCAAGGTGATCTCTCCCCCAATAATAAGCCCGCCTCTCACACTTTTTTTCAACAGCGCAGTACAGAGGGCTATGAGTGATGCCATGCCAAGCTTTGCACCGGATTTAGAAGCATCGAAAGCCCTCAGCTGTACTGTGAACTCATGATGACGGGGGTTCTTATCGCCAACCAACTGCTGAGAGCGAGCGTAGAGGTTCTGTTCGGCGAACCCCATGCTCTCCTTGAATGCCGGAGGGACAGGTTTATTGAGGATTTTGAGGCCCGAACCCGGTCCTTCGTTGACCTCAATACGATAGAGTCCAGGGTGGTCTTCTCCCCCACCCGGTGAAATGCTCCAGACCTGTCCAGGTTCGAGAGGATCTCCACTGATGCTGTTTTCGCTGTGTAGCTCTGGTGTCGAAACAAACTTCTCGATACCGTCGGTACCCATCACATAGCTGAAGTGAGTATTACGGAATTCGGCGGCGCCGATGCGTTTCTGTTGTTCTTTTACACGACGCCTGGCCTCCATAGCCACACGGACAGCCCACTCAATATCATCATCAGCTATAGAACCTTCACCAGGATAAAGTAGCTTAAGCAGACCGCTGACGGTTTTATTGACAGCATTCGTATCACGCCCTGAAAGAGCTCCTCCAAAAAATACCCTGTTTTGAAGGACACTTACTCGGCTTTGATTACGAAGCTGGTTCCAGCACTCAGATAAAAAGTCGCTGACGAGACCGAAGTGATCGGTCAAAAGTTCCTTCCCAATCTTGGGCACATCCCATCCGGGCAAAAAGGCATGAATTCGGTCCATGAACGCCGTGTCGTCACGCATTTCCGGGGGCATTGGGCCGAACAGGTGACCGACGCGCTGCTGATGCTCAATATCTACGTCGAAGTTGCCCAGCATTACGATGCTGCCGTCCGCCCGGATGCTCTCTTTGCCGCGACTGAACTCACCAGACTCCATATACCCCTTCATGATATTCACGCCGTCCTTCTGATCGAAGGAGATACCTGACACCTCATCGAAACAGACCACATCGTACTGGCATACCAGTCCTCGGCGGCCCTTGGGGGTATTCTCCACGAACATCTTGGCCACAGTGGCTTTTCCACCGGAAACAAGATGTGCGTAGGGGGAAATCTGTTGGAAAAGATGGCTCTTCCCGGTACCTCGTGGACCAAGCTCCACCATATTGTAATTTCGTTCAACAAAGGGAACCATCCGGAGCATCAATGCATCTTGCTGTCTATGAGATAATCCTTCCGGCTCAATGCCGATAGAACGAAACAGGAATTCCTTCCATTCGTCTGTAGTAAAGTCCTTACGGGCTTCTGCCAGGATATCAAGCACATCCCGTTTGGAGAGCTGAATTTCCCTGAGAGACTCTATGCCGAAAGGCCTTCCTTTATTCTCCTGGGCTATGGCTGCATCATAGTTCAAGTTAATTTCGGCATAAAAACCGCCTGTCATCATTCGTTCATGTTCATTGGCGAGCTCAGGGCTTATGCGGACATCGGTAAGTCGCAAACTTGGTAGAGCCGCTATATAGGAGTCAGTTTTGTCATCAAGACGGGCAGTAATGAGATCGATAATTTTGACCTCGCCATTTTCTCTTGCCCGAGCCTTAAAGAGCTCTTCTTCACCGGCTCTTACAGTTCGTGATTTGAGCTGACGCTGGACAATTTCCAGTCCTTCGTCAATCTCTTCCTGATTTATACTGGCGCAGTATCGACCTAGCATAAACTCAACAACATACGTCGGCACCGGAAACTGGTGGCCAAATGTCCGGACCAGATCCTTCCGGACCAGGTATCCATCCAGGACAGAAGCCGCCTTTATGTCGAGCTGGTCCATCTCTATCATCCATCAACCCCTCCTATGACTGTGGCGATCTGTGCGACCAAAGATCCTTCCCCATCGACCAGGACCACAGCAGCTTCCTGACCTTCCAATTCTTCATCCTCCACTACCACAGAGGCTGTTCCGTTCTCTTTGAGCGGCTTGACGCCGAGAACCACGCTAGACGACGGATTCCCTGCCTGGCTGCGAATATCAAGGAGTAAATCAGAAAAATTACCATCCACGGCGACAGTACAGCGTAATCCCTTCCATACCACGTCGGTCAACTCGACGGAAGCTGTCTCTTGCGCAGGTGCACTCCGGGTGACCGTTAATTGAAGCGTCAGGCACTCCTGCAGACTGAGCCCCCCATGGGTGTATTCTTCGCCTTTTTTGAAGCAGCTCACGCCATCGGCGAGGGCAAAGTGCCGATTCGGATTCCAATACCAGGGATAAAGCCGTTCTTCGGAGGAGGCCCCCTGTTTCAGGGACGCACAGCGTCCCCATTTACTCTCCGTCAGGACGCCGGGAAGATCAATCTTCGGCATTCCGTCGGGCAGCAGCAGCCAACCGTGGTCCGTAACAACCCGAACGCGCTTCCATCCCGCTGCCAGAAGTTCTGTGATGCGGTCCCTGATCTCCAGAATAAGGCCATCGATGTGCCTGGCGAGCTTACATCCACGGTTATGACCTTCTTGATCGATGGCTCCAAATTCACACCAGGCCAAACCCTGCCCATCGCCATCAGCAGATCGTTCAAGGATGGACCATCCAGCGTCCTTCAGCAGCTTGTTCAAGTAATAACCGCCTCTTAAAGACTGACCTGTCTCCGCCACAGAGGGCTCAAAATCAGGACCACCTTCCTCACCCCGAATTTTATCTCTCACAGGGGTTACAGCAGCTTTGCCTGTCGCGGTTACACTGGGCAACGCTGCCCATGCCGACTCAACAGTGATCTCAAATCCTTTTTCCTCAAGGGATTGAACCAGTCGCATACCCGCATCAAATCGTAGCCCATCGACAAATAGAAGACAATCACCTGGGGTGAACTGTTCCCTCTTTGCCGTCAGATGAATACCTCCCGGGTAGGAAGTGTCGTCAACCATCTTCTGGAGATGTCGGGCTGATTCTTCAATCCACGGCAGGTAGACAGATCGGATGGCGGCTGTGACCGCCCTATAGTCGGCAGAACTCTCGACCTGCGCCAAAGCTCTCAGGACTCCGTCATCGGCTCTCCACCCGCTGCTGCGGTAACCCGCCGAGAGATCGTCCACTGTGCCCGCCGAAAGCCCGTTTTTCGTATTCTCGGCAACGGCAGCCAGGTGCTCCAATGCGCAGGACAGAGGAGCCTCACCCAACTCGGCCCATACAAGAGAGCGCCTACGGCTATGATTTTTTTCGAAATCCAAAATCTGCGCCCTCGCTTCATGAGCCGGCAACTGGGCGAGTGCCATAAGATCCCCGGAAAGGCTTTTTTCTTGCTCTTCGTTCCATTGAGGCCAGCCGTCGAAAATGCGCGCATCAGAAGGCCAGAAGAGGTTATCCTTCGGCGGAGCGCATTTTCTGATCTGTGACGGTATATTGGGGTATCTCTTTGGGGCCTCGCAGTAGCGCTCCCAAACAGCATTCCACGGACCTTCCCTGTTTGCGAGCTTCTTGCTTCCCGCCAGGACACCTTCGTTCAGGGGATTGAAGGCTAACTGGGATTTGCAGACCTCAACGAAGGCTTTCCACTCGTTTTCACCCCGACTCGTTCGAAATACGTCTTCCTGGTCAAGCCATTGTAACAAATCTCGAATTGGGTCGCCCCCTGTTAATAGTGTATTGAAGTAGTCCTTATCAAGGCGCTTGTCTTTAAGCAAGTCAACGTCCTCATCCAAGAGGTGATAAAGCGCAAGCTGCATGGAGTTTTTGGCATCGTTGTCCTGCGCTACATCCAGCCCGAGCCCCCCCTGGTCCGACTTCAGGAAGGCCAGGACCGTCCAGTCTTTTCCATTCATTTGTGACCATATCACGCCGCGAAATTGAAGTTCCGCAAGTGGTTTTAAGTAATCCGGACAGCTTTCAACGGCCCGCAGATCCTGTCGGCCGACGCCGGACAGATACAGTATGGGTATTCGGTCTTCGGGCAGGGAAACATCATCGGTACGCCCTGCGATCACACAGCGCAGCCAGATGGCAGGGCCGGTACGTTTCTCAGGCGCGTAATCACCTAGGATCAGAAGTTCAGGCATCTGCGCCTGAAGAAGCGGAATGACTGCCTTCCACTGACGGTCACGATCAGGCCACAGAATACAGGCTGGAGCTGTCTGAATATCAGGGTTAAAAACAGCTGCACTACGTATTTTTTTAAGAAGATGATCGAGAATTCTCATTAGTTACCTCCCAGCCCTTGCTTAAGACTTATTCGGGCTCATCTTTCTTATTTTCTGCCATAATTTCATTTGCTTCTCTTTTATAGCCATCAGCCAGAGTCTCCAACGTAACAGCAAACCTGGAAAAACCAGCATTTACTAACTCTTCGGCTTTCTGCCGGTAATTTTCTGATAATTCTAGTTCTGGTTTTCCAGCTGGGTCAACGAAATGTACGCCACGGGAGTTGTAGGTTCCCGTGCTGAATCCTACTCTCATGTCTTCAGCATCAATATCATTTAAGGCAGCGGCAACAGATCTGTGGATCCACAAACCGTCAGGATCAGTTGGAGCATAAATTAAAACTTCACCAATACGAATGAGTGCCACTTCCAAGTGTCCTGATTCAGTGCATTTTTTCTTTACATACGCTAGCCACTCGTTGAATTTCTCTGGGTTGAAAGATCCAAGATCTTCTAATCCTGGAGGTATTTTCCAGCCTCTCAATAACCGTGAAACATTCAACGCGATTGTTTGTGTTTTTTCACTTATTTGTTCCGTTGTCTGGATATTGTTCTTAGAGCGGTATATGAGACGGATTGCTTCGCAAAAAAATTCCGGATCACTGGACAACTTATGCTCCAGCAATTTAGGTGAAGCACCTTTGTGGTTATCAAGCAACGAAAGATAGCTCCATTCGATTTTAAAAAGATCTTCTTGATTTACTGACGTATCCGATTGAAGAAAATTAATCAGCTCCACAATTCTATGTGCTTTCAACTCATAGATGGATTCATCGGATTTAGGAGCAACAAGTAAAGAGCGAACACATTGACCGACATTAATTGGTTGTTTTGAGTGTAACATTTTATATAAACAGTTGATTGCCGCATTTGGTCTGTCATATTCGAGGAGTTTTTCAATAGCTAAACCCAAGTCACCATCTGTTCCATAAGGATTAGCAGGGGTGATATGCCAATATGCATCTTCATTTCTCCCGAGCCAGGCAGAGGCTCTGCCCCATGCTTCATTGGTAAATGGTAGGTACTTAAGAAAATATGCCACTTGTTCAGGAGTCCATTCAGATTTATTTATATTATCGCACCAATCCCAACCATTGGTCTGTAACTTCCGTCTAATGAATCCTCTCACTAAAGCTTTCGGTGTTCTTTCCTCCATATCAAGAAAACTGGGCAAAAAAATTCTTTCAATCGAATCATCACCGACAATTCCGAGAGCATCACCAATTTCTTCTTGAAGAACTACATTTTCAGCAAAACGAATCACTCCGTCTAGTTCATATTTCTTCAATATCACCTTTATGGCGTTTTGTCGTTGCTCATCGATTTTTATATTGTGCTCATCCAAGCTGACATCTTCATCGTATAAATCAAAATCGTAATCAGTAAATATTGGTTGGTAAAGGTAGATAGGATCACTTGGGGCAAGCTGTTTAGCAATATTTTCAATAGAAATGATCAGTTCTACAGGCAGAGAAGATTGTGTCTTTAAGTAACAGCGGTGTATTCGTGTAAATTTCGTGAGATGGTCCCAAAGATCATATCTTTGATCCTCAGGCAGCCCAATAATTTCCTGCGAAGAAAGAACATTTACGAGTTTATCGAATGCAGGGCGAGGAAGAATGTCGAAATGGTCAATCAACTCAGAGAGATACTTCGTATCACTACCAGCGACTTTAATTGCAAGCTCGGCATAAAATGTAACTTGTCCCCAATATTCATTATTATCAACATCCTTTTTTCGGTCATCTGGGATTATCATGCGCCAGCTTGGTTTTTGTGAACCGTGAGACACCTGGATTTGATTTGGAAGCAGCGTAATGATCAGATTCCAAGCAACTTGCGGACATTCCTTAAGAAGTGTATCTACTGCTACTTTATGTTTTTCAAAAGGCGCCAAAGTTTGAGGTAACCATGGTAGCAATATGGTTGCCAAAGAATTGGAAGGACGATTATCCCATCGCCCTCCGGGGTCACGCTCAGCCAGTTTGCCAAGCAAAACACAGACCCTAACTAGGTACTTATCATCCCAAGCCAGTCCCTCCAGAGCCCAGAGGAGACCAGTTAAATAGTTTCCTCCGAAGATTCCATCCCCTTCCTGGGCAAGTAGCTCGTCAAAGGGACATGGCTGTAATCGTAGTGTTTTCTCCACAATATTAAGGAACTCACATGGTGAGGCTTCACTGAGTGAAGGCAACAGACTATTCAGGCTACCCCATAAAACCCAGTCAGCATCAGTTAAAATCTTACGTGTCACCAGTGCGCTCATATCTTCAGCTTTTCCTAGCGAGCAGTTGCTACATGTTTCGGATTGAGAACCCAAAATTGCTAACCCTTCGCTAATACCTTGTCTCAACTCCTGTGAAAAAGTGCGAACTTTGCCGTGGATACTGGCCGCGTATCTCTCTCTGACTGGTAAATTAAAAGCTGGATCGCGCTCACTTAACACTCTGACTGCGACAGATTCAAAGTTTTCAAGATCCTGATCAAGGAGATGAGATCCAAGACTTTTCCAAAGCTCAGATCGGTTCCTGACCTTCCAGATACCGTTTTTGAGTGATAACGGACTGTCAGTGCAGTTCAAAAATACACGTGCTTTGTGTAGCCAGTCTTTATAACTGATTTCGAGTAAATCGCTTACCGCCTGTATGTCATTTCCATATTTTTCATTCCAAGAACCAATCAGGACAGCCAAAGTCAGATAGGTAACATCAGATTGCTGCTCCCAATCAAGGGTAGATTTGTCATTATATATTTTAAATTTATCAGGTTGTCTGTTTATCGATTTCTGTTTGAAGGCATCAAGAATATCTTCCGGTAAATCGTTGCAGGTGATGACCGCGGCTTTTTCATTGTATGTTTGTACTACATCCACGATCCTAGACCAAAGCCATGTCGGGGATTGTTGGTGGAATTGGGAAATATGTGATTGAATCAAAGACAGGACTACGCCATAGTCATTACAGAAATCATAACCCTGTAGGTAGAAATGTTTCAAAAAATAATAAATTTGGTCGTTTGAAAGTTCCTTTCCCAAATTTGCTATTTCCAAGTGGTGCTTAAAGACATTAAATTTCTCCCCGGCCTTGGGAGGGCTGTAGTTTGCCTGATTGAGGTCACGAAAAAATTCATTATTTTTTTTATATTTCGCATGGTTCAGCAACCACTGAACGTTGTGTTCATCTGTGGCGCTAATCGGACCGGTGATCAGTGCGATTTTATCTTTTCCTTTAACAAAAAGGTCGGAGTTGTTAAAATCATTCCATGCTGCTTGGATAACTTCTCCAAATTCCGTACAACCATGAGTGATTTGAATAGAATGTTTAACTTGTATAAGTAATTTCCTTTTTTCCTTGGTCAATATATTTTCAACTATTACGATAATGTCATCTGTATCGAAACCTTCGATCTTTCCTTGAGGTTTTATTTCAACAATAGGCCAACACGGAAGGCAAGGTGCATACCCACCAGAAAGCATCAATGTTACAAAAGATGCCTGAACATGAGCTTCAAAGTGATGACCTCCCCCCCCTGTAGAAAAAGAATTGTTAAGCATTTTGCTTTTTTTCATCTAGATACCTTTTTTGCGGCGCGTTTTTCAGCCAGGGTCAGATGGTGATCGTTGATGCGATCGCCGTTGAAGACGTGATACCAGGGGGCGGATTCCACGTCCTTGCCCCTGTCTTTGTTCCAGTTGATATTGGGTTTATCTCGCAGGACACCCGCACCTTTTTTACCCACATCGGGCACTGTAAGGAAGGGACGGATGTTTAGGCGCACACCGTCATTGAGGTCCGGGGCCCAGCCGATGGTTTGTTTTTCCAGGGGTTTCCAACGAACGAAGATGTCGTAGGGCGCTTCGCCTTCGAGAATCAGCTCCAGCTTTTTCTTGAGGGCCTCGGCGGCCGCTAGGCGTTCCTGGGCTCCGTCCACGCCGCTGGCAATGTCCTGCTTCTGACGGCTGATCCAATCGCCCAGGTAGGTGTAGATCAGTGTCTCCAGCAGCTTGGCGTCAAGCTTATGGTAATTGACCAAGGCTGCGAAGCCGTCGCGTAGACCATCCCAGATGTGCCAAATGAATGGACGGTCCTGGAACAGCTTGCAGTGCTGAGTGAAGAATTTATCCCTCAACCAAGTCTCAAGTGTCTTGCCAGCGTGGTTAGCGCTTTTGAGCAGTGCTGACAAGGTGTCGTTCGACCATGCATTACCATAGGCAACGGCAAGCAGATTCAACAGCCGGTCAGATGCAGAAGTCTCGCCTCTTACGACAGGGATGCAGACTATGCCATCCTTATCGGAGTATGGTAACAGAGCTTTACACCGCTCGAGCCATTCGTGCTGTTCATCAGCAAGTTCCATATTGGCATCCAATTCAGCTGGCCAACGATAGCCCAACAGGCGGGCGACAGCAACCTGCAACACTGTTTCATCAGTACGCAAGGGACCATGTGCAGTCCATTTTTGCTTTTCATCCCAAACCACAGAACCACATGGGTGACCATGGAAGATCCATTGCGTTGGATCATAGGTGTGAGGCATAGGCAGGTCTTTAGGAAATTTTTCTGCAGCCACTTCGGTCCAGTAAGAGAGATCGAAAGGAACCTTCTTAAATGTTGCATTTGTAACACTTAACTTTTGGTCAAGTTGTCGCACTGCTTCTTTAAATTCAAGTGATATGCCATAAGTAACTACTTGTTTAAGATAAATATTGTTATTAGGTATAATAACGTTTATATTACTATCTTGAATTTCACCAGTGAAGTATGAATATGGCATACTGGCCATTTGGCTAATCGCTAATCCTTTTTTACCCCAAGCAAATTCACCTTGTTTTCTCGCAAGTTCAGAACCTTCGTTTTCCCAACGAAGGATATTAGACAAACCGGAAAACAATTTATTAGCAGAATCAGGTGTACTTTGGTAAAAACGCCAAGTAGATTTTTCAGGCAATTCCCAGAATTTAAATCTGAAACGATTATCGTCACCGGTTTTAATACCTTGTGGCACTTCAACGTATTCACCAAAAAGTTTAGATGCTTCAGATTGCTCGAATAGAATCCTGGCATCCGGGTTATTCAATTGCTTCATTTGTTCCACGCTCTTCATGTCAGCCGTTTTCAACTGCAACGCCTTTTCGTGGGCACTTGGGTAATCGGATACATCCAAACCACAAATTAATTTTCCGTCATCTAAATTTCCAAAGATACCTCCCTGGTCTATCGATGAGTTACCACGGCTCAAGGTAATCAACTGGACATTGAAATCCCACATTGGTGTTTGAAACGCCTTTGCTCCCAACCGAGCAATCAAATGCCAGGTGTTGTTTTTGAGCAGCTTTTCACGGAATTTTTTGTAGGTAATCAGAAAAAGCCAGTTCTGAGGCAGCACAATACTGGTAGTTCCACCCTGAACACAAAGTTTCAAACAGCGATCGAGAAACACAGTAGCTAGATCATTTTTGGCTTCTGGATAGTTTGTTTCACAGAAATCTTTTAATTGTTCATTTTGTTTGCCCCGAGCCAGATAGGGGACGTTGGTAATTACCAATTGATAATGTCCGGCAAGCAGTTTTGCTGCTTTTGCCAGCCCCTGTGCTACTACAGTGACTTCCTGCTGTTCCTCGCTTTGTTCTTGATTAAGGACCTGGTCAAGTGCTATTGAGAGTTCGTTCCACGGTACAAGTCTAGTGGCATCTGTTTCGGCGGGGTTGAGCAGACTGCCAAGTACCGGCGCATTTTTGAAAGTATCGTACATCCAGTCAAGGGCAATGCTTAGGTTCCTTTTGCCCAAGCCAAGTTGTTTCCATTCCTCCTTGGCGACACTCACCGACAAACCCGAGCAGGCAACATTTAACTCCGGAAGCACTCTGTAGCCACCCGCACCCGGAAATTTCCACGCAGTGAGGGCCATGGCAAAGGCCGCTAGCTCCACACAACGTTGATCTATTTCAAGACCGTGAATGTTGTTCCGAAGCACAGCTTCCGCTGCTTCCGCTGCTGAAAGATCCATAATCTCCATGTACATGGGCACCAACATTAGGAAAGCAGCGATTAGAAAATGTCCTGAACCGCAGCATGGATCAAGAATTTTGAGATTCCCTAAGTCATCGGGCCAGTCATTGAACCAGCCCGCCGCGGGCATCCAATGTTTACCTTCTAAAAGGCTTAAGTTATTCATTTTCAGTGTACAGTTATCGGTTTTCACAAACCGAAGATATGAAAGTGGAACTCCAGGCAGACCGAAAAAATCTCGAAGTTCATCTTCCGATTCAGCGTTTTTCAGCTTCTCTATCGCACATTTGCTAAAATCCGATAACTTACCATCAAACATCCGCGTGGTTTGCCGCCCTAAGAACCAGGCTCCTAGTGAGTTGTCCAGCAGGAAACTTACCATGTATGGCTCTGTGAAAAGTTGAGTCACGGCTGGCAGCTCCCGTGCACCGATCTTAACCCCGGAGGCGTTAACATCTTCCTTCTTTTTTGCCTGCCAGAACTGATAGACCCAGCCAAGGCTGTCGGAGGCGGTGAATACCTCCGCGGGCAGGTCGTCCAGAAGGCGCTCCAGCTTTTGCTGATGCTCCGGGGGCAGGGCAAGCTGAAAGACCGGAGAATCAAGCCGGAAGATCTGTGGCAGCATGCGAGAGGCAAAACTGGCAGCTAGTTCCCAACCGTTGGGCAAGCCTTCATCGGCAGCAAGGTCTTCACACTCACCTAAAGTGACTGCTACGGGATTATCCGGATCTGGATACATTAGCAAGTTGTTCTCTGCCAAAAAGCGAGCAAAGAGCATACGATGCCAATGCTCGTATGCAGCCTCTTCAATCAGGCGGTCCATTGTCTGGATCTTGCCGCCATTTAGGGAATCGCCCAGTTGGCGACCGTGGGCACGCAGCCTACGGCGCAGTTCCCGGTCCTGTTCGTTCATGTGAGCAAAGGGGGCGGATTCACCAACACCTAGTTGTTCCAGTGCGGCACGGGCGGCGTCCTCGGCAATATCACGAGCATTCTTGACAGTGCGCTCGAGTTGGTTTCTTAGTGTTCTGTCCAACGGCTGCATGGGGCATCTCCCTCTTAAGGCTGTTTATTGAATCACTATGGGCCCCTTTTTCAAGGCGGCCTTGAGTTGCTGTTTCACGTCCTCGACCCAGGTATCGATCTCTTCTTCTGTCTTTAGCGTGCTGCGGGGTATCGGAATGAACTGAGCCTGGGGTTCACACAGTTCGGCGGCGCAAGCGGCAACTTTGTTGAAACGGGCCGGCATGGCGGCAACACGGTCGGCAAACATCGGCAGGGAGCAGTTTTTCAAGGTTGTCAGAACATCCTCCGTCGATTGCACCTCCACTTTGGGTCGGGCAGATTCCTGCAGGAACTGGGCAGCCATAAGTCGGCTGCGCTGCTCAGGTTCAAGCTGCTGCCAGTTACTGTCATCCGCCAGGCGCTTAAGACCCTGCACATAGCGGGAGGCATATTCGCCATCGAGTTTATTCAGCTTGTCCCGCAGGAGTTGGGTCAGCTGGGCGATCAACGGCGCGACGAGATCAGGTTCTTGGAGAAGCTGGCGCTGCTGTTCGATGGTCTTTATCCGAGCCAGGAATACCTCGGCGTCCTGAAGCCCGGATGCGTGGAGCATGAGGTCTTTCAGTAGGATCCAGTTAGGCCAGCGCTTGCCAATGCGCCCGGCGAGATCGGTCCACTCGTAAATGCTGTTTCCGAGGTCATCCTTCCGGTTGTAGAGGGCAAGCAGCTGTTCGTTCCCCACTGCGCGTCGAATTTCGTCGAGGAAAGCGGTATCCGGCAGCAGCGGTTTCGGAGCCTCTCCACCGGCCTGTTGAGCCAAATCCTGTATTTTTTGCAGGAACTGTGTCACAGAGTCCAATTCTTCTCCCGGCTTGGCAGAGAGGCTTATCTTCTGAAGAAGTTTACGGATCTCGATGCGTTGGGCAGTGGTGACGGTGGCAGATTCTACCTTGAACACCATCCTGCCAATTGCTTTACGCTCCAACTCTTTCGGATCGAAGGTTTGTCCGCGGTCGTCTTGAACCCGGATCAGTCCCGCCACCAGCAGCACTTGCAGACCGCCATCCACGGCGTCACGAGACCATCCGTAAGGGGACGATTCGAATTGGGTGCGGATGTCCGCGCCCTTCCTGCCGCCGGCGATGAAGCCGAGAATATTCTTACATACAGAGTTCCTGGCGGGTTCTCCTTCCTCGCCTACAGCTTTGAGCGCATCAGGAGCGCCTTTTTGAGCTCTTTCATAGACCTTGGACCACCCCTCATGGTCAGCGATATGGAACTGCGGGTAGAGACGTTGCAGGGCGTTACCGGAGGCATCCAGCACCATCTCTTGAAGATCGTTGCCGCTGATCTCGTTGCCGCCACCCTGAAAGACCCGGGCACCCGAGAGGGCTTCGTCAAGAAGCTCGCGAATCTTGCCTTCAGCGGTCTGCTTGGTGGTCTCCATGAACGCTCTAGCTTCGGTGCCTTCGGGTGTGTTGGGAACGCCTCGTTTATCCAGAGTGGCGCTGGCGGCCTTGTAATCGATGAGGTGACGGCGGAGATCATCTGCGGAGCGCTTGGGTATGAACACGAATACTGTGGGCGACTGATTTCCTACCTGGCGGGAGTCAACCCGCACCGAGTTTTCATCGACGCTCCATCCGTCACGGACCCAGACGCAGATACGTTTTTCGGCATCGGCTGGAAGCTGGGCGTCAAAGACCGGAGAGATTTCCCGGGTGACATTGGAGCTGCCCTGAGTCAGGGAGAGTTTACGGAACATCTCTCCAAATTTTTTACGGATGCGGTCATCACGTTCGGCCTCAATTCGGTGCGCTTCGTTGGATAAGGCTGATTTTTGGCTCTGGAACTCATCGCTCCATGCCGCGCTCTCTTCGGTCTGGATTCGGTATTCATCGCCTACCCTCATCAAGAGTCCGCACTTGTCGAGCATGCCGGGCAGCTTGCTGCGCAAACTACCGCTTCCAAGAGGAAGGTTTTCGACCAGGAGATCAGCGAGGGTATCTATGGTTGCCCGGATGCCGATTTCGTCGTTTTGACTGCCAAGCTTGTTGATCAGAAAAATAAGACCGCAGGCCCGGGCCATAAGCCTCTCATCTTCCGAGCCTTTGCTCCAGCTTATAGTCTTTTCGTGAACCTTGCGGGGAAGGATGCGTGATTGAATTAGTTTATCAGCAGAATCGAAATAGAGGTAGTCCGCCGGGACAACATGGCCCAAGGGCTCGTCCAGGTTGGTCTGAATAACCTTGTGAACCATGCTGAGTTGGTTGCGAAGCTGGCTGTCGGTTCCCGTCTGATCCAAGACCCGGAGGGTGTTTTCCCAGAACCGGCGGCGCACCGGCAAAATCGGATAATCTTGGGGGAAGTGAGGAATGTCGTCCTGCCTGTGGCGGATGGTCGTGCTCTCCAGATGCCGGGAGATTTCACCGAGGTTGGTCTGCAAGATCTGATCTATGTGTGTCTTTGCTTCGGGCTTTTTAGCCAGAATAAACTTGCGGATGACCACATCGACATCGGCATCGGAGAGTTCTACGCGGACAGTGAAGCGCCCTTGCAAGCGCGCCATGTTCGCTGTACCGGTAACCGCCGTTTGACCTGTTCCAACAAACATCAGCTTGCCGCCGACGCTTTTGGTAATGGACTCTACCATTTCCTGAACAGCGATGGATCGATCGGGACTTGCGCCAATATACTGCTGTACTTCGTCCAATACGATCAATGTGAGAGGGAACTTACCATCTATTGTCAGCGCTTGCCGAATGGCTTTGAGCATGTCTTCATTTGCGACGTCTGCTGCATTCGGATAGAGTTTAGGTATAATTTCCGCCGCACTTGAATTAGGGGAGAATATTTTCGGTTTTACTTCGCAGAGGGATTGATAGAGCCCTTCAGCAACATGAAAATTATCGAGCTCTTCGTTCCAGTCGAAGCCGTTTTGCTCTACACGGGCGCGGAGGTCGTCATAGATTCCTTCGTGCCTAAGCCACATGACAAAACGAGCCACCGGATACTGCTCAGGCAGGCCGGCAGATTTGAAGATGACCCGCAAAAGCGCCAGCCGGACACTGCCGCTCGCGCCCGCTCCCAGCGTCCCGGAGGCGGCGTGCAGGCCTCCATGGCGCTTGCCCTGGGTACTCAACTCCTTTAAGCTGTCGCGGATGCTCTGCGGGAGGTTCGCAATCCCCCTAGCAGTTGCTCCGTCTTCGAAAACTGTGTCCACCCATAGGGCACGGAGCATTTTGACGAGGTGCGACTTGCCCGAACCATAAAAACCGCTGACCCAAACGCCCGGCTGCTGTGCCTGGTAGATATTCTTGAGATAAGTCTCGAGGATGTGAGACATCCCTTTTTCGTATTGACCATCGCAGACGAAGGTCTCCAGCTCGTAACGGAGAACCGCCAGTGCTTGGCTGGTCTTTTCGTCATTGACGTTCGCCACACCCTCGTTGACCAGTTTCCAGGTGGTCGGATCTTTTTGGTAAATGTCACGGTTATTCATGACTAACCCTCCGTTCAAAACTAATTGTGCGCAGTAATCGGCACGGCGAGATAATTCCACCCATCATAGCCATCCAGCAATCTATAGTTGTTGTTTTCACAGCTGCCGGGGAAGAAGACCAAAAGTCGCCCCTTGACCATAGGGGCTAGCATGTCGACGACCTCTTTCACCTTCAGGAAACCGAAAAGGGACCCAACACCTTTAAGGGCAACAACGGAATCGGCTCCTACGTCGTTCTTCTGAAGAAAGGAATCGAACTCCTTGGTAATGAAGTCAAGGTATTTCGGGAGCAACGTAGAGAGCAGACTGGGTTCTTGGAAGTAGCTCCTGGCGTACCGTTGCGAGGCAAGCCAGACAGCAAAGGTATCGGTCAGGTCGAAAATCACCCATTGGTGGCCGGCCTGTTGGGTAGCAATTTCAAATTCGCCCACTTTTGCCCGCAGTCGGCATTCTTCATTTTCGTTGTAGACACAGAAAATTACACGCTGCGAGGCAGCGGCATCGTCCCGCCACGGGACAGATATATATATGCTGTATGAATCTATGAGGCGTTTAATCCTGCTCACGAAGCCACTCCATTTCTTCCTGATTGATCAGATTCGGGAACAAAACTTCGATGACGTCACCTATGCGTTTGAACACTATCCAACCCCTACGTGATGCTTCTGCAGCAAGCTCAATGGTATTTTCGAATGTGCTATCGAGTAGTCTAGTATATTCAGTCTGAAAAAGCATCTGTCCACGCACCCCTGAGAGGTAGCCAAGCAATAAGGCATAGGAAACACTTCCGGCTGTAGGATTTGCCCGCACCCTTATCTTTATTGCTCGTCCGTCTAGATGCCCAGATTTTGTCCACGTTGAATTAACGTTCTGAGCCGTTGATTTCAGAGTTGCGCTACTGAAACGGCCAGGCTCTTGGTCATCGATGAACTGCTCAAGAGACTCTCGTTTAACTCTCGTTCCTTCTGGAAGCTCTAGGATAAATGATGCTGTTGATCGTAAAATAGGGTCTCGGACGTACGTGCAGAGCAATGCCAGTAAAGGCCGGCTTTCAATGTCACGATTCCAAAAATAGACAAGAGCCCGAAAAAGGACTTTTGTAGGATCAAGGGAGTAAAGATCAACCAGGTGCCGGTAAGTAAGAACTCGAGTTTTGCCAGAGCGCTTGCCTAGGCAATTTTCGACATCTATCACATGCAGGTAATCGTTCTTTTCAGCTTCAGGGCGATCGACGAAAGCCAACAAGGTCGTCAGTTCATCGAGCATCATAGTGCGGGCAGTATGAGCTCCGCCTTTTTCGAAACTGAACCCGAACAGTGCTAAGCGTTTATTCTTTTCCGTTGTCCTCACCACTATTCTTATTTACTTTGTCTTTTCGCACCCATTCATCGATTTCGTCTTTTTTGAATTTCCAGAGACGTCCTATTTTATGGGCAGGCATGGCTTTTTCACTAATCCATTTGTACAGCGTATCACGTTTAATACCGAGATAAGCACCAATTTCTTCTGCTGATAGCCATCTTTCTTCCATGATCTTAACTCCTAGTGCTCGCAACTTTCGCAAAATGTCGTAGCCGCAAAGCTAAATATTTAAAATTGGAAAGGGTTATTATGGGTTTAATACGGTTTTATCATGTTTAAGCAGTATGAAATTACTTCACAGGCAACAAAATGTCAAGGCTAAGTTTGTTGTCTAGTGTTAATGTATAATCACCATTCAATCTTAACTCTTTTAATAATTTCTTGTTTTTAGTTTTTCCTTAACCTCATTTACAACAACAGAGTTTTATTGTCACACTAAGTAATTATTATTACTATTTATTACATGTCACTTTATACAATAAAGTATGCATGATATATTAAAATCAAATAATTATTACCAATACCCAGGAGGAGGTTAAGCAATGAGGAAAAACAAAGTTCTTACTCAAAAACAAGAACGTTTTGTACAAGAATATATGATAGATTTGAATGCGACTAAGGCTGCAATCCGGGCTGGGTACTCGAAAAACAATGCTGATAAGATAGGTTCGAGGCTTGTAGGGAACAGTAGAGTTGCTGAGGCCATAAGGGAAGCCAAAGAAGAATGTGCCCGCAGGACAGGCTTGACTGCCGACTATGTAATACAGTCCCTTATGGAGGTAGTAAGACGGTGTATGGGAGGCTCACCTGTGCTTAACATGTCAGGGAAACAAGTTGTTGACGAAAACAATATGCCCCTTTGGAAATTTGACAGTTCTGGTGCAAACAGGGCTCTTGAGCTTCTTGGTAAACACATAGGGCTATTCAGCCCTGATACACAATGCAATCAAAACACGTTTTCTCTGGAAATTGCGGCTATCAGAGAAGTCCTAATGGAGGCGTCTGAAAGAAACCTGTGCAGTACAAAAACCAACTAAAAGTACACTTATTTTTATATGACGAATAGCCTGCCGATGCAAGATAAGATGTCGAAAGTTTAAGGGGTTACTCGTTAAATAATTTTTGACACTAACAGCATGGCAAGAAAAGAAACGTAAAAATGGGCCGGGCTTCTAACAAAAGCTCGGCTCAATTTATGGAAATTGAAGGGTGATCAAATATTGAAAAGTCAACACCAAGAGATATTGTCAGACACTGAAGAGAGTGCTGAAATCGAAATATTGCCATCAATACATATGCAGTATCAAAAACTTGCCAATATGGTACATGTTCAGGGTCATGTTCCATATCTTCCTATATAATCCCTTTAAAAAGGGTACCAATGATACAGATATAACAGATTTCCCAACCGAAAGGAGTAAAAAAATGCCGACTACAATAAGGAACGACCCAAACTCGAAACTAAATGGCAGTGATACGCAATCAAACACAGCAGATAAAAAGAATCAAATAGCTGACCTGATAAAAAATATAGAATCAAGTCCACGTGTAACAGGGAGAAAAGAATACATCAGATTCCTGCAAGGCAAAAAAATTACAAGAGACGAGGCAATAGCAGCACATTGTTATGAATGTATGGGACATTATGTGGATGGCCGAGAAGATTGCACAATCGAGACTTGCTCTCTTTATCCTTTCTCCCCAAGTAAGCTGTACGGGGCGTTGCGGCCTTTAAAAAAGCAAAAAGTTACACAAGAGGACCAATAGTACCTCTTCGTTTGTTGTATGCCGCTAAGATAATTGGGGTGTTGTGTTTTCTTGAGCCAAACGATCGAGGTAATCAGCCCACCATTGCATCATTGTTCGACGTTCATCCAGGTACTCAGCATCATTGTATGCCTGTGCAACACTGGATCCTATTGTATGGGATAGCTGCTTTTCAATAAGGACGCTATCCCACCTGTTTTCATGCAACAAGGTTGAAGCCATTCCCCTAAAGCCATGCGGAGTGAATATCTCCCGGCTGTACCCTAATTTTCTGAGTGCCTTTGCCTCGGTTGCATCGCTGATCGCCTTGTCGCATTGTGTTGGCGACGTCGGAAAGATGTACTTGTTGGCGTGCTTTGTGTATGGGGCAACGGTTGAGAGGATCTCCATTGCCTGTCGTGAAAGCGGCACGATATGAGCTTGTCTGCTTTTCATCTTCGAGGCTGGGATCCTCCACTCTTGTTTGTCCCACTCAATCTCTTTCCACTCAGCGTGTCTGATTTCAACGGGCCTCACAAATGTTAATGCGTGAAACTTGAGCATTTCTCGACGAAGGAATACCGATACCCGATCAATGTCTCTTAATAACTGACCTACCTGTGCTGGATCCGTGATCCGTGGATAGTGTTTGGTCTTGCGGGAACGTAACAGCCCTTGCAGATCCCGTGCCGGATTGCGGTCTGTCAGTCCACTTCCAATGGCGTAGCGGAATACCTGGTCGCAAACTTGCCGGGCACGGTGCGCAAGGTCTATTGTCCCTCTTTCCTCTAGCTGCCGGAGTGCGGCCAGAATCTCCACTGCCGTAACCTCTTTGATCTTCTTGTGGCCAAAGGCTTCGATCAGCGGATTGATTCGGAGTTCGACGTTATATGCGTATTTATCCGTGAATGTGCCCTTAATGGCGATCCTGTGCCATTCCCGGAAGACCTCAGAAAAAGTGCTGGATCGTTTTTTCTCTGCCGGGTCGCTCCCAATTATGAGTTTTTTCTTTGCTTCGTCTCTCAGATCCCGTGCCTCTTTCAACGAGAGACCGCCCTTTCCCTGGTCGGCGTATGCTCCCAGCATGAGCTTATAGTTCTTGCCGTTGGAATAATACCGGTATCGCCAAGTCTTCACGCCGTTGGTCGTAACGTCGAGGACAAGACCACCACCGTCTTTAAGCTCATATCTCTTGTCCATCGGTTTCGCATTTTTGACCTGTTTATCCGTCAGCATTTGCCTGTCCTCCAAAACTCGTAACCAGATTTTTCGTAACTGCGTTTTTGTTACGAATGAGTTACGAGTCGATCGTGTGCTTAGTATATCAAAGATGTCGAATTTATGTTAAGCTAACGTCCTTAAAACACACAAAAACCGGCTTGCGCCGGCTTTTGTAATTAAGTTTATTTAAGTTGTAATCAGTTGATTGTTGGTGTTGGTGCCGGAGGGGGGGGTCGAACCCCCACGGGTGTTACCCCGGAGGATTTTGAGTCCTCTGCGTCTGCCATTCCGCCACTCCGGCAATGTTTCAACTCGGATATTCTAGCGGAATTATCCCTTGACCGCAATGCCCTTAGCTTTCAAAATGTTGTAATATATACAGGGAATTCCAAAGCGGCGATTAGGGGGACAAATTATGAAAAATATTATTCTTTCGCACTATACAGTCAAGGACATCGAGCCCGAACCATGGAAGGAGACATGGGAGAACCTCGTCGACTTCGGTGAGAGGATGGCTCCGAAGCTTGAGCCAATGGACATAAAGCTGAAGCTCAGGAAGGTGATCCTTGACGAGATCTCCCAGGATACCCTGATGGCGGGGAACATGGTAACTATACAGTCGCCGGAGATCGACGTGGAGGAGACGCCCATCGAGGAACTGATGATGCTGGAGGTCGGGTTCGCTGAGTGTGATTCCTGCACGGTCCCGGACGGAGGCGGATTCCCCTGCCGGACGCTGAAGGATTTTGACGGGAACGAGAGAATGGTCCTCCCTGAGGAGTTCTTCATGGAAGCCACTCTCCGTGTGGCATTCAAATCCCAGCACGAGAGCAACTGCGGCTGTTCCGACTGTTCTTCCTGCGCCAGCGGATGCGGCGATGAAGAACGTGGGATCCGCCACTAAAGCCGGAATCCACAAGGAGAACATGATGGCGGACATAAAGGTAACGACAAAGGGCGGAGATAAGGGAACGACTTCACTGGGTAACGGCACAAGGATAGCAAAGGACGACATCCGGGTGGAACTATACGGGACACTGGACGAATGCCAGGCAGCTCTCGGGCTTGCCCGCGCAGCGTGCAAGTCTCCGAAGACCTCCGAGGACATATTCTTTCTTGAAGATTATCTTTTCAGCGCGATGGCATATTTCGCGGAATGCGATTTCCCGGAACCCGACCCCATGATACTGGAAAACGTATCCTCCAGGGTGGCGGCATCGATAAAAGAGGCCCAGATCTTCGTCAGACCTGGAGATTCTTCATGCGGCGCGGCTCTTCACCTTGCAAGGACTATAGCGAGGAGGGCGGAGAGGACAGCAACGCCACTTTTCAGGGATAATGGGATCACGGAAAAGAGTTACGCCTTCCTGAACAGGCTTTCAGACGTCATCTACATGATATCCCTCAAGGTCGACGAGGAAGAGCGGGAGATGAACAACTGACGCAATAAATGATCGGGTGGCTTATGCCGCCTTTTTTTGTCCCTATGGTCTCCGTCAGCGTTCCGGTCCCTCTTCCGGGTCGTCCGCAAACCTTTTCCAGAAGAGTTTGAGCCTCTCCCTTATCCTCGCCTCGGCCCCGATCCTTCCCGGATGGTAGAAACGCCTCTGTTCGGGGAGGTATGCCTGAGGAACCCAGTGGCTGGGTGAGTCATGGGGGTAAATGTAGCCTTCGCCGTCATTCCTTAAGTGATATGGGACTTCCATGAGATCTCCCTCTTCCACCGCTTTCAGTGCGGCCCTTATCCCAAGGTAAGAGCTGTTGCTCTTGGGCGCGGAGGCAAGGTAGACGACTGCTTCACCAAGTATTATGTCGGCTTCGGGAAGCCCGACCCTGTCGACCGCGGCGGCAGCGTTCTGAGCTACGACAAGGGCCATCGGCTCTGCCAGGCCTATGTCTTCTGATGCGAATATGCAAAGCCTCCTGCAGATGAATCTGAGGTCGTCCCCCGCGGCGAGCATCCTCGCAAGCCAGTAGAGGGCAGCGTCCGGATCGGATCCCCTGAGGCTCTTTATCAGCGCGGATATTACCGCGTAGTGGTCGTCCGCGACCCTGTCGTAGCGCTGTGTAGCTATTCCTGTGCTTTCGGCGATTATCTTCAGGGTGATCTCGCTCCCGCCGCCAAGCGCAACAGATGAAGCTGCAGCCTCAAGCCTTGTCAGTGCCTGTCTGGCATCTCCTCCGGCGAGCACAGCCAGTTTGCCTATGACGGACTTTTCAGCCGTTACGCCAAGCATGCCCAGACCCTTCACTTGATCTGAGAGTGCTCTTTCAAGCAACGATACGATATCCTGCTCTTCAAGGGGTTTCAGCATATAAACGACCATACGCGAGAGGAGCGTCTTGTTTATCTCGAACCAGGGGTTTTCAGTCGTGGTTCCGACCAATATTATGTCTCCGGTCTCGACCGACGGAAGAAGCACGTTCTGCTGTTTTGTGTTGAAGTGGTAGATCTCGTCCACGAACGCTATGGCTGACCTGCCTGTGATCCTTTTGGAGGTCTTTGCGTTGTCTACAAGGGTGCGAAGTGTCTCGACCTTGGCGCTTACCGCGTTTATCTCAAGAAGTTCCCTTCCCGTAGCCCTGGACATTATGCGGACGAGGGTGGTCTTACCCACCCCGGGAGGGCCGTAAAGGATGCAGCTTGGGACTTTGCCGCCTTCAAGCATTACACGCAAGGGTTTTCCTGGACCAAGTATGTGCTTCTGACCGGCGTAGTCGTCCAATGTCTCCGGTCGCATGCGTTCGGCAAGGGGTATCTCATAAAGTGCCGTCTTACGGTCATTTCCCCGGCTGAAAAGACTGCCCTCTTCCATTTAGAAGATCTTTCTTTCGATGAACCTCGTCAGGTCAAGAGAGTTCTTCGGCGCCTTGATCCCCTCTCCTCCCGTGGTCACTGTGGCCATGGGATAACGTGACGCAAGGTACTTTTTGGCAATGAATGATATCGTATGTCCCATAAAGTACGGCTCAAAGGACTGGCTGGCCTTCCATTCGACAGGACCGAGCACAAAATCGTCGGAGATCGTTATGGTCCCGATACCCAGGGCGGCGGCCCTGACAAGCCAGCAGTCCAGGGTGGGAGATGTCGTGTCGGGAAGCTCCAGCGTAAGGTCGTAGGCAGCGTTAAGCCACTTGTCGCCGCGCTTTGAGTGTATCTCCCTGTATTCCCACGGCGTTATTGGCTTAGGGTCGTCCAGGTCTGCCACAAGATCTGTCATTTTGGCGTAAACAGCGTCTGCCCATTCATCCCACTCAGGTTCGTTCCTCTGCACTAGGACGGCCCTCATTCCGGCTCTCCTGGCTCCCTGCAGGTCGTAAAGAAAATCTCCGATCAAGACACAGTCGGAAGGTTCCATACCTATAGAAGCAGCGGCCTCCGTAAGGGAACGGGGGTGAGGCTTCACCTTTTTCTGTTCATCCCTGCTCCACGTATGTTCGGGAAGTTCAAGGCCGATGGTCCTGGCTGCAAGTTCGATCGACTTACGGCAGTTCCTGGATACTATCGCATAGGGGATGCCTTCGGATCTCAACCGTTTTATCAGCTCGAATGCTCCTGGTATGGGCTCAGCCCTGCCGGCCCCCTCCATTTCAAGATCGCACAGCTCTTTCATGAAGGAGACTTGATCTTCAGGGGAAAGTGTGTGAACATCTTCAAGCAGCATAGCCCTTCTTCCTCCGTAATATCGTTCCCTCAGTCCGGAGAAATCAAGCTTAGTATCCGCAATGACACCGTCCCAGTCAATGATGAAGCCCTTTGATGCTGATGGATGCCAGAATGGTGGTTTGATGTTCATAAATTTGCTCCTTCACTTAGTTTGACAGAGGCTAAAAATACCCCGCAAGAGCCGTGTACGGAAGGTCTTGACCCGCTCCTAAACAGGATTAGAACCCCACCCGCAAAGCTTGGTCGACCGACGAGGTCTCCGCCGCTGACGGGAAAAAAGTTCAGCCGGGATTTATTGTTGGCTCAAGACACAACCCGTATTCCACGCACTCCGCAGGGTCGATTTTAGGTTCCTGTTCAATTATATCGTTAAGACCAAAAAAAACAAGCGCAACAGCAGTTGTGCCCCCTGCAGCACCACCCGGCACCGTGGCATTTGCCCCTTGTCATAGTATAATCATATTGCCGGATCGACCGGCGGAATCTGCGGAGGTGATCGCCAGTTGTTTAATATTGCGGTACATGGACACTTCTACCAGCCGCCGCGCGAAGATCCATGGTCAAACGCGGTTTTGAAGGACCCCACAGCATCCCCCGCTCATGACTGGAACCAAAGGATAGCCAGCGAATGCTACAGGCCGAACTGCGCGGCAAAGGTACTGGGACCTGACGGCCGCATAGCATCTGTCGTAAATAACTATTCACACCTGAGCTTCAACTTCGGACCAACCCTGCACAGATGGATCGAAAAGGAAGACCCGGTCCTCGACCTGGCCCTCAGGGAGTCGGGCAGGAAGGCCATTGCCCAGTGCTACAGCCACATGATAATGCCGCTCGCCTCGGCAGAGGACAAAAAAACCCAGACGATATGGGGCATCAAGGATTTTGAATACCGTTTCAAAAGAAGGCCCAAAGGCATGTGGCTTCCTGAGACGGCGGTCAACACCGCTGCACTTGAGATCCTCAGCGAAAACGGCATGAGCTTTACCATACTGGCCCCGAGCCAGTGCGAGGCTGTCATCATCGACGGAGTGAGAAAAGAGACCCCGTACGGCAAAGGACTTGATGTCACCCTGCCATACCTTTGCAGGCTTCCTTCCGGAAGAACCATAACGATCGTCTTTTACCACGGCGGGCTGGCCCATGACATTGCTTTCGGAAAACTGCTGGAGAATGGCGACAGATTCAGGGACGCGCTGGCCGGAGCAATAAAGATCCGCTCGGAAGAGAGGCTTCTGGTCGTCGCCACAGACGGTGAGACCTATGGCCACCACCATAAGTTTGGTGAGATGGCCCTCGCCCGCCTTTTTGAAAGGCTTGAAACAGATCCTGAGGTACGCCTCCCGGATATCGGCACTTTCCTTGAGGACCATCCCGCAAAATTTGAGTGCGTGATCAGGGAAAATACATCATGGTCGTGCGTGCACGGCATTGAACGCTGGCGCAGCGACTGCGGCTGCAGCACGGGGGGAAAGCCCGGCTGGAAACAGGCATGGAGGGGACCTCTGAGAGAGGCGTTCGACAAGCTCGCAGAGAGGGTGGACGGAGTATTTTCCGAAACCGTTTCGCCCTATTTCGACCCATGGGAGCTCAGGAACCTTTCGATAGAGCACTTCCGCTCTGCAGGCCACAACAATAAGGAGGAATACGAAAGAGGGCTTGAGTTCCTTTCAAAGCATCTGGGAAGCATCGGTGAAAGAGAGGGGGCTTCGATCCTCTCCGCACTTGAGGCAGAGCGCATGCGGATGTTCATGTACACTTCCTGCGGATGGTTTTTCAACGACATTTCAGGCGTGGAGACAAAGCAGGTCATCTCTTTCGCCATAAGGGCCGCCGAACTTGCCGGGAACCTCTCTGACTGGGACATTATGTCAGACCTGCTCACAGACCTGGAAAAGGCAGAGGGCAACAGCAAGGAATACCCTAACGCGAGAGTCACGGCCGAACGTGAAATAATGCATAAGACCCACTGCAACGGAAACGGCAGGAACGGAAAGTACACCAACGGAGCGGCCTCCCTGGTCTCCGATCTTGAAAGCACCGGATTTGGAGGAGAAAAAATGACAGATATGAATTATGGCGGCAATCTTGCCCAGTCGATCCTGTCTACGCTGGAAAGGGATCCCGCATTCAGAAACGTAGCCTATTTTTCGATGGAGATAGGGCTTACCCCGGAGATCCCGACCTATTCGGGAGGGCTGGGGATACTGGCAGGTGACATACTTAAGAGCGCGGCCGACCTGGGTGTTCCCATGGTGGGGATCACCCTCCTTTACAAGAAGGGATATTTTGCGCAAAAGATAAACAATGAGGGAAGACAGACCGAGAGGCCCGTGGACTGGGACCCCTCAAAACTGCTCACATTCCTCCCCAACAGTGTAAGCATCATGATGAACCACAGGGAGGTAAAGGTAGGGGTATGGTCTTATACCATAATCGGAAATTCGGGACATCCCATCCCGATACTCTTCCTCGATACGGACCTTCCCGAGAACACTCCCGAGGACAGGGCGCTGACGGATGAACTGTACGGAGGCGACAACAGATACCGGCTATGCCAGGAACTGATACTGGGCATAGGCGGACTCAGGATACTCCGCGACCTCGGTTACAGGAACGTGAAGACCTTCCATCTGAACGAGGGACATGCGGGCTTCATAACGCTTGAGCTCCTGAGGGAACAGGGTTACCCTGACCTTCAGAAGATCCGCAATCAGGTCGTCTTCACTACCCATACTCCGGTGGAAGCCGGTCATGACTTCTTCTCATACGACCTCATCAACGAAGTCATAGAGAGCACCTTCATAGAGAAGCTGAGGAACACTGTCGGAGGCAGCGGGCTCTCGATGACGGACCTGGCGCTGAAGTTCAGCAGGTACGTCAACGGGGTCTCACGAAAGCACGCAGAGGTGAGCAGGGCGATGTTCAACAACGATTCCATCGATTGGGTGACCAACGGGGTGCACTCTACCACATGGACATGCGAATCGTTCGCGGCCCTCTATGACAAGTACATCCTGGGATGGCGAACGAATACAAGCAGGCTGATGCAGGCTATACAGATACCCAACGAGGAGATCTGGGAAGCACACAGGACCGCAAAGCTGAAACTTCTCGACATGGTGTTCGAGGAGACCGGACAAAAGCTGGATCCCGATATTCTTACAATAGGCTTCGCAAGGAGGGCCGCGACATATAAGAGGGCAGACCTCATATTCACCGACATAAAAAGGCTCCTCGAGATAGGCGCAGGAAAGATCCAGTTCATATTCTCAGGCAAGGCGCACCCTCACGACGAACCGGGGAAGGACATCCTGCAGAAGATACACAACATATCGAAGGAGCTGGGCACGGCCATGCCCGTGGTGTTCATCGAGAATTACAACATGACACCGGCGAAGCTGATCACCTCCGGAGTGGACCTATGGCTCAACACTCCGGTGAGGCCCAGGGAGGCCTCGGGCACGAGCGGCATGAAATGCGTCCACAACGGGATAATGAACTTCTCCGTCCTGGACGGCTGGTGGATCGAAGGATGCCTGGAAGGGCACACGGGCTGGGCGATAGGACCGGAACCCGGACCGAATGACATGAGAGGATACGATGAGTCGCAGGACGCGGAAGATCTGTACAGGAAGCTGCAGATCAAGATACTGCCGCTCTACTACAACAACAGGCCAAGGTGGATAAGAATGATGAAGCTAGCAATTTCGATCAACGCGAGCTACTTCAACACACACAGGGTCGTCAGAGAGTATTGCGAGAAAGCTTACGGAACAGTCTTCAGAGGTCTTTAGGATATGATCGCCTATAAAAATTTTACGCTCAAGGTGCTTCATATAGCTCCCGAGTGTTCTCCGCTTGCGAAAAAGGGCGGACTCGGAGATGTTGTCGGCACTCTTCCAAAGGCGCTGAAAAAGCAGAGCATAGACGCCAGGGTGCTCATTCCTGCATGGCCGGGAGTACTTGAGAAGGCAGAGGAAATTGGCAGGCTGAAAAGGGAACCGATAGGCGAGATAAGCGTTGCGCTGAACTGGCGGGCCTACACCGCATCTGTCCTCGAAGCGGAGGTGAACGGGCTTCACATATATCTGCTGGACCAGCCGGAACTTTTTTCCGACCCCTGCATATACCCTGAGAAGCTGGATGCCGTGACCGTGCTGCCCTTCATCTTCCTCTCCTTCGCCCCTTTTGAACTGCTGAGGCTCACCGGATGGAAACCGCAGTTCCTCCATGCGCATGACTGGACCACAGCTCCGGTATCCGCAGCTCTGAAGTGGCACAGGTACTACTCTTACTTCAACGGCGACTACGACACGGTCTTTACGATCCACAACCTGGCATTCCAGGGAATAATATCCCCCTCTGTGCTTGAGGGCTGGGGATTCAGCCCCAGAGCGTTCTCAAACCTGGACACGGACAGCTTGGAGTATTTCGGACAGGTGAACATGATGAAGGGCGCAATTACGACAACTGAGGCCTTCACGACCGTAAGCCCCAACTACTCATGGGACATCCAGACGCCCAACGGCGGTCTGGGGCTTGACGGAGTCATAGTCGCCCACAAAAACAAACTTCGCGGGATAATCAACGGGATAGACTACGACGTCTGGAACCCGAAAACTGACTCCCTCCTGCCCGCCAATTACAGTATCGGGGATATGGGCGGTAAAGAAGAATGCCGAAGGGCGCTGCTGAAGGAGTGCGGGTGGAAAGAGGACAGGAGGCCGATCCTGATCTTTGTCGGGAGGCTGACCGAGCAGAAAGGGATAGACATAATGCTGGACGCGGTGAGACCCTTTCTGGCAAAGAAGGCGAGGTTCGTGATAGTCGGCTCGGGAAACGACCTGTACACCAGAAAAGTCTTTGAATTCAGGAAGGAGTATCCCCACTCTGTGCATGAGATCCTGGAGTTCAACGAGGCCAAGGCACATCTCGCATACGCAGGCGGAGACATGCTTCTGATGCCCTCGCTCTTCGAACCTTGCGGACTTTCACAGCTGATAGCCTTCGCCTACGGAACAATCCCTGTTGCAAGGGCAACAGGCGGACTTGCAGATACCGTTATCGACGCAGACGGATCGCCGGACGGTACGGGATTCCTTTTCAAGGACTTTTCCCACGAAGAGCTTCAAAAGGCGATCGACCGGGCTTTGGCGGCCAAAGACGACGGCACGAGATGGGACGGCATAATCAGAAACGCCATGGGCTCCGATTTTTCATGGGACAATTCTGCAAAGGCCTACGCGGAGCTCTACAGGGACATCCTTACGTCAGACTGATTTTTTACATTACTGAAACATAAACTTTATGATCTCCTGACCAAATTAAAATATAATAAAATAGTTGTAACGATTACAGAAAAAATATCGATTATATTTTTTTATAGGCTATAATTATTTGTAATATCAGCGGTCCATCTCTGATTCATAACACTGCTCGACCTGAAAATAACTGACTTTTGTCCAAAAATGGCAAGGCATCGTCAAAAAGCTTTTTAAGGAGGGGTCAAGATGATCCATGGCAAGTACGGCCGGGTCCTCGGCATGGTACTGGCGGGAGGCAAGGGCGAACGGCTGATGCCGCTTACAAAATACCGGGCTAAACCTGCAGTCCCTTTCGCCGCAAAGTACAGGATCATAGATTTTGCGCTTTCCAACATGGTCAACAGCGGCCTTTTTTCTATCTACTGTCTTATACAGTTCAAAAGTCAGTCACTGCATGAACATATAGGCAAAGGGTGGCAGTTCGGCAGCGCCCTCCCCGGACGGGACTTTTTCGTGAACGTAGTACCGGCCCAGATGTGGGACGGGGAACGCTGGTACGAGGGCACCGCAGATGCGATCTTCCAGAACCTTCACCTAGTGACCCTCTTCAACGCTGACAGGATCTGCATATTTGCTGCCGACCACGTCTATAAGATGGATGTCGAGCAGATGCTCCAGTACCATGTGGACAACAAGGCCGACGTCACTGTCGCCGCTTATGTCGTCCCCTCTTCCGAGGCAAACCAGTTCGGATGCATAGCGACTGACGAGAACGGCCGGATCATCGATTTCGTGGAAAAACCCTCTGTGCCGCCGGAGATACCCGGAAGGCCCGGCTTCAGCTTCGTTTCTATGGGAAACTACATTTTCGAGAGGGAGATGCTCGAGGAATCGGTGCTTTCCGACAACGAAAAGAAGGACAGCTCCCACGACTTCGGAAGGGATATAATCCCCTCACTTTACAAGTCACATAAGGTAATGGCCTACGATTTTTCCACCAACGTGCTTCCGGGCGGCGACAGGCCTTACTGGAAGGACGTCGGAAGCATCAAGGCTTACTGGGAGGCCCAGATGGACCTTCTCAAACATCCCTCGGAGCTGAGCCTCTACAACCAGCAGTGGCCTATTAGGACTGTATCATATTCTGATCCCCCTGGATTTACATACCCCGCCGCTGACCACTCATGCTCGGTCGACGGCTGTCTGAGGGCTGAGGCAAGCCGCGTACTCGGCGCTTACGTAAGAAAGAGCGTGCTCTCCCGCAACTGCGTCATAAAACCGGGAGCAGTAGTCGAAGAGTCCATAATAGGACAGAATGTCGAGATCGGGGAAAACTGCAGGCTGCGCAGAGTCATAGTTGATGCACACAACATTATTCCGCCTGGGACATCCATAGGCTTCGACCCTGTCGAAGATGCACAGAAATATCACCTTGACCTGGCATCCGGAATAGTGGTTCTGGGCATGCCCAAGATACAGCTGAGGAAAAAACTGATCATCCCCGGAAGCTATGAACAGCTCTTTCGTTCTCCCGATGAGACAGGTTTCTGAAGATCTCCCTGAGCCCATAAAGCAAGGGGCGGAGGGGGACATACAGGATGCCCTGGAAAAGGCGCTGAGTGAAGGAAGGCGTTGTACAAAGACCGGAAAGGTCGCGACATACATCCCCGAACTCTCCAAGGCGGACCCGGAGCACATCGGGGCCTGTGTTAAGACCGTGACCGGCGGGACATATTCCACTGGTGACTGGCAGGAACCCTTTACGATGCAGAGCATATCGAAGACCATATCTTTGACCCTGGCGCTCCAGACAGTGGGTTATGACAAGGTCTTCAGCAAGGTGGGGCTCGAACCTACCGGAGATTCCTTCAACTCGATAGTCAAGCTTGAGACAAGGACTCCCCACCCGCTCAACCCGATGATAAACGCCGGAGCGATAGCCACTGCAAGCTGCATTCCGGGAGATGATCCGTTTGAACTCTATCTGGAGCTTACAAGGAAGGTTTGCCTGAACGAAAACCTTTCGCTCAACCAGGAAGTTTACCTATCTGAAAAGCGCGCCGGTATGAGGAACCGCTCCATGGCATACTGGATGAAGAGCGAAAACATAATCGAAGGGGACCCTGAAGAGGCGCTCGACCTTTACTTTCGTATGTGCTCAGTCAACGTCACTGCAGAAGACCTAGCCAACTGGGGAATGGTTCTGGCAAACGACGGGGTGGATCCGATAAGCTGCACAAGGCTCGCTGAAAGCTGGGCTGTAAGGATAGTCAAGACTTTCATGGTTACGTGCGGAATGTACGACGGCTCCGGAGAGTTCGCGATCAAAGTGGGCATACCCTCAAAGAGCGGCGTAGGCGGGGGGATCCTCTCAGTTGTTGAAGGCAGGATGGGGATCGGGGTCTTCAATCCCTCCCTAGACCGGAAAGGAAACAGCGTAGGAGGAATGCGCCTTCTGGAGGACCTTTCGAAAAGCCTGCGGCTACACTACTTCGCAGGCAAGCAGTAGTTCTAAGTGCGGCTGAGCTATGGCTAAGCAGTTGCTGAGCAGTCGCAGTTCTAAGGGCGGGTAAAAATCAGGCAAGCAATGGGCAAGCGATAGTAAGTACAGGCAAGCAATTGGCGAGCAATGGGCAATCAGGATACTGGCAAGCGATGGTTAAACCCATGAGCCCGGGCTTTCTATGTGATCCCCGTATGCAATCATTCCCGTCGTCCCGGTATGGTTTTGAGCCCCGGAATCCATGCACCCTCGTCGCCCCGGTATGCAACTGAGCCGGGGTCCATTGTTTTGACTTTAAATGCGAGAAAACCCAAAATCTGAACCTGTGGATCCCGGCTCGAGGGCATACCGGGACGACGAGGAGAAGATCATGCCAAAACGACGAGAGGGGGCAGGTTCTCAGGCCCTTACGATCGTTTGACTACTGTTTGACAACGTTTGACGATAGTTTGACCGCACTTACAACTGCTCAGCCATCGCTCAGCTATTGCTCAGCGACTGCTCAGCAATTTTTTCCGCCTTTCATGTATTGACAACATGAAGAAAAAATAGTAATCTTCACTAGCTTGGTAGGGATGGTGAGGATTATGGCGATATCACAAAAATGTCAGTACGCCCTTAGGGCGATTTATGAGCTGGCGCTCCATCAGGACGAAGGCCCGTGCAAGATCGGGGCCATTGCGGAAGCGCAGTCGATACCGGTGCGGTTCCTTGAAAATATCCTTAACAGCCTTAAGGGAGCCGGGCTCGTCGATTCCGCAAGGGGAAAAGACGGCGGGTATTATCTTCTGAAACACGCGGGTGAGATAACCGTCGGTGAGGTGATCAGATTCGTCCAGGGACCGCTGGGACCGGTCGAATGCACCACCAGGGTGGACGATGACTGCGACTTTTACAACGACTGCGTCTTCAGGCCCCTCTGGGACAAAGCCAGAGCGGCGCTTGAAAGCGTCTATGACGGGACCACGTTCCAGGATCTCATCGACCAGTCAGCTAATGTTTGCAGAGTGCCTCAGTGCAGCTGCAATAGAAAAAAAGATAAAATCTAAATCCTATTAAGAGGTGACTTGTTATGACACCGCGTAAAGTATATCTGGACAACTCAGCAACGACACAGGTCGACAGGAAAGTTCTCGAGGCCATGCTCCCCTACTTTTCGGAAGAGTACGGCAACCCCAACAGCCTCCATGCCTGGGGAAGAGAGGCAAGAAAGGGAGTGGACAATGCCAGGTCGCAGGTGGCACAGCTCATCGGAGCGGAACCGAAGGAAGTCATATTCACCGGAGGCGGAAGCGAAGCTGACAACCTGGCCATCAAAGGCGCGGCATGGGCACTTAAGGATAAAGGCAAACACATCATCACAAGTTCGATCGAGCACCATGCTCTTCTGGACACAGTGAAATGGCTTGGCAAGAACGGATATGACTACACGGTCCTCCCCGTCGACGAGACTGGAATGGCGGACCCAAAGGAACTTGAGGCCGCGATAAGGCCGGATACGATACTTACGTCGATAATGTACGCCAACAACGAAATAGGAACAATAGAGCCCGTGGCCGAGCTCGGAGAGGTCTGCCGCAGACACGGTGTCCTCTTCCATACGGACGGCGTCCAGGCGACGGGACATATCAAGATAGATGTGAAGGAACTCCCGATCGACATGATGACGATGGCTGCCCACAAGATGTACGGCCCCAAGGGAGTTGGCGCGCTTTACGTCAGAAAGGGCATCAAGCTGATCCCGGTCATACACGGAGGCGGCCAGGAGTTCGGGGTCCGCTCCGGGACGGAAAACACACCGGGACTGATCGGTTTCGGAATGGCTGCGGAGCTGGCGGCAAACCGTCTTGCAAGCGGTGAGATAGACAACGAGATACGCCTGCGCGACAGGTTGATCGGCGGGCTTACCGAGAGGATCCCTGAGATCACGCTTACCGGACACAGGACAAAGAGGCTTCCGTACCATGCCAGCATCTGCGTCAAGTATGTCGAGGGCGAAGGGATGCTCCTGCTGATGGACGCAGCCGGAATCGGAGTTTCAAGCGGTTCGGCCTGCACATCGGGAAGCCTCGAGCCAAGCTACGTCCTACTGGCGCTTGGACTCGACCACCCGACCGCGCACGGTTCCGTTAGGATGACCCTGAGCAAGGACACGAATGACGAGGACATCGACTACGTACTTGAGAAATTCCCGCCAATCGTGGAGAAGCTGCGCTCTCTGTCGCCTTTCTACAAGAAAAACCAATAAATATCGAATATCCCCAAAAAGGAGATGTCAGGATCATGTACAGCGAAAAAGTAGTGGATTATTTCATGAATCCCCGCAACGCAGGAAAGCTTGAAGACGCGAACGCGATCGGCGAAGTCGGAAACCCGAAGTGCGGAGACGTTATGAAGATATACCTGAAGATAAACGACAAGGAGATAATCGAGGATATAAAGTTTGAGACTTTCGGGTGTGCGGCCGCAATAGCTACAAGCTCAATGATAACGGAAATGGTGAAGGGCAAGACAATAACCGAAGCTCTCAGCATAAACAACAAGGACGTTGCCGAAGCTCTGGGGGGACTTCCCCCGGCGAAACTCCACTGCTCACTCCTTGCCCAGGAGGGTATCGAGGCGGCGGTAGCCGACTACTTTATCCGCAAGACCGGCAGGGCTCCGGAGGGCTTCAGGCCGGCCCACTCGACATGCACGGCCTGCGGAGGTTCCTGCGGCGGAGGAGCTGCTGTCCAGGCCCAGGAAGAGGAAGAAGAAAAATTTGTGAGCGAGGATCATCGCGTTGCTGAATAAAGAAGAGGCAGCAGGGAAGATAATAGCCGTATGCACGGCTCCAAAGAAGGGTATGATCAAGCATGACATCGGAGAGGGCCTCCTCCTTGAGGAGATCGGCATCGAGGGAGACGCCCACGCAGGCTTCATGCACCGCCAGGTCAGCCTGATCTCGATCGAGGACATAAGGACCATGATGGAAAAACTTCCGGACCTTGTCCCGGGAAGCTTCGCCGAGAACCTGACTACAGAGGGGTTCGACCTCTCTCAATTGAAGACAGGCGACAGACTCAGGGTCGGTGAGACGGTGCTTGAGGTCTCGCAGATAGGCAAGGAATGCCATACAAAGTGCGAGGTCTTCAAAAAGACCGGTGACTGCATAATGCCGCAGAAGGGCATATTCACCAGGGTCATCAAGGGCGGCAGAGTAAAGACAGGAGATACTGTACGGTTCGACGATTAGGCCATTGTGTATGACATCAGGCAGCACGGCGAAAATTATGCCTGCTGCCTTTTTTATAAGCGAGACATTCCGGAGGAGATAAAATGAGCTTCACTGAAGACGAAAACCGGCACGAGAGGGAGAGCGGACACAATGAAGGTGAATGCTCCTGCTGCTCATGTTCAGCGAATGAAAATATATTCTGCGAATGCGAAGAGGATGAAAACGAGGAAAGGGCGGCCTTTTCAAGGGAGTTAAATTTTCTCTCCGCGGCAGGCATAATATTCTTCCTGCTGCTGATCACAGAAGAATTCTACTTGGATTCTGTCAACAAAGTCCTGCTGAGTTCAGCTTTCATAGCTCTGTACATGGTCTGCGGCCTGCCCGTACTCAGATCGGCGCTGCGTGCGATATCAAAGTTGGATATCTTCAATGAGTTTACCCTCATGGGAGCGGCCACCCTCTCCGCTGTCGCTATAGGGGAGATGTCGGAAGCTGTCGGCGTCATGCTCTTTTACAGGCTGGGAGAGGCTTTTCAGGAGAGGGCCTCCTCCGGATCCAGGCGCTCGATAAAAGCCCTTCTGGCTTCAAAGCCCCTCTCAGCAAGAGTTCTGAAGGATGGTGAGGCGATAGAGGTCGATCCAAAAGAGATAGTAAGAGGCGACATCATACAGGTAATGCCCGGGGAGATGATCCCCATCGACGGCATCATAAGGTCAGGAGCTTCTGACATCGACTCATCTTCGATGACAGGGGAGTCGGTCCCGGTTCATGCGGTCCAGGGAGATCCGGTACACGGAGGCACCCTTGCCCTTGACGGACTTCTGACCATCGAGGCAGCAGGTCCCTTTGAGGATTCGACCATAGCGAGGATGCTTGAGATGGTACAAAACGCGGCAGCCAGGAAATCTCCGACCGAAAGATTTATCACCAGATTCGCAAAATGGTATACGCCCGCAGTCTTCGCCATCGCCTCCATGGTTGCCTTCATCCCCCCGCTTACCGGCCACGGGGAACTGAGGGAATGGTTTTACAGGGGGCTTGTTCTGCTTGTCATATCCTGCCCCTGCGCTCTTGTGATCTCGATACCTCTTGGATATTTCGGAGGCATCGGAAGCGCTTCAAAGAGGGGGATCCTGGTAAAGGGAGCAAATGTATTCGACGCACTTGCAAAGGTGACTACGGCAATTTTTGACAAGACCGGGACACTGACATACGGCCGTTTCAAGGTAACGAAAGTCGTCCCGTCAGAGGGTACGGCGAGGGAAGAGCTCCTTAAGGCCGCTGCCTCCGCCGAGTCAGGCTCTACCCATCCTCTGGCTGCGGCTGTAAGGGAGGCCGCAGGAGAGAGTGAGATCGCCCCTGAAGCCGTTCTTACCCAAGCTTCGGGCAAGGGAATGATCCTTACCCTTGGGGGTTCGGTAACGGCAGCTGGAAACGCAGCCCTTATGGAGGATTTCGGGATAAAGGCAGAGGAAGTCTCCACACCGGGGACTGTGATCCACGTAATGAAAGACGGCAGCTACATGGGCTACATAGTCCTTCAGGACAGCCTCAGAAAGGAATCCGGGAGGGCTGTGAGGGAACTTCGGGAACAGGGAATCAGAGAGGTCTACATGCTTACGGGGGATCGTGACAGTGTAGCCGGCCTTATTTCGGACGAGCTTGGGCTCAACGGTTACCGTTCGGAACTGATGCCTGATGAAAAGGTCGAGGCACTGAAGGAGATATGCAAAGGAGAGACCGAAAAGACCCTCTATGTGGGCGACGGCATAAACGACGGCCCTGTGCTCGTGACCTCGGAAACGGGCATAGCCATGGGCGGGTTCGGCTCGCAGGTAGCGGTGGAAGTCGCCGATGCTGTCATCCTTGACGACTCGCCTCTTAAGGTCGTTGAGCTTCTCCGCATAGCCAAAAAAACAAGGACTATCGTCTGGCAAAATGTCTTCATGGCACTGGGTGTCAAAGGGATCTTCCTGATAGGCGGGGCAGCTGGCATCGCCGGCCTGTGGGAGGCCGTATTCGCCGATGTCGGCGTCGCCCTTCTCGCGATCCTGAATGCGACAAGGGCATCAAGAGCCTAGCAAGTTAAGAAATTGCCGGTCTCCCCTGGATTGGAGGCCGGCAGCTTTGATATTTATCACTCCACTTCTGTTCCGCACCCGCAGAGGGAACAGTCCCTGAAGAGGCACCCTCCGTCAAGGTTTGATACGTCGAAGCCCTCCTGCTTCATTATGCAGGAAGCGAAGTATCCCTCTTTTCCGTTACGGCAGTGGACAAATACGGGTTTCTCCCTGTCGAGGCCGCTGAGCCTGCTCCGAAGTTCCTCAAGCGGTATCCTTTCGAATCCCTCGATCCTTATCGTTGATACGGAGATATCGTCGCCGCTCCTGACATCTATAAAGAGAGCGCCTTCTTCCGGCATACCTTCCACGGAACTCCACTCGGCCTTTTCGACCTTCCCCTCAAGTATGTTTTCAATGACGAAGCCTGTCATGTTGACCGGATCCCTCGGAGTTCCGAACGGCGGAGAGTATGCCAGTTCAAGCTCTGTCAGGTCATGTGCGGTCGCCCCCATACGTATGGAAGCGGCAAGCACGTCACACCTCTTGTCGACCCCCGTGTACCCCACTATCTGAACTCCCAGGATCTTCCCTGTCGGCACCTCGAATACGACCTTCATCGCCATTTCCCGGCCTCCGGGATAGTAGCCGGCATGCGGGTGATGGTAGGTAAGCACCTTGTCGTACCGGAGGCCCTGCCTTTCGGCCTCCCTCTCGCTGAGGCCTGTGAAGGCCACAGTCATGTCGAATATCTTCAGTATCCCCGTTCCCTGTATCCCTCCGTAGCGGCTCTTTATTCCAGCAATGTTGTCGGCCGCGATCCTCCCCTGCTTGTTGGCGGGTCCAGCAAGGGCTATGGAAGCGGGCTTTCCCGTGATGAAGTTCCTTACCTCAGTGACGTCGCCCACCGCATAAATATCGTGGTCCGAGGTCCTCATATATTCATCGGTCTTTATAAAACCTCTCTCGTTGAGAGCGAGCCCGGCATCTTTCGCAAGCTCGCTCTGGGGCCTCGCCCCAACGGACATTAGGACCATGTCCGTCACGACCCCGCTCTCCTTAAGCCTCAGCGTAAGGCCGGAGTCTCCCTTCTCTATGGCTGTGACTCCGTCGTTCAGTATGACCTTTATACCCTTTTCCATGACATATTTGAGGACCGGGAGGGCCATGTCGGCATCGATAGGCGCGATAAGGTGGTCGCTCAGCTCGACTATAGTCACTTCGACACCGGACTCCGCGAGGTTTTCAGCCACTTCGAGCCCGATTGCCCCTCCCCCAACTATAGCTGCTTTTCTGACACGCTTCTCCCTGATGTATTCCTTGATCCTGACGGCATCGGGTATGCTCCAGAGGGTAAATACCCCTTCGGCATCGATCCCCGGGATGTTCGGCCTGAACGGAAAGGAACCGGTGGATATGATAAGTTTGTCGTAGCTTTCGATATATTTTATTCCTGTCGTGATATCCTCGACTTCTACTTTTTTGTCCTCCCTGTTTATAGAAGTCACCCTGCTGTTGATTCGGACATCGATATTGTTCTTCTTCCTGAACTCTTCCGGGGTTCTGACTATCAATCTCTTCTCGTCATCTACGAGCTTCCCGCCCAGAAAGTAGGGCAGGCCGCAGGCGGCATAAGAGACGTAAGGCCCCTTATCGAACATTAGGATCTCAGCCTTTTCATCCAACCTTCTGAGCCTGGCCGCTGCAGTCGCTCCCCCAGCCACTCCGCCGATTATGAGTACCTTCATTTCCGCTGCCTCCTTTTGCTTTCTATGCTGCGATAATTTCATTATCGATCAGATGAACACAGCAATATATTAACATCATTTCTATCGTGTCTGTACATAGAACGGCGGATAATGGATAATCTGTATAAGCTTCTAAAAATTCAAACTAAAAAGGGGAGTTAGATCATGCTCTTTATCTGTTATCCTGCCTGAGGGACCTGCAAAAAAGCCCGTGCATGGCTTGACAAAAACAAGATCGGATACTCGGAGAGGGACATAAAGCTGGACAATCCCACAGCAGAGGAAATCAAAAAATGGCACAAAATGAGCGGAGCCGAGCTGAAAAAATTCTTCAACACAAGCGGCCAGATCTACAGAAGCCTGGAACTGAGCGAAAAACTTCCGGACATGAGCGAAGATGAGCAGATAAAACTTCTCGCTAAAGACGGCATGCTAGTCAAAAGACCCCTCCTGGTAGGGAGTGACTTTGTCATTACAGGCTTCAAAGAGGGAGAATGGGAAGAGAAGCTTTTGAAGAAAAACAAATAACTCAGACAAATATCAAAACTAAAGTTTTTCCGCAATAATGCCGATGGAAACCAACAAAACATCGTGTTAAGATTTTAAAACAAACACAAAAAAGATATTTTGGAAAGTTTATAAAAAAGGAGGTACATGCAAATGCTTACAAGTTCACGCAATCAGTTTAAAGGTACGGTAAAATCGATAAAAAAGGGTGCAGTCAACGACGAAATAGTCATCCAACTTCCCGGAGGGACCGAGCTTACCTCGATAATCACCGAGACAAGTACAACTGCGTTGGGGCTAAAAGAGGGAACAGCGGTAATAGCTCTTGTTAAGGCCTCCTGGGTGATCCTGGCAGCGGATCTTGAGGGCATCAGGCTCTCAGCCCGCAACCAGCTCTGCGGCAAGGTAAAGGAAGTCAAGACCGGATCAGTAAACAGCGAGGTCGTTGTCACGCTTGACGGCGGTGAGGAGCTTGTCGCGATCGTTACATGCGAAAGTGAGAAGAGGCTCGGGCTCGTCCCCGGCAAAAAGGTCACCGCGCTGATAAAGGCACCGCATATCATAGTGGGAGTCGCTGAATAACTTAAATTAGCAACCTTTAACAGCTCAGATAATTATAAAGCCAAAAAATACGGGGCATCCGCCCCGTATTTTTTTATTGACGTCCGGGTGGGTAAGTACTAAAAGCCCTTGACTGATCCCCCTTCAGGCATGAAAATTACATTTTCACCCAAAAACAGGAAAGTGCTGAACAGGCGCACTGAAATAAGGATCAGGAGGGCCGGGAGATGGAAAGTGAGATCAGGAAAAAGATACTTGGGATAATCGAGAAGGATGCCAGGCTGAATGCCGGCGAAATAGCAGCCATGCTCGGCCTGGATGCGGAAGAAACAGCTTCGGAGATCAGGGCCATGGAGAAGGAGGGCATAATCTGCGGATACCATGCCTTCATCAACTGGGACAAGACCGATGACGACAAAATATCTGCCCTTATAGAACTGAAGGTGACTCCCCAAAGGGGCATGGGCTTTGACAAGATAGCGGAGAAGATCTACCAGTACCCTGAGGTGGAATCCCTCTACCTCATGTCAGGCGGATATGACTTTACCGTGATACTGAAGAGGACGACCATGAAGGAGATCGCGGCTTTCGTATCATCGAAGCTCGCGGTGATAGATGAGGTACAGAGCACCGCCACCCACATAGTGCTCGTGAGATATAAGGACCATGGGACACCCTTCATTGAACCCCGCAAAGACATGAGGATGGTAGTCACCCCATGAGGGACTTTATCTGCTCCAGGATCAAAATGATAAAGCCTTCGGGCATACGCAGGCTATTCGACATAGCCAACGAGATACCCGACGTGATATCCCTCGGTGTCGGCGAGCCTGACTTCGATACCCCCTGGCACATAAGGGAAGAGGGCATCTACGCACTCCAAAAGGGCCGGACCTTTTACACCTCAAACTCCGGGCTTCCCGAGCTGCGGGAAGAGATATGCAAAAACATAAAGAGGAAGTACGGCCTCGATTACAACAGCAAAAACGAGGTTGTTGTGACGATAGGCGGCAGCGAAGCTATAGACATCGCACTCAGAACACTTATCGACCCGGGGGACGAGATCGTCTACCCCGAACCCTGCTTCGTCTCCTACCAGCCCTGTATACTGCTCTCGGACGGAGTCCCCGTACCAATAGAGCTGAGCGCAGAGACCGAATTCCGCCTTACGCCGGAGAAGCTTGAAAGCGCGATCACAGAAAAAACAAAGGCGCTCCTTATTTCATACCCGAGCAACCCGACCGGGGCGATAATGGAGAGGGCAGACCTTGAGAAGATAGCCGACGTCGTACGCAGACATGACATCATGGTGATAACGGACGAGATATACAGCGAGCTTTCCTACAAAGACCGCCATGTCAGCATTGCCAATATGCCGGGAATGCAGGAGAGGACCATACTGATCAACGGTTTTTCAAAGGCCTACGCCATGACCGGCTGGCGTCTGGGATATGCACTGGCCCCGGCCCGCATCATGGAATACATGCTCAAGATCCATCAGTTCGCGATAATGTCTGCCCCTACTATCAGCCAGTATGCGGCTGTTTCAGCTCTGCGCGACGGGGACAAAGACATTGAAATGATGAAGGAGTCATACGACCAGAGGAGACGATTCCTGATGGAGACCTTCAGGGAGATGGGACTGCCATGCTTCGAGCCCTACGGGGCCTTCTACGTCTTCCCGGACATTTCCGAGTTCGGCATGAACTCGGAGGAGTTCTGCACGGCCCTGCTGAAGGCGGAGAACGTAGCTGTCGTGCCCGGGTCTGCCTTCGGTGAGTGCGGTGACAGACATGTCAGGATATCCTACGCTTATTCGGTCGATACACTCAAAGAGGCTATGAAAAGGCTCAGCCGTTTCGTCCAGGAACTCCGGGGAAAACATCGTTCCTAAAAATCATGAGAGCCGCAGCGTGGTCTGCGGCTCTTTTTTATCCTTGTTCCGGCATGTTCTCACAGTCAAAGTGCTGTTTTCGCACCATACCTGACCGAGCTGACGATCCGCTCGACCTCTTCGCCGCTCATGTTGATATTCAGCCCCGCCATGACAGCTCTGCTTAAGATCGCATCCGTACCTTCCATCGTCTCGGGTGCGTAGGAGGGCGCCCTTATCCCGAAGATATCTTTTTCCCCCATATCTTCCAGCGCCTTCCAATGTTTGGCGAAGTGCCAGGTGTTTTCCGATATTATGCTGAATTGTGTCCCGGCTTGTGCGGCGGCGCTCCTAAAGCACAGAGCGGCTTCAGTCGAGGGGAGCATGAATATGAGGTGGGATGCGGTGTCACCCTCATCATCATGCATGGGCCTCTCCTTTATGCCCGTATCTTTTACGGCATCCAGTATCCTTTTCTTTGTCGCCCTCATCCTGCTTAGAGCAGCGTCCATCTTGTCAAGCGCGACCGATCCCAGTGCTCCCTGAAGTTCGCTTAGTCTGTAATTGACCCCGAGCCCGAACTTTCCCTCCTGTCCACGGTCGTGCTCCTTGCTGTGGATGTGGCCGTGGTCGTGGTAGCAATCCATCATGAACCAGAGGTCCTCATCATCCGTAAAGACGATCCCACCCTCTCCGACGGTCAGGGTCTTGTTCGGATCGAAGCTCCAGGTCCCGCATTTTCCTATCGATCCAAGAAACCTTCCTTTGTAAGTCCCCCCGACGACCTCACAGGCGTCTTCGATTACAGGTATGCCGTATATCCTGCTTATCTCCATGAATGCGTCCATATCGGCCGCAGCCCCGAACATGTGTACGGGCATCAGCGCTCCGGTCCTTTCCGTGATCAGCTTTTCGGCGGACCGCGGATCAAGTCCCAGTGTGCTGTCTATCTCCCCGAGGACCGGGACTGCTCCGCATGCGACTATCGCCTCTATCGTAGCTATGAAGGTGAAGGGAGAGGTTATGACCTCGTCTCCCGGCCCGATCCCCAGACCCTTCAGCGCGACTGTCAGCGCTGCCGTTCCGTTTGCTACGGCCAGCGCATGCTTTGATCCGGTGATCCATTTTGCCTTGTTTTCAAATTCTTCGACACGATAGATGCCCTTCCTGACAGAGTGAGATCCGTATCTGTGGATCATTTTCCTCTCTACGACATCTGTAACCGCCCTTATCTCCTCTGCTCCGAAAAGCTCTGTCCCTGCCATGCTCATCCCTCCTATTTCATGTCAAACTGCTGCATGTCCTTTATGCTTCTGATATTTTTCTGTATTTGTCTGCAATGGATCCTGACAAAACCTCTTTATTTAGGCCTGTCCCGAAACAGCTCTCCCAGAGCTTTTCCATTCCAAGTGCGGTTTTCGTCATCTTTGGGATATCTTTTTCTCGGATCCCGTAGTCTGATGCCTTTGGAATCTCCATTCCGTTCAGCTCAAGGAATCTGAGGGTCTCCGCATAGCCGTCAGGATATATCTCCTCCAGGGCGAGCATGGATATCGTTACGGCAACGCTGTGAGGCAGTGTGAGAGAAGAGTTGCTGAGTCCGTACGAAAGGGCATGTGCAGCCCCGACCCTTCCCCCTATACTGCTGCTTCCGCCCAGTACTGACGCCATCGCAGCCATTATCGCAGTTTCAGTTTCATATCCTTCGAGCCTGCGGGAGAGGGCCTCCTTCGCCAGGATCACTCCCTGCGAAGCATCCGCGAGCGCCTCTGCCGAACAGGTCCTGCTTTTTGTGATCTCGTAGTGGTGGTAGTAGCAGTCCATGAGAGTGTAGAACCTGTTGAATTTTTTTGCTCCGGACGAAAGCTGCGGGTCGATGAAGGCAACAGAGGGAGCGGCGAACCTGTTGTTTATGCCAAGCTTCTTTTCCGGACCCCTGAGTACGGCTATGGGTGTGATCTCCGCTCCGGTGCCGCTAAGCGTGGGAAGGACCCACGTTTCAAGCCCCCTTTTCATTTCCATGCCGTAACCCTGGTATCGTGACGAGGGGCCGGGGTTTGCCGTACAGAGAGCGGCCGCCTTGGCCAGGTCCATCACAGATCCGCCTCCTGCCGCAACTATGAGATCCGAGCCCTCCGGATCCGACCTGATCATCCCGGTCAGGAAGTCGACATCCTCTGTTTTTGGTTCGGATGAGGTGGCGTCGAAGATCATGACCGGAGATCCCTCAAAAAGAACAGAGAAGGCCTTCTGTCCCCGAAGCGAGCTGTCCAGCACATAAAAGGGATGCCTAGACTCTCTCCGGGCCCTTTCCAGCAAATCATCAACACCTTCTTTAGTACAGACAACCTCAGTCTCGAATTCAGTGCTCCACCACGGAGCGGCATTTATAAAACTGTCCATATCAGCGGGTATTTTCATATGTACAAGTCCCTCCTTAAAACCTTCCCGCCCTTCCGCATGAGGCACCTGCACACCTGCTCATGGAAGGGTCCAAAAGACTTCCGCTTTTCGAAATTTTTATGCGGAATGTCCGGGAGGTTCAGGGCTCTGAGAGGTATTTCCCTATCCTGGTAAGGTCGTTCGGGGTGTCGATCTCTATTGTGTCCCTCTCGGTCATGATGCATCTGATCGAGTGGCCTCTCTCGAGGACCCTGAGCATCTCGAGGCTCTCTCTCTTTTCGAGGGGGGTCTGTTCCCACTTTGAAAAATCGAGAAGGAAAGAGCGCCGCCATGCATAAGGGCCTATGTGCTTATACCATATACCCTGCCTGGTACGCGGATACGGGATAGGCGAGCGGCTGAAATAGAGGGCCCTTCCCTTCGTGTCGAAGACCATTTTGACTATGTCGGGAGAGTCGATCTCCTCCCTGCGCTCTATCTTTTTTGCAAGGAGGGCCAGGGAAACATCATTGTCGGAATCAAGAGCTTCCACAAGGGGGTCTATCATGTCGCTTCCCACAAGGGGATCGTCGACCTGGACGTTTATTACATAATCGGAAGGTGTCCTTTCCGCCGCCCATGCGACACGGTCGCCCCCGCTAGGAAGTTCGGCCGGGGTCATCATCACCTCGCCGCCCTCACGGAGGACGACTTCAGCTATGCGCTCGTCATCGGCGGCGACGATCACACGGTCTACCTTTCTGCATTTGCGGACATTGTCAAGGACTCTTATGACAAGCGGGATCCCTCCGACAGGGATCAGTGGTTTGCCGGGAAGCCTGGTGCTGGCGTATCGTGCGGGTATCACTGCAAGGGTCTTCATCCCTCTAACCTCCTTCTCAGACAGCTTATGCAGTGTATGGCCGAATATCTCGGCTTTCTCAGCTGTCATTTTTTGGTTAGAGGCCAAGAATAATCCTCTTTTTTTAAATTGTCAAATATTTTTTGTGAACAAAAAGGACCGCATGAAGCGGTCCGGGAAAACTGTCTCAGGTAAAATAATCAGCGCATTTTACTGCTCAAGCTTGTATATGGTCCACCTCAGGGAGGCCGCTTTCCTCGCGAGCTTGAGGTCGCCCTTGAGATATAGTCCTTTGAACTGTATGTCCTCACCGGGACCGATCTCGGTCTCCTCGATGAACATGTCCCCTATCTCCTTCCTGTCCTCCCCAATAAAGCTGCAGGCGGCGGAAAATCTGACAGGCCCCTCCCCTTTGTTCACCAGGGTGATGTTTACTCCGTCAGATGTGACCTTCAGCCCCCTGTATTCGACAGGAGCCCCGTTCGGGATCTGCCCCTTGGAGCTGAATACCGCAAAGGCGGGCATTGCAAAGATCAATATCATGATCATCGACATGGCTATCTTTTTCACAATCAGGACTACCCCGCTTTCTTTTCTGATGCATAAATTTTATCATATCGGTCCTCTTACCAATGGTTTATATCAGCAAAAAAACCTGTATCACCATGTAAGAGTGTCGTATCATTAAAATCTAAAGGCGGCCTCCCAGTTGGGAAGCCGCCCCGGATAAAGCCTGGCGGAGAGCAGAGGATTCGAACCCCTGGGGCTGTGACACCCAACTGATTTCAAGTCAGTCACCATAGACCACTCGGACAGCTCTCCGGACAACGTTAATATTATAGCGGCCTTTTGATTTCAGGCAAGTCTAAATGAATTATTTTTCGGAGGAAAGCCATGTCAGAGAACAAAATGTCTTTTCGGGTCACAGGCATGACCTGCACAACATGCTCAAAAATAGTTGAAAGGGCGCTCTCAAAGGTAGAGGGAGTGACCTATGCATCCGTCAACCTGGCAACGGAGAGCGTCTTTGTAGCTGCTGACGACTCCGTAACATTTGAGATCCTTGAAGCTGCTGTTGAAAAAAGCGGCTACAAAATACTGAAAGAGGCACCTGCGGACATAGACGACATAAAGTACCGCGAGGCAAGGAAGGACCTCTTCTTCATCCTTCTCATAGGCATCCCGATGTCGGTGCTGATGTTCATGCACATGGTGATGGGCATACACTACCACTGGTACGGGATGATGGAAGCCGTCGCAGGCAGCATCGCTATATTCTGGGGCGGCCGAAAGACCCTCCGCGGCGCATGGATAGCTCTGGCGCACGCCCACACAAACATGGACACCCTGATCGCCATAAGTGCCGTCGCATCATGGGTCACGGCTCTGATGAACCTGGCAGGACTCGACATACCCTCCTTCGGGACTATCGGCGTGATGATCCTGATGCTGCACCTGACCGGAAGGTATATCGAATCCCATCTGCGGGACAGGGCCGCAAAACAGGTCAAGGCACTCATGACCCTGCAGCCGCGCGAGGCCAGAGTGGTCTCGGACGGAAATACTCTGATGGTACCTATAGAAGCCGTAAAACCGGAGACGATGATCCAGGTCAACCCCGGCGAGAGGATCCCCCTCGACGGTGTAGTCGTGGATGGACTCTCGGGCGTTGACGAATCCCTCCTGACAGGGGAGTCCCAGCCCATTGCGAAGGACACCGGCTCAGACGTCACAGGGGGGGCGATGAACCTTTCGGGAGTGCTGCTGATAAGGACGACAAAGGTCGGCGAGGACACTTTCCTCTCAAAGATGCTCGACCTCGTAAGGGAAGCACAGGGGAGCAAGGTGCCCCTTCAGGATCTTGCCGACAGGATGACGCTAAAGTTTGTCCCTGCCGTTATTTCACTTGCCGTGATCAGCGCACTCGTCTGGTACTTCTTTTTTGAGAGCCTTTCACTTTATGTCGCGCCTCTGGCTGCATATCTTCCCTGGCCTACCGCATTCGGTTCGCCGGTATCGGCGGCCGCATATTCGTTCGTTGCGACCCTGGTCATAGCATGTCCCTGTGCACTTGGACTGGCGACTCCGCTTGCACTTGTAGTCAGTACGGGCGAGGCCTCGAAAAACGGCCTTCTGATAAGGAATGCCGAGGCAATACAGACACTGCATGAAGTCGATCATGCGATCCTCGACAAGACCGGTACACTTACTATGGGTGAACCCGAGGTCCTTGAGTGGGAGCTTGCAGAAGATGCCATTCCCTTTGTCTGCGCCCTTGAGTCAAATTCCGGTCACCCTGTGGCCAAAGCTGTAGTAAGCAGGCTAGGCGCCCGGGAGTGCGAAAAACCTGAAAGCGCAGAAGAAGTGCCGGGTGAGGGTGTCACCGGAAGGTGGGGTGATAACAAGTGGTTCGTAGGAAGGCCCCTGAACAGGTCGAGATGGACCGCGAAGTCGGCACTTGCCAGGACTATCGTCGAAGTCAGGAAAAACGGAGATCCTATAGGCTTTTTTGCAATATCCGACCCGATAAGGAATGACTCAAAAGAGGCCGTCTCAGAGCTTGCAAGGCTTGGGATAACGACCATGATGGCAACTGGCGACGGCATGGAGGCAGCCCTCGAAATAGCGGGGCAGGCAGGAATAGAAAACGTAAGATGGGAGGTCCGTCCCGAGGACAAGCTCTCGATAGTCAGGGAGACCCAGAGCAGGGGCAAAAAGGTCCTGATGGCCGGAGACGGGATAAACGACGCTGCGGCACTCAAGGGAGCCCATGTCGGAGTGGCTATGGGCGGAGGCATGGACCTCGCGGTCGACAGCGCGGATATAGTGATCCTGAAGGGCGGCATCTCAAAGATAGTATCTGCTGTTAAAATATCTGATAAGACCTGGCAGGTCATTCGCCAGAACCTTTTCGGCGCATTTTTTTACAACATAATAGCTATACCGCTTGCGATGCTTGGCCTTTTGCACCCCCTGGCCGCTGAGCTTGCCATGGCTGCAAGCTCAATAACAGTTATTCTGAACTCGCTCCGCATCTCAGGTTCGGCGGAGAAATAAAAAGGAGGAGACAATAATGAAAAAATTTACGCTCTTGATACCGGATATGATGTGCGGCCACTGTGAGAAACGGATCCGTGAAGCTGTGGCATCGCTTGGAGGAAACGTGACCTCACTTGACCTTGAGACTAAGATAGTTGTCGCCGAAGCGGACGTTTCAGAAGAAGAACTGATCAACGCTATAGATGATGCGGGGTACGATGCACAGATAAAGAGCTGACATTTTTTTGCTGCACCTGGATCCTCTTTTGCAGCGTTAAGCAGGATATGGCAAATTAAGTGAAAATACCTTAAACAACACGAGCAATATGATAGAATCATTTCAGATAAGGGGGAATCAGAATGAAAAAGACATCGATTTTAGCCATAACAGCTCTCATTATGCTGCTTTCGGCAGGACAAGTCTTCGCGCACCCCCCGAAAAGCCCCGCCATTTCCTGGGACAAGGCCTCGGAGACCCTGACCGTCACAGCTGAGCACAGCGTCAACGATCCGCAGAAACATTACATCCTCACCCTCACTGTGTTTGAAGGCAACAAACAGCTGCTGCTAAAGCAGTACGACAGGCAGGGAGATGCGGGGACGTTCAGCGACAGCGTAATGCTTAAGGGGCTGAAACCCGGGTCGCCTGTCAGGGTACAGCTGGTCTGCAATATAATGGGTTCTGTCGAATCAGAGATAACCATCCCTTAACGGACACATTTAATTAAGGACGCAAGAAAAAAGAGGGAAGCCTCCCCGGGAAAGGGAGGCCCCTTCTTTTGCCTTTCATGATCTGAGTCGGTAAGATCAGCTGTCTGTGATCCTGCCGTCAGGCCAGAAGAACTTTGTGGCAGGCTTTTCTCCCGGGGCGGCAGGGAATATCCTCTTTCCCTCCCACTCAACGGAGGCGCTGCCCGGCTTACCGATCCTTACCCTTACAGGCAGATCTTTTCCTGTCTCGAATTCCCTGTACTCGCCGGGCTTCAGGGTGCCCTCGTAGAGGACCTTGTTTCCCTGGCTGATCTTAGTCCAGACGTATGCTTTTTCTGCTGTGACCTTAACGGATCTCGGACGTTCACTCTGCAGTCCAGCCGGCTTCTGTGCCGCATTCCCTGCACCTGCAGCCGCACCGCCTGCGGGCTGCGGCTGCTTGCCGTCCATCCAGGAAAGGTCTACCTGCTGATCGCCGCTTGTGTTGTCAGCCGAAACGGGCTGAACGGCCACATCTGCCGAGACGGGCGAGGAGGCGGGCTCAGGAGCCTGTTCCCTGACTGTGCCAGTAGTGCCTCCGTCTATAGGACTGGTGGCGGAACCGGTGATGTCTCCCCTGTACTGCCAGGTTATCCATCCGGCCGCACCAAGAGAGAGAGTGATCAGAAGATAGAGCCATAAAAATGATCTCGGCCTGAATATTTTCGGGGAATCGATGTAATTCGTCGCTTCTTCTGCAGAAACAGCGGGTGACGCAGCCTTCTGTTTTTTTGTTATCGTATCGTAGCTCTTCCATATATCCTGAGCGCTGATGTGATCACAATACTGTCTGATGAAACTCCTCACATAGGGGCCCTTGGGCAGACGATCCAGATCGCCTTCTTCAATGGCGGCAAGGTAGTGTTTCTGTATCTTTGTTGTGTTGGAGATGTCCGAGATCGAAAGTTCCTGGGCTTCCCTGATGCTTTTTAGACGGGCTCCCAACTCCTTTATCTGCGTTCTTATTTTCTGTTCTTCGCTGATGACAGTCTCTTTTTTATCCAACCTGCCGCCCCCTTTCAGCGTTCACGCGCATCTCCCTGATCACCGCAGCCGGGTCAGGACTGCCGAAGATGGCGCTGCCCGCGACCAGGACATCACAGCCGTGCCTGACGGCCAGTTCCGTGTTGTCAGGTCCTATCCCGCCATCCATCTGGATAAGGTATTCTCCACCGTTGGCCCTGCGCCATTCCGCCAGCGCAGAGACTTTATTCAGAGTCTCCGGTATGAATGACTGTCCGCCGTATCCCGGATCGACCGACATGATCAGTACAAGGTCCGTCATGTGGAGTATGGGCCAGAGGAGCTCTGCGGGAGTACCGGGATTTATTGAGACACCGCATGGGACACCTTCGTTCCTTATGCTCTGCAGGACCCTGTGTATGTGAGGGGTAGCCTCGGCATGGACAGTCAGGACCGAAGGTTTTTCTGCAAGAAACATGGTGGTAAATGCCTCGGGTGGTTCGACCATGATGTGAACATCTATGAACTTGTAAGGATACCTCTTTCTCAGTGCTTTCAAAAGCGAGGGCCCGTATGAAAGGTTCGGGACAAAATGTCCGTCCATTATGTCAAGGTGGAGCCACTCGGCCTCTTTTCCTATCTTATCAATGTCCCTCTCCATGTTCAGGACATCTGCGGAGAGAAGGGAGGGCGAGATTATCACGCTCCTGCCTTCCATTTTTTTTATCAGTTGAAACGATCCTGCCATACGAAATCACCTCCCAGATAGATGGTAAGCGTGGCCTGTCCGGTGAAAGGCACATTCATTGAGATATATTCGCTTCCGTTGGCCATAGCGTCTCTTATCACCTTAGTACCGGTATCGTCAGTAAGCTCTATTTTAAGTGAAAGAGGCTTCGTGAGAGGAGGTACCTGATATCTCAGCTTGGCCGTCTTCTGAGGAGCTGCAGGGATCGGTTTTTCAGGCTGGGGAGCCTTTACAGGTTCAGGCTCGGCCTTGGTTTCCTCTTTTTTGGGCTCCTTCGAAGAGTCCGCAGCAGGTTTATCCGGGAGCTTCGTAGGGATATCCGAAGGTTCCGTGTTCTTGATAACTACGGTCCTCACAGCGGCTGCCCTCTGCGGATCCTGATCGTCGGCAGGAGGCGTTTCGGGTGACGCCTCTCCCGGCTTGGGCGGCCTTGCTATTACCAGGTTTATCTGGGATCCTGCCGGAACGTTGGCTCCATTCCTCGGATTCGTTCTCAGCACTGTACCTGCAGGCACCTCCGCCGAGGGAGTCTCTGTACTGCTTCCGACCAAAAGACCTATCTGTTCGAGTACCTGTGTTACGACATCTATGCCCTGACCCTTAAGATCCGGCACGTTAACAAATGCTCCGCCGCCCGTCCCGCCTGCGCTTACGAGGAGGTTTACCATGCAGTTCGCAGCCACCTGCTGCGGTGCCGCAGGATTCTGGGCTATTATGGATCCAGCGGGTTTCAGCTTGTCCGTCACCCTTATGATCTTGTCGACCTTGAAGCCTGCTTCGCTGAGCCTCTTCACGCCCTCTTCAAATTTCAGGCCTCTCACGTCAGGGACCGGGAGTATCGAGCCTCCCTTGCTCACCCTTACAATGACCACTTTACCTTTAGATACCTTCTCGCCTGCCGGAAGGTTCTGCGAGATCACCGTATCGGCCCTTTCCGGAGAATCGACCTGATCGACTTTGGCGAGGAGGCCTTCCTTCTGGAGTGCCTCAACGGCATCTACCAGCTGCATTCCTGCCATGTTCGGCACAGTAGCGCTCTTATCTTCTACAAAGACCGTCCTTATACCAAAATAGGCACTGGCTATTATAACGACAAAGGCGACTGCCATGCCCCAGCGATGCACTTTACCCATAAGAAGTTCCCCTTCCCCTCTATTTGCGCTTCACAAGCAGCGCCAGATAGAAACCGTCGATCCACGGAAGACCGGGCCATATGACGGTCCCATATGGTTTGCCTTTGGACATAAGCTTATGGCTTCTTTCAACAGGCGCCTCAGTCAGTTCAGGGTGCCGGGCCATGACCGCAGCAACGACCTTCTCATTCTCTTCCCTGAACATGCTGCAGGTACTGTACGCCACGACACCTCCGGGAGCGACCAACGAGACTGCCCTCTCGAGAAGTTTCCTCTGCAGATCCGCCGCTTCCGTTACCATTTCGGGGGTTATCCTCCATTTGCTCTCGGGATGTCTTCCCCATGTGCCGCTTCCTGTACAAGGCGCGTCAAGCAGTATGGCTTTGGGTTCCGTTGAGGGAACGAGGCTGAGGGAATCGCCGCAGCGAAACTTCACCCTGTCCCGGATCCGCATCCTTATCATTTCGTATTCCGCAGCCCTGATCCTGCCCTCTGATATGTCCCAGGCCTCGATCTCCGCTTCCGGGACCATGTCCGCGAGCTGGCCTGTCTTGATCCCCCGTCCGCAGCACATGTCCAGCAAAGGTTCTCCCTTCCACCGCCTGGAGAATGCCTCGGCGACAAACATCGAAGATTCGCTCTGGGGTGTCGCCCTTCCCTCCGAAAAACCGGGAATGTCAAGCGGATACGGGTTTGCAGGCGTCCGGACTGACCTGTCAAGTAACGGGGAAGCCCATGCCTTTTTGCCTGAAGCCCTGTATTGAGTGAGCCACTCATCCCTGTCTACGCCCCTTGAAAGCCTCAGGGAGAGATATGTCCTCATTCCGCTGCCCCTCACCAGGCGTTTTGCTTCAGGGATGGACATGTCCTTGGACCATTGGGCCGCAGCCCAGCCGGGGATACCCCAGTAGAGTGCCTGGTCCCTGAGTGCGCTGCTCTTCTTCAGTTCGGCGAGATATGGCTTTGCTTCGTCCGCGACGGTGTGCAGGACTGCGTTTACAAGGCCAATGTCGCGGTCCTCGCCGTTTGATTTTATTGCCTGAACAAGACCGTTGATAAGGACGGGAAGGGCGAAGTATCTGAGCTCGACTATCCCTGCTATTCCTACGATAAGTGCATCATGGGTGAGGACAGACATTTCTTTTGTGTTCCGCCTGCAGTATTTCATGAGCAGATGCTTCCAGAGACCCTGTCTTCTCAGTGAACAGTAGACCAGGGTCGCAGCAAGGACCCTATCGGAAGGAGCAATATCCGTGTATAACTTCCTTAGCGCTTCGGCGGCGAATGCGCCTTCGTTTACTTCGCCATAGACCCTGAGCGCTGCTTCAATGCCTCTCATCAGGCTTGATCACCTCTATGCGCGGGGACCCGCTGTTTCATGGAACGCTTAAAAATGTAACAAAAAAGGAGGCAGCCAGTATGCCACCTCCCAACATTTTACACTATTTTCCTAGTCTCTGCGCATTCCTCTGAGAGCGAGCAGCCTTATCAGCTGGAGGACCGTCATAACGAGCGCTGCGACATAAGTGAGGGCGGCCGCGTCGAGGACAGCTTTAGCACCGCCCACTTCGCTGCCCTTGAGGAGGCCCGTCTCGGAAAGGAGCTTGAGTGCCCTTGCGCTTGCATCGAACTCTACGGGAAGCGTTACCAGATGGAAAACCAGCACCCCGCAGAAGAGAAGTATTCCTATGTTCAGCAGGGGGGCGGAACCCATTATCAGTCCTATGAAGAAAAGGGGCATCGACATCGTTGAACCGATGTTGACCGCCGGGACTATAGAATTCCTGAAACGAAGGAAGGCATAGCCTTCCTTATCCTGGATCGCATGTCCGACCTCGTGCGCGGCAACTCCTATCGCGGCTATGCTGGAATTGCCTGCAACGGCGTCAGAGAGACGGAGCACCTTGCTTCTTGGGTCATAGTGGTCGGTCAGATGTCCCTGTATCCTTTCGACGCGGACATTGCCCAGCCCAAATCTGTCGAGCAATTCCCTCGACACCTGGTCCGCAGTAACGCCGCTTGATGCCCTTACCTCGCTGTATCTTGAAAAGGCGCCCTTGACCTTGAACTGTGCCCAGAGGGAAAAGAGCACCGCAGGTATCAGAAGCACTATTGTAGGATCAAGATATGGAAACATCATTTTACAACACCTCCGTTGTGATAGACCTTGTTAGTCTATATTAGTCAGACTAACTGTGTCTTCCGTAAAATCCCGCAATCTCCTCCACTGTTCTTTCCTGCTCTTCGGGGAGCAGTTCCGGGAAGATCGGAAGCGCCAGCACTGAACCGGCAAGTTTTTCTGAAACAGGGAAATCCCCTTCTTTGTACCCAAGGTCTGAGAAGCAGTGCTGGAGGTGGAGGGGAAGCGGATAGTAGACCCTGGTTACGACTCCGCGTTCCTCAAGGTATGCCTGGAGTTCGTCTCTTCTCTCGGCCTTTATGACATACTGGTGATATACGTGCCTGTTGCCATCGTCTTCGGCAGGGGGAGTTATGTTTCCAAGAAGGCCCTTCTCCCTGAAGAGGAGCATGTACCTCTCAGCCACGATGCGGCGCTCCTCGTTCCATTCTTCCAGATGGCGCAGCCTGACCCTGAGAATGGCTGCCTGCAGCGCGTCAAGACGGCTGTTGATGCCTACTTCGTCGTGGAAATACGTCTTTCCGGAACCGTGCACCCTCAGACTTCTGATTCGGTCTGAGATCACTTTGCTGCCCGGGATGGAGACCATTCCGCCGTCTCCGTAGCAGCCAAGATTTTTCGTCGGGAAGAAGGAAAAACATCCAAGATCTCCGACCGACCCGGCCCTGCATATCTTCTTTTCTATCATCCGATGGGCACCGATCGCCTGTGCGCAGTCCTCAACCAGTACGATACCTCTCTCCTTCAGTTCGTCCCTTATGAGCTCAAGCCTGCACATCTGGCCGAAAAGGTGTACCGGGAGGACAGCTTTTGTCCTGGGCGTGACCTTGTCCATGACCGAGCCCATGTCCAGGTTGTAGGTATCGGGATCCACATCTGCAAAGACAGGTCTGGCTCCGTTTCTTGTAATGCAGCTCGCCGTGGCGAAGAATGTGAAGGGCGTGGTGATCACCTCGTCGCCCTCCTTAAGGTCGAGGGACATAAGCGCGAGAACCAGTGCATCAGTGCCGGAGGCACATCCGACTGCGCTTTCCACTTCAAGGTAGGCGGCTATCTCCTTTTCCAGACATTCGACTTCAGGTCCCAAAATGAAGTGCTGTGTCTCAAGCACCCTGTCCAGGGCTACCCTTACCTCTTCCCTCACCCTGTCATAGTTTCTCGTAAGGTCGAAGGACGGTATTTTATTTTGTGCTGCCATGATCGGATTCCTCCCTGTTTGTTGAAAATTCCTTATTCTGCCTGGCAAGGCCGTTCAGGTCAGCCAGCATGTTCCTTCTGTCATGCGGTTTCTCAAGAACGGCATGGGAATGGTGGAGGTGATCCTTCATAAGCTTTCCCGCCAGATCGCCGTCTCCTGATATGATCGATGCCAGTATTTTCCTGTGTTCTTCGCTGCTGTAATTTTTTTCCTCTGTGAACGGATCGTAGAAAAGGATGTATACGTTCGTCCGAAGGATTATGTTTTCAACGTATTCGATAAGGACTATGTTTTTGCTTGCGTCTGCTATGAGCCTGTGAAAATTATTGTTTGCCTCCAGAGATGCCTCCAGGTCCCTCGCAATGAAAGCGGACTCCTCATCTCTGAGCACATCTTCAAACCGCTCTACGGTACGGCTGTCGATGCCGTTTTTGCACGCAAGACTTACGCTTAAAGCTTCAAGATGTTCCCTAACACTGTAAGCTCCCTCTACCTCTGCCGCGCTTGGAGCTGTGACCCTTGCCCCGCTGTTCGGGATCACCCTTACAAGGCCTTCGCTTGCGAGCCTTCTCAGGGCCTCTCTGACAGGGGTCCGGCTAACTCCCATTTCCTTTGAGATCCTGACCTCGGGAAGTCTCTCCCCTGGTTTGAGCTGTTTGTTAACGATCCTTGCCCGCAGCTCAAGATATACGAAATCTGACGAAGTGTTATAGTAGCTTGAATGACGTATCAATGATTTTCCCCCTGGGCCTCTGCATTTGAGCGAGGTCAATTCCGCAGTTCGACAACGTCTCATGATAACACATATTCATCCGATGGCAAGTTTGACAGTTTGACATAACTTGTTTTATGAATAGAATTATCCCATGCGAAAACGACTATTGGTACTTTTTCTTTCATTCGGGACGATTATCGCCTTCGGATATGCGCTGGGCGGTCTGGGCAGCTACATGTTCGGAGAGGGCAAGCCTCTTGTGATCGCTGCCGGTCTTATAGGAGGCGCTCTCTCAGGCTTTATGGCATTGAAAATATGGAGGACTTACCTGGACGACATCGAAAGGGAGGACAAGGGGGCCGGAAAAGCTGCCGGCGTATCTGAAAGTCCTCAGCCTGACGATGACTGCGAAAAGTAGTCACTGACCTTCGCTGCTATCCTTGACGCGGCCCCCCGTTCCGGAGATATATCGGAATATCCCCTTACTATCATGCTGAGCCTTTCCGGATCGTTGACAAGCTCTTCAACAAGCCCCGCTATCATTGACGGAGTCATGACTCCTCTGTGCTCGGGAACTATCTCTCTGCCCGCGATCCTGTTCGGAAGAGAAGCATACTTGAGCCTTCCGCTGTACCAGTAGACCAGTTTTTTCTTTAGTTGGCGCGCGCCGGGGATCGACATTGGGATCATGCCCGGGATCCCGTCGAGCGGGATATCCTCAGCATTATTTAGCGGTATGACTGTAAGCAGCGGCACACAGAGCGATGTTATCTGCATGTTGTTCGTGCCCGGGAATGCGACAGCCAGTCTTGAGGCCTTTATAGCCTCAAAATTGCTCCCCCGGATAAACCTTATCCTCCCCGGCCCGTCCCATAATATCTCCTCCGCAGCCGACAGCCCTTCCCATTGAAGTCCTGCTTTATCGAGACCCTCGATCAGCAGTCTTTCGTCAACGGTCGGTGCCACGGGCAAAAAGGCATGGTAATTAGGATGTTTCCTGAGGAACTCCATTGCCGCGCATGAGAAGAATGCGAAGCCGTCACGGTACTCGAAAGGCCTGCTGCCGGCCAGGAAGGATACAGCTTCCTCCCCCTCCCTGAGTCCCATGATGGCTCTGGCTTCATCGGGGTCTTGACATTCCGGCGCGCTGTCGAAGATAAGGTTGCCCACCCTTGTTACCCTGTCGCTCCTGACGCCCTGCAGCATGAACCTGTCCTCAGCCGCGGCATCGGGAACAAAATAATGGTCCACACGCGACTTCCATCTTGGCCTTGCAGTGTATATCATCCATGCGCATCTCATCTTTGCGGAAAGCAGCGCCCCGAAGAAAGGGTCCCCACCAAGCTGGAGGACAAGCCTTTTTGTCTCCTTAACAGCAGCCGCCCGACCCCACAGCTCTTTGAAAGTAAAGACGGACCTTGCCCCGACTATCTCTTTTCCGTACTCGGCCTCCATGCCGCTCGCGTACTGGCAGGGCAGAACGACCAAAGAGATCTTCGCCGCAAAACCCAGCAAAGTCAGTTCAGACACTACAGGCCTGACCCATCCGGATACTTCTCCCGGAGAATTGGTAAGTATAAAAAGTTCGTCCATATTCTGTTGCCACTCTTTCTGCATTCAATGTCGCTGAGGAACATTGGGCAATGAGATGGTATAATTATAAGGTTAAAAATTACAGATTGGGGACCTGTCGTTGTTTATTCCTCTTGAGGGCGAAAACATTATATGCCTTGCCAACGTCATTGCCATGTACAAGACAGACAAAGGCACGGCGATACTCAAAAGAGACGGATCTGTGATCAGAACGGGCTTTAACCCTGCCACACTCAAAAAAAGACAGCTTGATCTCCCGGAAAAAGGCGATCGACGGAAGGAGTTCATTAAATAAATGGATAATATGTGCATACCAAACAACTCGATGCTGAACGGGAATTCCGAATATTCAGCAAAGGATATACATGTGCTCGAGGGCCTTGAAGCAGTAAGGAAACGTCCGGGCATGTACATCGGAGACCAGGGGCCGAGGGGTCTGCACCACCTGGTTTACGAGGTGGTAGACAACTCTATCGACGAATCGCTTGCGGGGTACTGCGACACGATAAACGTGACCATTAATGAAGACGGGAGCATCACCGTCGTCGACAACGGGCGCGGCATACCGACGGAAGAACATGAGTCCGGCAAGTCGGCCGCTGAGGTCGTCATGACCGTCCTGCACGCGGGCGGAAAGTTCGACAAGAGCGCATACCAGGTCTCGGGCGGACTTCACGGCGTCGGAGTCTCCGTTGTAAACGCGCTCTCCGAATGGCTTGAGCTGACTATATGGAGAGAGGGCAAGGAACATAACCAGCGCTACGAAAGAGGCATTCCCGCAACTTCGCTGTGCGTGACCGGGGAGACCGACATGAGGGGGACAAGGGTCCGCTTCATGCCCGATACGCAGATATTCACCTCGATCGAGTTCCAGGCCGACATCCTCAAATCAAGGCTTCGCGAGCTTGCCTTCCTTAACTCCCACATAACTATAAATTTCGCAGACAAAAGGCCGGAGAAACCCCAGGAACGCACCTATAACTATCCGGGGGGGATATCAACGTTCGTTGAATATCTCAATAAGGGCAAAGAGGTCCTCTTCAAGGATCCGATAATCATTACCGGCGAAAAGGAAAAGACCGAACTCGAGGTAGCGATACAGTACAATGACTCCTATCTTGAGAGGCTCTACGGCTTCGTCAACCTTATCAATACCATCGAGGGCGGCACCCATGTCGCCGGTTTCAGGACAGCTCTGACAAGGGCGGTAAACGACGAGGCGAGGAAGCTTAAAATACTCAGGGAAAAGGACACCAACCTCTCGGGGGACGACCTCAAGGAAGGACTCACCGCAGTTATATCAGTCAAGGTCATGGAGCCTCAGTTCGAGGGACAGACAAAGACGAAGCTGGGGAACGGCGACGTCAAGGGCATAGTGGATTCTCTCGTATACGAAGGCCTCAAGGAGGTCCTCGAAGAGAGGCCCGAGATCCTCAAGCCGATAGTCGAGAGCGCTCTGAGAGCGAGGCAGGCAAGGGAGGCCGCAAAGAAGGCCAAAGACCTTGTGAGAAGGAAATCTGTGATGAACGGCCTCACCCTTCCGGGCAAGCTTGCTGACTGCTCCAACAGGAACGCTGCCGACTGCGAGCTCTACATAGTTGAGGGCGACAGCGCCGGAGGCAGCGCCAAGCAGGGCAGGAACCGCGAGTTCCAGGCCATCCTGCCGCTGAGGGGAAAGATCCTCAACGTCGAAAAGGCGCGCCTGGAGAAGATCCTGGGAAGCGAGACCATCAGGAACATCATCCTCGCACTGGGGGCCGGAGTGGGAGACGATTTCAACGAAGACAAGCTACGTTACCACAAAATATTCATAATGGCAGACGCAGACGTAGACGGCGCGCATATACGCACCCTGCTGCTCACCCTATTCTTCAGGTACATGCCCCAGATAATAGAGAGGGGGTATCTGTACGTGGCGCAGCCGCCGCTTTACAGAGTACAGGCCGGCAAGGAGGTCACCTACTGCTTCTCGGAGAAGGAGATGAAGGATATCCAGGCCGCGGCGGCAGGCAAGAAGATCGAAGTGCAGCGTTACAAGGGGCTTGGTGAAATGAACGCCGAACAGCTGTGGGAAACCACCATGAACCCGGAGAACCGCATAGTCAACAGGGTGGAGGTCCAGGATGCGGTCGAGGCAGACGAACTTTTCGGCATCCTCATGGGAGACAACGTGGAACCGCGAAGGAAGTTCATCGAGACCTACGGGCGCGAAGTCCGCAATCTTGACGTTTAATCTTGAATATGAGAACTCCGAAACAGGTAATGATCTCCGCAAGACGGGGCCGGGCGCAGAAATTTGATTTCTGCGCCCTTTTATCAGGCATCAAACGTTATCATCCAGGCAACATAATAAGCTATAATTGTTCTCTGATGTGAGGCACCATATATTTGGGGGCAACAGCACCGATGCTCCGTACGGTAAAAACTTTACATAAGGATGAAATCCATAAATGAAAATCATTGAAGTGTCACTGCGCAGGCCTGTAACGGTCCTCATCTGCACCATAGCCCTGATAGTCTTCGGCACCTATTCATACATGAACATGGGCGTTGAACGGATGCCAAACGTGGAATTCCCCATAGTCGTAGTCAGGACGGTAATGGAAGGTGCAAGCCCAGCGATCATCGACAATGATGTAACAGACGTGCTTGAAGCAAGGATAAACACGATAGAAGGCATAAAGAATCTGAGTTCAAGCAGCTACGAGGGGCGCTCCGTGATAGTCATAGAGTTCGACCTTGACAGAGACGTCGACGACGCTGCGGCTGACGTACGCGGAAAGGTGAGCATGGCTGCAGGCAGACTTCCGGATGACGCTGAGACCCCGCAGGTCGACAAATACGATCCTGCCGACAGGCCGATAATGAATGTAGCCGTCAAAAATGACGGCAGGACGGACATGAAAACCCTTGCCCGGTATGTTGACAAGGTCGTGACTGAACGCCTCCAGACCGTCAAGGGCGTCGGAGGCGTCCAGCTTGCAGGTTTCAGGGACAGGGAGATACGGATATGGATCAATACCGACAGCCTGGAAGCCTACGACCTTACGACAAAAGATATAAAATCCGCCATATACACGAAGCATGTCGAGCTCCCGGCTGGGCGCATTGAGACACCGACCAAGGAGTACGGGATAAGGCTTGAGGGAGAGTACTCATCCGTGGCAGAGCTTGAGTATCTGCCTGTCGCGGTAAGAAATGGCGCCGTCATAAGGCTGAGGGACATAGCGAGGATCGAAGACGGCCTTGAGGACAAGCGGAGCGGGGCAATTTACGAGGGCAGGCCCACTGTCATGGTGCAGATACGCAAGCAGAAGGGCGCCAACGAGGTCCTTCTATCCCGGCTGGTAAACGAGAGGATAAAAGAACTTAACAGCACTGCCCCTCCCGGGACGAGCCTTGCGGTGATGCAGGACAACGCCAAGTTCATAATGCGCTCCATGAACGGGGTCTTCTGGGACATCATAGCATCAGTCCTCCTAACCTCCGTCATAATGTTCATCTTCCTAAAAACCATAAGGGCAACGATAGTCGCAGTCATAACGATACCCGTATGTCTTCTCGGCAGCCTCTCTGTGCTTTACTGGATGGGCATCACTATAAACAACATGTCGATGATGGGGCTCTCCCTGGCTGTCGGCATGGTAGTCGACGCAACAACTGTCGTAATGGAAAACATAACCAGGCACCGCGATATGGGCAAGACCCCCTACAGGGCGGCCCAGGACGGCGGAAGCGAGGTCGCCTTCGCTGTAATTGCGGGCGCTGCGACGACTCTTGCCGTATTTGTCCCGGTCGCGTTCATGGGAGGGATAATGGGACGATTTTTCAACTCCTTCGGTGTTACCGTTGCGACTACGATAAGTATATCACTGATAATATCCCTGACTCTGACGCCATATCTATGCTCCAGGATACTGGGGAAGAAGATCGACGGTCCCCTGCAGCAGAGGATGGAAAAACCATTCTTATGGCTTGAGGATAAATACTCAGGGTCGCTGAAATATGCGGTAACACACCGTAAAACCGTCCTGATCGCGGGTCTGGGGCTTTTCATGCTGGGCATAGGATTTGCAGCAACACTCGGAACAGAATTTTTCCCAAGCGAGGACCAGGGGCGGCTGAGGGTGCAGATAGAACTGCCTGCCGATTCATCCCTTGAGATGACCGAAAGCGTCGTAAGAGACATGGTCGACGTCATACAGGCGGACGAGAGGGTCGCTTATACTTACGGTATAGTGGGAAGCGGCGGAGGCGAGGAGGTCTACAAGGCATCCATAAATATGGAACTGATAGACAGGGGGAGCAGGCCGGCTGCAGGCACAGTCATGAGGCAGCTTCGAAACAAACTCTCCGTCTTCAGGGATGTGGACTTCAAAATGGGAACATGGGGAGGTTCTGACATCACACTCGTGATCCAGGGACCCACAAGCGAATCCCTGGCAGAGATCGGGGAACTGATAAAGAAAGACCTGGCAGATAACGCCAGAGGGCTTGTCGACATAACGACAGACCTGCAGATGAACAAGCCCAGGATAAACCTTGCGCTGAACCGTGCTCTGGCGGATGACCTGAACATCAACATAAGGGACCTCTCCGACGAACTTATGACATGGTTCGGCGGTGACAACGCAGGCTCTTTCAACCAGGATGGTTACAGGTACGACATAAGGGTACGTGCCGAGGGAAGCGGAAGGGACGACCCCGAAAAGCTGAAAAATATACTGGTCAGGACAAATGACGGCCAGATAATAAGGGCAGAAGGCCTCGTAAGCAGTTCCGTAGGCATGTCGCCCAACGTCATAAAGAGGTACAACAGGCAGCGCTCCCTCCAGATCGGGGCTAATGTCGAAGGGATATCACCGGGCGAAGGCATCCTCATAATGGAGGAAGTATTCCGGAAGTTTGCGCCTCAGGACGGCAGGTTCACCATTACCCCCGCCGGGGATTCAGAGTACATGAAAGAGAGCTTCTACTACATGTCCATAGCTCTGGTCTTCGCGATAATACTGGTATACATGGTCATGGCGATACAGTTTGAATCCTTTATCCATCCCTTCACGGTCATGTTCTCCCTTCCGCTGATGACTGCAGGCTCTTTCGGACTGCTCGCACTGGCAGGCCTCAGGATAAGCGTGATGAGCTTCATGGGCATAATCCTTCTTGTCGGCGTCGTGGTCAACAACGCGATACTGCTTGTGGACTTCATAAATCAGCTAAGGGCCAGAGGCGTGGAGAAGACGGAGGCTGTTCTGCAGGCAGGGCCGCTGAGACTGAGGGCCATACTGATGACCACAGTTTCGACAATGTTCGGCTCCCTGCCAGTGGCGCTGGCGCTGAGCGAGGGCGGCGAGACCCGTCAGCCGATGTCCGTGGCGGTCATCGGAGGCCTTTTTACATCTACCATGCTTACTCTTATCGTCATTCCTGTCGTCTATCTCATGCTCGACGACATAAAGGACAGGGCGACGGCGGGAATAAAAAGATACCGCGCCTACAGGCGATTCAACAGGTCCGCACAGTCCAGGACGCTTAACTCCAAATAGGGGGAGTGACATAGAGAATTATGAAAAAAAAGGCAACCATCCTAATGATAATGGTTTTGGCGCTGCTCTGCCGGACACTGCCTGCCGGAGCTGATGACGGGCTTATCGACATACACGGGGCTGTCGAACTCACCCTGAAGAACAATTCAGGCCTTAGATTACTCAGGCAGGAGACAATAAAGGCATACGCGTTCAAGATACAGGCCGACGGGACTCTCCTCCCGAGCATCACCGCCAACGCCGGCCTGGACAGGCAGAAGGAGAGTACTACTAATGACGGAGAAAGAAACGACAACAAAACTGCCGGGGTGACGCTTGAGCAGACGATCTACTCCGGAGGCAAAAATTCCGCGATAAGAGACCAGTCAAAACAGGTAAAGAACATGGCGGAGATGATAATAGCAGACGGCGAGAACAATGCTGTGGGAGAACTCTACGCAAGGTTCTACAACGTGCTTCTGCAGTGTGAGAGGATAAAGGCCGAGGAGTCAGCTGTCAGTACATCCGAACAGCACCTCAGGGAGGTCCGAAGGATGAGGGAGCTTGGGCTCGCCAACAGTCTTGAAGTGATACGTGCAGGACAGCAGCTCGCCACGAACACGGCAAACCTAAGCACCGCAAAGGGGCTGTATGAGTCTGCCCATATCTCGCTTATGAATTACATGGCCATCCCTCCCGAGAAAAGGGTCGGTGTGAAGGGAGAACTTAACGTCCCGGAAGCGGAAGGAGGCAGGCCGCTCTCCCTCGAAAGAGCTCAGGCCAACAGGGCTGACCTGAAGAAACTTGAAGAACAGCTGGAATACCAGAAAAACCAGATATTGATAGAAAAAAGCGGCAGCAGGCCTAAAATAACCTTTGGCGCATCAGCAGGATATCTGGATCCCTACCAGAAGACAGATAGAGGGGACGACACCTGGAGGGCCGAGCTCTCGGTCACTGTGCCCATCTTCGACAGGAACACCTCAAGGGGAAACGCAATAAAGGCCGGCGCCGTGCTTGAACAGGACAAAATTGCGCTTGAACAGAAGGAACTGGACATAAAATCAGAGGTGGAGATCGCCTGGTCAGAGACAGAAAGCACCCTCCACCACCTTAAGGCTTCGGAAAAGGCCCTTGATCTGGCAAAGGAGTCCCTGCGGCTCGCCGAGGTGGGATTCCGTGAAGGAGTAACTCCGCAGCTTGACCTGCTGAACGCACAGACTTCGCTCACATCGGCAAGGCTGGATCACGCCAGGTCCCAGTTCAACCACCTTATAGCGATAGTTGCGCTGAAAGTTACAGAGGGGACAGTCATACAATGGACCGGGGAGAGAAGACTACCATGACGAACAACAACGACAATGGCTTTTTTAAGAAAAAGGGCACTGAAAGAAAGAGGCTTTTCCTGATAATCGGAGCGGCAGTGCTTTTGCTGACCTTTATTGGCATATACAGCAGAAGGGAGGCAATATTTTCCAAAACCCAGAACAGCAACGGATCTCAGCCTGCCGCGGTCAAGGTCCAGACTGTCAAAGCCGATAAGGTCGTCAGGGAGAGCATAATCCAGAACACTTCGATAGACGCGGTAGACAGGGTAAAGATCCTGCCGAGGGTAACGGGGAGGCTTGAAAAACTCCATGTGCTCCGGGGTGACACCGTGAAGAAGGGACAGACGATAGCCACCCTTGAACACGACCAGCAGGATGCCCTGATAGGTTCGGTCCGGGCACAGGAGGCATCCGCGAAAGCAGATTCCGAGAGGGCAAGGGCTGAGATGATGAACGCGAAGACCAACCTCGACAGGTACGCAAGGCTTGTCAAAGAGGGCTTCAGCACGCAGCAGCAGTACGATTCCGTAGAGACCGCCTATACAAGCGCAAGGGCTTCCTACAATGCGGCACTTGCCAAAGAGAAACAGGCGGCCGCAGAGCTGGAGCGAGTAAGCTCAGCAAAGGCGGATTACATAATGGTCGCCCCGATAGACGGAACAGTGCTGGATGATTTCTCACTCACTACGGGAGCGATGATATCGCCCAGCTCTCCCCTGCTTGACATCGCCGACCTCAGCAGGCTCAAGGCAACGCTGAAAGTTCCCGAATCCAAGATCTTCGCCGTGAAAGCAGGAATGCCGGTCTTCCTCAGGTTTGACGCATTGCCGGCTGAGGAGTTCATCGGTAAGGTAACGAGGATCGACCAGTATGTAGACCCCTCAACAAGAACGAGCAACGTCGAGATAGAGCTGGACAACAGGGAGACGGGCGGAAGGCTCCGCCCGGGAATGTTCGGCCAGGCTTCCATAATTGAGAGGGAAATAGCGAACGCAGTTTTGATACCTGAGAACGCCCTTCACGAAAGTGAAAAAGGGTTCTATGTCCTGCTTGAAGAAAATGGGACCGCGAAGCTTCGTGAAGTTTCGACCGGCGTAAGGCAAGGGGCCCTGATACACATTACAGGAGGACTTAATGAGGGAGAGAGGGTTATAATCTTCGGAGGAAGCACTCTCAACGACGGGGACAGCGTAACTGTCGGCGGAGAAGAGAATAACAAGGATAAATCTGAATAGGGGGCATCTGAAATGTACAAGGTGGTCTTGCTCAGGCACGGGGAAAGCGAATGGAACAGGGAGAACAGGTTTACGGGATGGACGGACGTGCCGCTTTCCGAAAAGGGACTTACGGAAGCACAGTCTGCGGGCAGAATACTGAAGGAAAAGGGATTTGTCTTCGACAAGGCCTATACCTCCGTCCTAAAAAGAGCGATCAAGACCCTCTGGTGCGTACTTGAAGAAATGGACCTCATGTGGATCCCCGTGGAGAACTCATGGAAGCTTAACGAACGCCACTACGGAGGGCTCCAGGGGCTCAACAAGTCCGAGACCGCCGCGAAGTACGGAGATGAACAGGTAAAGATCTGGAGGCGCAGCTACGCCACACGCCCCCCCCTTCTCGATAAAAACGATGAAAGGTACCCGGGGAAAGATCCCAGGTACGCCGGACTTTCCGAAAAGGAGCTCCCTGAGGGAGAGTGCCTTGAAGACACAGTGGCAAGAGTAGTGCCGTACTGGAAAGAAACCATCGCTCCGGACATAAGGGCAGGCAAGAAACTTGTTATAGCGGCTCACGGCAACAGCCTCAGGGCACTTGTAAAGTACCTTGACGTAATATCGGAGAAAGAGATACTGGAACTCAACATCCCCACCGGCATCCCCCTCATCTACGAACTTGACGAAGAGCTCAAACCGATCAGGCACTATTACCTCGGCGATGAGGACGCTATAGCAGCTGCCCAGGCCGCTGTTGCAAACCAGGGCAAGAGCAGGTAAGTGCGGAATAGCGATATTATTTGAAGAACAGCGCCCCTTCTACCTCCGGGAAAAGGGGTCTTTTTTAATTTAAATAATAATTGAAGCGGTTTTCAAAAAGATATGGTAATATCGTTGAAACAGAGGCACTGATCATATAACCGACCGACAGAGGGTGTTTTTTTGAAACTTCGGCGCCTGTTTTGGCTTGTCTTTCTACTGTGCTCTGTAATACCGCCCCTTATACTCTCCGTTTTCCTTATCACCAGATCATACAATACCGAGAAAAATCTGGTACTCAGAAACCTCCAGACAACTTCGGCCGTATTATCGACTTCACTGAGCAACATTCTTGATGCCAACAGGACAGACATAGCCGCCACTTTCGAAGGACCGGCACTGCAGAGAGTACTCGCATCAGGAAAAGATTTCCGGGAGCTGGACAAGGATTCAAAGGAATACCTCGTTAAGGTTTTCAAATCCAGAGTAAGGGCTTCCGCACTTGTAATGGGAGTCGCCCTGATGGACAAAGAGGGATACATTGTAGCAAGCAGCAACGAGCAGCTTATGGGCAGCAAAAACCCCCTCCCGGAAAACTCCCTCGAAAAGGCCAAAGAAAAAAAAGGCTATTACCTGACTGACACCTTCTACATCCCGCTTATGACCAAAGTACCCCTCTACGCGATGATAATGCCCCTTTACAATAATGGAAATTTCAGAGGAGCGCTTGGGTTCTCCTTTTCTGCGGATTTTATCCAAAAAATGGTGGACAGGGCGGAGCTGACCAAAAGATTCCAGACAAGGCTTATAACTGTAGTTGACAGGAACAACAGGATAATCTCGACGAGCGATCCTGATTTCTACAGAGGAGAGTCCTTAAGCAATTACCTTGAAAAGCCCTTGTCAGAAGGTTCTTCAGATATTTCCGGAGGGGAAAACGGAGCTCCGAAAAAGCCGGAGCTTGTAAGGTTCAAAACATCAAGGGGAAATAACATAGGCTATTTTTCAAGGATAGAAGAAAATGGATGGGGCCTGATCCTCTCGATAGACGAGAACGAGATAATGGCGCCCCTCCGCGAAATGATACTTTGGAACGCAATCTTCGCAGCCGCGGTGATCATTGCGGTCTCGATGATCTTCACCCGCCTGTCCTCCTATTTTTCAGGACCTTTCCTTAAACTGACAGACGCAATGGAGAGGTATCGCAGAGGAGATCAATCAGCCAGGTTCGAATACAGGGGAGACGATGAGTTCGGACAGATAGCCGTTACGTTCAACGAAATGGCAGAGACTCTAAATGTTGTCCTGTCCAATGAGAAATTGAAAAGCAAGTATTACGAGGACAAATCAAACGTTGACCAGCTTTCGGGCATACTGAACAAAGCAGCCACGGAGACACTCATATCAAAGATACTTGACGACAGTACCGATACCGACGCACATGCGGTCTTGATCATGGACATCGACAACTTCAAATCGATAAACGACAATTTCGGACACGCGGCAGGCGACAGAGTGATAATGGAAGTCGCAGCCGAGCTAAAAAAGGCGTTCAGGGATATGGATATCGTCGGGAGGATCGGCGGCGATGAGTTCATGGTCTTCATAAGACACGTTGAGGACATTGCAGTTATCAGGGAAAAAGCAGAGCACATAGCAGAGGCCGCGGCAAGGTCATCCTGCATTGTGGAAAGCCTGCCCGATATAACCATGAGCATCGGATGCAGCAGGTTCCCCGCAGACGGAACGACTTTCAGAGAACTATACGAAAAAGCAGATAAAGCTCTCTACACCACTAAAAGGAGCGGCAAAAACGGCTTCACAGTATACGAGGCCTGATCATATCAACGGAAAGCAGATGGCAAAAGAAGTTTGCCGTCTGCTATTTTCGGCACTTAAAGACAGTAAAAGACAAACTTGCCAAACGCTTTTCATCTTTACTCATTTGCAGTAACCCGGACAGCAGAGATTTTTTACAACACTTTTTCCAATCAGCCAAAAGCACTATGCACGGAGCTGCCGTACGGATAGAATCTGAAAATATACAGGGCAGATGCATATCGGGGGGGAAAAAACATGGCATACATTCTCGAAAAGGCAGACAGGGACCTCTTCTACAGCAGGAACGACCCAAAGGACAGACGGCTGGGGGAACTGATCCACAGAGGCAAACTCTCATCGGTCCGGGATTCGGATGTTGTCATAATAGGCATCCCCGAAGACAGGGGCGTGACCGCAAACAAAGGAAGACCCGGCGCGGCGAAGGGTCCTGATGATGTCAGGCGACGTCTTTATAAACTTACCCCCGGGTTCAACATGGATCTCGACAGGATCAGGGTCATCGATGCCGGCAATATATCTACAAAGGGACTGACTCTGGAAGAGGTACACCTTGCCCTGCAGGAAGCTGTATCCGATGCAGTCTCACGCGGCGGCATCCCGCTGGTGATAGGAGGAGGACACGACCTTACTTACCCGGGCCTTGCAGGGCTTGTCCAGGGAGCCGGACTCAAAAAAGATTCACTCGGACTGATCAATGTCGACTCACACCTAGATGTCAGGACTGACGAAAGCGGTATAAACAGCGGGACATCATTCTACAGGGCTCTGACGCAGCTTCCCAACAAGGCTCTATCAGGGAACGCGTTCGTTGAATTCGCCATACAGGAACCTTACAACTCACCCTACTATTACAACTGGGTAAAGAAGCAGGGAGGAAGTGTATTCACCCTTAAAGAGGTCTCGGAACGGGTGATGGAATCTTTTTTGCAGGCCCTCAGCATCGTCAGCAAGAAAGGTCGTACAGTCGCACTCTCCCTTGACATAGACGCCGTCAGAAGCACTGAGGCGCCGGGAGCATCAGCGAGCAACCCGAGCGGACTCAAGGCGCCCGAACTGGACAAGATAGCCTACCTTGCAGGCAGAAGCCAGCAGATACGGTACCTCGACATAATGGAGGTCTCCCCTCCGTTGGACCAGGACCACCGAACGGCATCCCTTGCGGCATCCTCCATCTTCTGGTTCCTCAGGGGCCTCTCCGAAAGATAATAAACTTCGCACACAATAATATTCCCCACAGATTTACCTGAACTGTTCAGAGAGGATCATTTCATGACCCTCTTTTTTTATTCCGGTTCGCGTGTGACCAGGTCACAGACCACAGGACTTCTCCGTGTTATAAGAAAGGGGAACAGCAGATATAGGATGTGATCGTATGGCGGCAGAAGTCATAAAAAGGAAAAAAGCAAAAGTTTTGCGTGAAGATTGTGTCGCATGCGGAGCCTGTGTGAAGGTGTGCCCCGTTGACGCAATAACCGTATACAAAGGGATCTTTGCGGAAGTCGATCCCATTATGTGCATAGGATGCACAAAATGTGCAGTTATATGCCCTGCTTCCGCTATAACTATGGAGGCCCCTGAATGAGCATGAAAAAAAGCTGGAAGGACAAAATGTGGATCATAACGATAGTTTATTTCTCTATCGGACTTTTCAATATTATGTTCGCATGGTTTGGTATGATTTGTTTTCTTGCGCCTATGCTGATGTCTATATTCGGCAAAGACAAGGCTTTTTGCAACAGTTACTGCGGAAGGGGACAGCTTTTCACTCTTCTGGGGCATGACCGCAGAATCTCTCTTAACAAGGAACTGCCTTCATTCCTGAAAAGCAAATGGTTCAGATATGGGTTTCTGTTATTTTTCATGGTCATGTTCGTAAACATGCTTTTTACAACATGGGCCGTTTTTTCAGGAAGCGGAAGCCTGAATGAATCATTGAAGCTGTTATGGACTTTCGATCTGCCATGGAGATGGGCAAACAGAGCCGGTGAAAGCTTTCCTCTGTGGGCTGTCCAGTTCGCCTACGGCTTTTACAGTCTTATGCTCACCTCTCTTATAATCGGACTTCTGAGCATGCTCATATTCAAGCCAAGGTCATGGTGTGTCTACTGTCCGATCGGTACCGCAACTCAGATGATATGCAAGATAAGAGAGGGAGAGAGGCTTTAACTATTATTTGCTCATGCTTTGCAAGAGTTTCTTGTCAACGATCTTTATCCCTCCTCTGGAGAGTTCGACCGCGCCGAGCACATAGAATGATTTTAGCGTCCTTGAGACCACCTCACGGGCGCTTCCTATATATCTGGCGATCTGTTCGTGCGTGACAGGAACGACATTGGTGTTATTCCTCTCGATCTCCTCAAGAAGGAAGTTTGCAAGCCTCTTGTCCACACTCAGGAAGAATATCCTCTGTATAGCTTCCATGACATCGGAGAAACGTTCGGCCGCCACTTTGTATGAGAAATTTTCAACCCATACATTTCTTGCCGCCAGATCAGAGAAAAAATTTGCATTGGCTACAAGTATCCTGCACTCTGTCTCAGCCTCGATCAACACTTCGAAACGTATCAGCTTGAGTACGCATGACGCTGAGAGGATACAGATTTCTCCCGGGTTCAGACGAAAAAGTGTCAGGTCCTTGCCATCCTCGGAAAGCATGTAGACTCTGAGCGTCCCCGATCTGATGAGGAAGACTCCTGCACAGGAATCATCACTTCCGCTGAGGCAGGTCCCCTTTTCGTATTTAATGTCAGAGATATTGTCCATGAGAGCCGCCTTTTCGAGGTCACTTATCTTATCCCAGAAAGAAAAGCTCTTTTCCAGAAGCGATATCAGCTGCCCATTTTGGATCAAATCACGCACCTCCGATCCAAGTTTAAGGTTCATTATATTGATACAGGGAGGGATCTTCGGTCATATTCCGAGCAGCCGCCCGGCGTTTCCTCCAAGTATCATCTCTTTTTCCTCTTCCGATATATCGAGCGATCTTATCAGTGATATTTCCTGGGAAGGCATGTGCCAGGGATAATCGCTTCCAAAGAGGATCTTTTCGGCTCCGTGCTTTCTTATGATCTTTTTGAGAATCCCCTTATCGAGCCAGGGCTCCGCGCAGTAAGCCGTGTCCATGTAGATATCCGCCTGTCCTGCCACTTCTTCAAGGACATCTTCTGCCATCTTCAGCCCCCCCATATGGGCTGCGACTATCCTGAGCCCGGGGAAATTCCTGGTTATTTTCAGCATCGACTTGGGAGAAGCGTTCAGTTCGTCAGGGAACGAGTAATCAAAACCGACGTGGAATACAACGATCAGGTTAAGCGCCCGTGCCAGGTCATATATGGGGAAATACTGCTCATCATCGGCATATATCCTCTGAAGTGCCGGATGGAACTTTATGCCCCTAAGTTCTTCATCCGATATCTTCCATACATACTCAAGGGCGTAAACCGAGCTTGGGATGACGGATCCGAAGGATATGACCCGCTCTGAATCTGTCTCCTTTGCAAAACGGAGGACATTCTCATGCTGGTTCTCCCTGGTAACAACGTTGAGTACGACAGACCTGTCCACACCACACTCATCCATTGATGCAACAAGTCCGTTCAGGGTCGCAGGGGCCACGTATCCGACATTGCCATTGGCTGACAGAACTGACATCGCGCGATCTGCAAAACCGTCAGGGAATATGTGTGTATGGAAATCTATGATCATGGTCCTTATCATGCCGCCTTTCCTTTGATCCTCCAAACTATATCACAAAAAAGCAGAGGCCGGAAAAAGTTGAGGACCCCCGGTGTGCAGTCCGGGAGCCCTCTGGGAGGAACGGATGATCTATTGTCTTTGTTCTCTAGAATTCATACTGCCAGGAAAGGATAAACTTGCGTTCGGGGTTGATATAACCCTGGCTGTCAAGCACGAACTCTCTGTTGAAGATGTTGGTGCAGGAAAGGACCAGTTTATTCGGTCCCTCTTTCCATGAGACAGAAGCGTTCATAAGGAATATATTGTCATTGTCATTATTGTAATCTGACCCATCAATGTTTCTGTCTCCGTAGTAATGGGCATTGAGCTCAGCTGCCCAAGGCCCCTTCACGTAGTTGAGGCTTCCGCTTAGATCCAGCCTGGGGAGCCCCGATCTTGTCCATTCGTCGGATCCCTCCGATTTTTCGTCGGCATCGGTCCAGGATATCCCCTGTGTGTAGCTCCAGTTCTCATGGAAGTTGAACTTCATCTCCGCCTCTATACCCCAAGCTCTGTACTGATCAAGGTTGACGTACTGACCATTTTCCCAGAATTCGTCAGATTGATAGTTAATCTTATCTTCCATGTCCATATAGAAGACTCCAAAACTCCAAGGATTGGCAGCCTTTCCGTCCTTAACTCCTATGTCGTAAGTCCAGCCTTTTTCCGGTTTCAGATTGAAGTTTGGTTTTGCTTTATAACTACGTATGGGGTTCCATATCTGGTAGAAACTGGGCATTGCGAAGAACCTTCCCGCTGTCAGATACCATATCTTCCCGGAAGAGCTCTCCCAGTTCAGTGAAAGCCTCGGGATCAGTTCATTTACATCCTCGCCCTCGTCGACGTTCCAGTGCTCGTACCTGAGTCCTATATCAAGTGCTGCTTCACCGATGGGCAGTGATACTTCAAAGTATGGGGAAAAACCATCTCTTTTATAATCCAATGCCTCATGCTCAAATCGTTTGTTAGTATAAGTATCATAGTCAAAAACATAGCCTGATCCTTTGTAGTCAATATTTTCTCTGCGCCATTCAAAACCCCAGACTCCAGCTAGACCAAATATATCTTGTTTGTGGTTAAACATAAGCCCCAATGAGCTGTCTTTAAATTCAGAGTCCTCAGGTTCAAGAGGGTTTGAATAAGTAGAATAATGCTTTTCATTCATGTTGTAATAGATACGCCCAAAATTATCATCATCAGAATAAGTAACAGCAAAACGCTTGTAATTATTTTTCTGAGTATTTGTGTAAACAGTCGATAGATCCCAATTCATTGTGTTTTCCCAGTCTGAATCAAAATCTCCCCACCCTGCAGAAAATGACCAGTTGCCTTTTTCGACCCCAAAAACAAAATCATTTCCTCTGTAGTCAGTGGCAGTATCGTAGGTGCCGTCGGTTCTTTTTCTGATGTTTATTTCGGAAGTTTCCTGAGTTTTGGTATATCCGACCGTGACCTTTACGTCATCGCTCAATACAGCCGTGCCTCTCAAAGACCCTCTGAACCAGCCATGGTTTCCGCCTTCAATAAGCAGAGTCCCGCCTGACTTTTCCATGCCTTTTTTGGTGATTATATTTATAACTCCTCCGGCAGCGTTCGATCCGTAGATAGCAGAGCTTGCACCTTTGACGACTTCTATCCTCTCTATCGACTCAAGCGGTATTGTCCTTAAGTCAAAGGGTGATCCCATCGAATCAGTACCATAGCTCGAAGTAATGAACGGAACGCCGTCGACCAGGAGAAGGACTTCAGATGTCAAGCCCCTTACTACCACGCTCTTGTCAAGGACGGAAGCAGAACTGTTCCTGAGGCCGTTTACTCCGGGCACTCTGTCGAGGACTTCCTGGGTGCTCCTCGCTCCGCTCATTTCAATTTCCTCTTTGGTGATCACGTAGACCGGAGCCGGCACCTCCTTGATGTCCTCAGCCAGGCGGGAGCCGGTGACCTCCACTCTGGCCACTTCCTGGACTTCTTCTTTTTTATCGTCGCTGACTGCCTCTGTCGATGTATCTGCAAAAGCGGCAGCAGAAAATGCCATAATAAAAACTGCCATAGATATAATGCTGTACTTTCTGAACTTACTGAACACCTTCAACACTCCTTTTATTTGATCTGTGCCTGTTCAAAAGATGAACGGATCCTTTTTATTGATCTTCCTTAATGCCTCACTCCTCCTGTATACCCAAAAAAAGAGGGACCCCTGATATCGGGGCCCCTCTGTGACAAACATTTAATGTATGGCAGGTCTTCCTGCAGACATATGGTTTGCCGCCTCTCGCCCGCGCGATGATCAACATTTCGGTACTTCAGCAGGTCTCCTGGCTCCCGTTCATCCTACTCCCGTGCCTTCCCGTCCTCAGACAGTGGCTTGTTACGGTTTCGTCCCGGCCACAGTAGCGGGGCTGCTCCGGCATCTCACCGGATTCCCTTGACTGAAATTCCATGACGCTATTCATTTGTCAGTAAGTTTTACCCCATGCCCGGTCCAATGTCAAGCAGGTCGAAGATCCCGGAAAAAAATCTTTCATAAATGCCTGTTGACATTTTTTCCAAAGGAGTGTTAAAATTCACTATGGTTAGCAATGGCTAATTGTCGATAGCTAACTACTATGTTGGAGGGATCGGTATGCCAGTCAATTTCTTGTCACCCGGAATGCAAGGCTGTGTCAAAAGGATCACCGGACGAGATGATACAAGACGCTTCCTCGAGAGCCTGGGGCTTGTACCCGGAGGCTGTGTCACAATGATCTCTTCTGCAGGCGATAACGTCATACTTGGGGTCAGGGGAACAAGGATCGCGATCAGCAGGAAACTGGCTGACCGGATACACATATAGAAAACGGAGGGATCCATATGAAAGTACTCAGGGATACCGGCTGCGGCGAGAGAGTCAGAGTGAAAGGCATAAACGGCACGGGACCGCTTAAGAGAAGGATAATGGATATGGGCATAACAAAGGGGACGGAACTTATTGTCAGAAAGGTAGCTCCGCTCGGTGACCCCGTTGAGATCACAGTCAGAGGATACGAGCTCTCGCTCAGAAAGGCCGACGCGGAGATCATTGAGGTCGAATAGAAACAGTCAGTAATTTACAGTCAGTGGCGGGGGCATGGACCCCATTTTTTTAAAACATACGAGTTAGCTAATGCTAACTAACGGAGGTCGGCTTATGGGACTCAAAATAGCACTTATAGGAAACCCGAACAGCGGAAAGACTACTATGTTCAACGCTGTAACAGGAAGCACCCAATATGTAGGCAACTGGCCGGGTGTGACGGTAAAAAAAAAAGAAGGTGCGGTCAGGGGACACAAGGATGCTCTTCTGGTCGACCTCCCCGGAGTTTATTCGCTCTCTCCGTACACCCTTGAGGAGCGGATCACACGGGAATTCCTAACAAACGGAAGGCCCGACGCGGTGATAAACATCGTTGATTCTACAAATATCGAGAGAAGCCTCTACCTGACAACGGAGCTTCTGGAGATGGAGATACCCGTAATAGTTGCACTTAATATGACGGACGCAGCAGAAAAGGCCGGGATAATGATCGATGAAGTCAAACTTTCGGAACGTCTGGGGTGCAGGGTAGTAAAGACATCGGCATCCGAGGGCACCGGCATCGGGGAACTCGTCAAAAGCATCCTCGAAGTGGCCACCCTGAAGGAGAGACCGGTAAAACGCCCCTCTTTCGGCAGCGATGCAGAGGATACGCTTGAACTTATAAGAGAGAGGGCGTCAAGGCATACTGAAGGGATGCCGGAAAGGTGGCTCTCGGTCAACCTCTTCAGCAGGGACCCCATACTCCGCGGCAGGCTTCCACTCTGCGAAGAGGACATTGAACGGATCGACAGGCTGATAGGTCTCTGCGAGGAAAAACTTGACGACGACTCCGAGAGCATCATAGCCAACGAACGCTACAGGTACATAGACTGCATCCTCGAAGGAACCCTTATTAAAAGGGGAACGGGGTCGCTTTCCATATCCGACAGGATAGACATGGTGCTTACCAACAGGCTTCTGGGTCTCCCCATTTTTTTCATGATAATGTGGGGCATCTATTATGTTTCGATACAGACTCTTGGGGATATGACCATCGGGTGGACAGAGGAACTTTTCGGAGGGATCTCCGAGAGTGTATCTGCCATGCTTATTTCCGGAAATGCCGCAGAGTGGCTGCATGCGCTGGTGACAGACGGCATCATCGGCGGAGTCGGAGCAGTTCTTGGATTCGTTCCGCAGCTGATGATCCTGTTCCTCTTCATATCCTTGCTGGAGGACTGCGGGTACATGGCCAGGGTAGCCTTCATTATGGACAGGATATTCCGCCAGTTCGGCCTCTCTGGAAAATCCTTTATTCCCATGCTTGTGGGGACCGGCTGTTCGGTCCCGGGCATCATGGCTTCAAGGACCATTGAGAACGAATCGGACCGGAGGCTGACTATAATGCTCACACCCTTCGTGCCATGCGGCGCAAAGTTGCCTGTTTTCGCACTCTTTGCCGCCTCCTTTTTCCCGGAAAGTTCGTGGGTGGCACCTTCGATGTACATGATAGGGATCAGCATGGTCATAGTTTCAGGGGTACTCCTGAAGAAGACGGATCTCTTCGGCGGAGAACCGGCGCCCTTCGTAATGGAACTTCCATCCTACAGGATGCCGAAGCCGAAAGGTGTGTTCATCCACATGTGGGAGCGGGCCAGGGCATTCATAGTAAAAGCAGGGACAATAATATTCTTTGCGGCGGGACTGATCTGGTTCCTCCAGGCATTCAGCTGGTCACTGCAGATGGTGGAGCCTGACGAAAGCATACTGGCATCCATAGGCAGCTTTATGTCGCCCGTATTCAGGCCTCTCGGGTTCGGCAACTGGCAGTCGTCAGTGGCTGTTGTTACGGGCTTCCTTGCAAAAGAGGCGGTAGTATCGACTTACGGCGTCCTGCTGGGGGTCGGTGAAGTTCTCGAAGACGATCCGGTGCTTGTCTCACAAATATCCCGGATATTCACCCCCGTGAGTGCCTACGCTTTCATGGTCTTCACCCTTCTTGCCCCCCCGTGCTTCGCGGCGCTCGGGGCGATAAGAAGCGAGATGCGTTCATGGAAGTGGACATTTTTTGCGATCGCCTGGCAGACAGGACTTGCCTACCTGCTCTCAATGCTGATTTACCAGGTCGGCGGCATAATATTTGAAGGAAAGGACTTGAGCGGAATGACAACAGCGATATTGGGATCTTTGGTAATAATTGCTATGGGGCTCTCGCTCTACAGGATCATCAAAAACAGCATTTCAGGAAAATGCGGCTGCGGGTCAGGGTGCGGCGGCGGATGTGCAGGCTGCGGCGCGGCAAAGGCAGGCCATTCAAAATAACTTGCCGGGTGCGGGACTGCACCTCCTTACAGTTCCGCACGCAATTAAGATACTCTCCTTCCTCCGCTTCGTGGGATTTCACCGTCCCACGAAGCTCTCTTTTACCCTAAAGAAGCAGTGGCGGGAATACCGTTTTCAGGCCCGCATCTTTTTCAAAACGCTGAGAGACCGGTCATAGTCTCCTTCGAACACTTCCAGGGTCATTACCCTATCTTCTCCCCCTGACATCATTCCGCTTACCGATCTGAAAAGCTCGGGATCCATGTATGAGAGGTCCCTGTGATCGGTACCGTCCGGCATCACTCCGTGGACATGGATTACCTTTACGGCAGCTGCTGACCTTAGCGTCGTCTCATGTACGGGACGCCCGCATTTTATCAGATGTCCGACATCAAGGCATATCGAAGTCCCCGCGGAATCTGCGAGGTGCTCGATATAGCGCGGATCGAAGTCCAGCGTTTCCATGCATATCTTTCTCCTGTCGTCTGCAGCAGAAGCGATCTTTTCTGCCGAAATCAGGCTTTTTTCGATCCAGGCGTCTATATCGGGGCTTGGCGGATCGCCCCTCTTCTCACCAACTATGTGCAGTATCCACGCAAATGGATCGAGATCCTCAAAAAGATCCAGGGTCCTGAGGCACTTCTCTTCCCTTTCTCTCAACACTTCAGTCGGGGCATATACGCATATGTCGGCAGGGAAATGCACCGTGCAGGACATTCCCAGCTCGCCGCAGAGGTCCTTCAGGGCACGGACTTCATCCTTTGCAGGCATGTTGGAGTGTTCCGGGGTATCGAATAGGACGATTTCCATATCGCTGACTTCATTTGAGAGGTAGCGAAGATTGTCGGCAAAGGTCCCGGGGATCACCCATGATGTTCCGCCCAGGCGCAAACCGTTGCCCTCAAGAGCTCTTCTTATCATCAATATCCACCATTCTTCAGTCTAAAAATACTTTCTGAGGCTTCCCGCGGCAAAAAAGAGCGTGAATGCAGCGAGGTTCAGTACAACTATGCTCGCTCCCACAGGGATGTCGAGTGAATATGAGATGACGATACCAAGAAAGAAACATATTGTCGAGACTATCCCCGAGCAGATTACCACGCCCCTGAAGCTCGAGAAGAGCCTCATCGCGGTGAGCGACGGGAAGACGATAAGGCTGGATATGAGGAGGGACCCCATTATCCGCATGCCAACAACTATGGTGACTGCTGTGAAGATAGCTATGAGGGTATTGTAAAAACTGACGTTGACCCCTGCCGCCCTCGCGAAATCCTCATCGAAGGTCACTGCAAATATGACATTGTAAAGAAGGACGAAGAGAAGGAGCACAGCTGCGGAGAGGGCCATTCCGAGGTAAACGTCCCGGTCGCTCATCGCGAGTATGCTGCCAAACATGTAGTTGTAGATGTCAATATTCATCCCCTGTGTAAGGGATGTCACGATTATCCCTACAGCGAGGGAGGAGCTGGATATGACAGCAATGGCGGCATCTCCCTTGATCCTGACATTGCCCCTGATCCTCAGCAGTAGAGCTGCAGCCGTCACAACGACAGGGACGGAGACAAGGAGCGGAGCCATGTTGAAAGCCACAGCGACGCAAAGGGCTCCGAAAGCCACGTGTCCAAGGCCGTCCCCGATCATCGAATAGCGCTTAAGGACAAGGCTGACTCCGAGGAGAGAAGCGCAGAGGGATACCATTATGCCCACCGCGACCGCCCTCAGTATGAAATCGTAGGAGAAGAGCTCACGCAGAATGTCCGGCATTTCCGTTCGAGAACCTCTTTCCGGTATCTGACCTAAGATATTCCCTGACAGAACCGAAGAAGCATGGACCTGTCCCAACGTGGAGTATCCTGTCTGCGTTTTCCTTCGCTGCTTCGATGTCATGAGAGACCATTATTATGGTCATTCCGTTTTCCCTGTTGAGTCTTCCGAGCAGACCGTAGAACTCGGAACTGATCAACGGATCAAGCCCCGCAGTGGGTTCATCCAGGATCAGCATCGCCTTTGCGGAGCAAAGCGCCCGCGCCAGAAGTACGCGCTGCTGCTGGCCTCCCGAGAGGTCGCGGAATGAGCGCTTCCTCAGATCGGCTATTTCAAGGAGTTCCATGTTCCTCAGCGCGAGCCTCTTGTCGTCAGGCGAATAGAATGTGACGATCCTCCGTGAAGCGAGGCAGCCGGATAGGACCACTTCATACACTGCGGCAGGGAAATCTTTTTGGACCTCCCTCTGTTGGGGAAGATAGCCTATGCCGCCACTTTTGATGCCGCCATCAAGCCTTATCGACCCCGATGAAAGGCCAACAAGTCCGAGTATCGCCTTTATCAGGGTACTCTTGCCGGAACCGTTCTCCCCGACGACGGCAAGGAACTCTCCTTTTTCGATGCGGAAGGAGAGGTCTTTGAGGACGGCAGTACCCTCATATTCGACTGATATCTTTTCCGCTTTGAGGATACTCATTTCAGTCCTTCTTTAATGTTGGAAAGGTTCTCCCTCATGATCGAAAGGTAGGTCTTTCCCTTTCTCAGATCCTCTGCCGAGAGGTTGTGGCAGGAATTCAGCGGGAGCAGGCGGGTGCCTGTCTCCTCGCTTATGGTTTTTGCAGTCTTTGGCGGCACCATCTCCCCATAATAGACGACCGGAATCTTCTCCTTCCTCACAGTCCTGACGATCTCGGCGATCCTTTTCACGCCGGGGTCGGCCTGTGTCGAGCAGAAGTCTGTGACGGAAATGGATTCTAACTCGTAGCGGCGGAGAAAATAGACGAAAGCGTTCCTGCCGCCAAAGACGATCTTCTTCCTGCTTCCAGAAGAGACGGCCTCACGGAACCCCTTGTCCAGTTTTTTCAGTTCTTCTTTGAATTTCTTTGCGTTTTTCCTGAAGTATGCCGCGTCTTCGGGGCTTGCGGCGCAAAGCGCGGAGAGGATATTGTCAGCCATCACCAGGGCGTTGTTTGGGTCAGTCCATATATGAGGATCCAGGAGATGGTGGTCGTTTTCTGCCTCATGCTCTTCATCTTCGTGCCGTATAAGCTTTATGCCCTTTGAGACATCGACCGTTATGATCTTTCCTCCCTTTATGGAAGAGATGACCCTATCTGCCCAATGCTCCATTTGACGACCCGTATAAATGAACATATCCGCCTTGCTTATCCTTATTATGTCAGATGGCGATGGCTCGTAAGTGTGGCTCTCTGCACCCGGCGGAAGCAAAAGCTGCACATCCGCCCTATTTCCCGCGATCTGCCTGGTGAAATCATACTGGGGGAAGATAGTGGCGATTATCTTCAGCTTTTCTCTCTCCGCACAAAGGGCAGGATATGCTGAGCAGAGAAAAGCCAAAACCGCTGACGATAGAGCAAGGGTCGTCAGCATAAGGGATCTGCTAATTTTCATCCTTATCCTTCCCCCTGCATTCCGAACATATGCCGTAAAAGACTGTCCTGAACCTGTTCAGGTCAAATTTGTGGTGTTCGCTGAAGTGGTTTGAGATGGTGTCAAGAAATGTGCAGTCCAGGCAGAAGAGTTTCCCGCATGATTCACACTTCATGTGGTAATGCGCAGGCACCTCGCCGGGTTCTCCCGCGTATTCCCAGCACGCGCCCGCCCCTTCAACGGGAGCATACCTGATCAGCAGTCCCTCCTTCTCGAGCCTCTCAAAATGCCTGTAAACAGTGGCCTTTCCGACCGGGCTGCCTTCGCGGATAAGTTCCAGGTGCACCTCCTCAGCAGTAATATGCCTGCCTCTGTTTCTCTCTATCACCGCAAGGATAAGTTTCCGCTGGTTTGTGTTGTAACGCACGGCAGACATAAGCATCACCCCATTCTAAAACTGAGAATCAGTTTCATATTGGGATGATTATAGCACTACATTGTAGAGAGCGGGCGAATTTGTGGCGCATACGCCACGGGGAATTTGCGACAAAAAACGTCGCGGATAATTTGCTTGACTACGTCAAGCGGAGAATTCAATCTGAAGCAAATATTCTTAAAGATCGTCTCTCCTGGGCGGCCCTAAACGGGAGTCCAGTGGCTTGAGGCTTAGGTCCTAAAAAGCTGGCAATAGTCGAAATCCAAGGACACTGGATTCCCGATGAAAACATTCGGGAACAACGATAAAGGGCTAAAGTTTCAAATTCTGGCAACTGCTTGCCAACGGCTTGCCCATTGCCAGTCTTTCGTTTGCCGGCAGGACTGCGTCCTGCTTTTGCCATCTATTTAAGCCTAAACACCACAGGCACTCTCACCCTTACTGTTCCGCTGTTCTTGAAGAGCCACTGCTTTACTGCGCGGAGGGCGCTTTCGTCAAGCCTTAGGTATCCGCTTGAACTCTCGACCTCTGCGCTCACTACTCTGCCTTCAGTCACAGTTACTATTATTTTTACAGTTCCTTCTTCTTTGCGCTTTCTCGAGAAGGATGAGTAATCCGGCAGGACTTTTTTGACGACCTCAAGGGAATCTATTTCTACTACCCTTTCCGGCTGTACCTGTGGAGGTGTCGTTTGGGGGGGATCTGTGTGGGCTGCATTAATACCTGCGTTTACTTGGGTTCCCGCAACACTGTCTGATGTATCTGCCCTTGCCTGAACTTCCTGTACAGGGGATTTTTCAGACGGAGTTTTTGCTGACTTTGCAGGCTCCGCCTTTTTTTGAGGTTCTTTTTTGGGGACAGCCTCTTTTTTCATAATAGCTTTTTTCTCGGACGGAGCCTCTTCCTTGACCGGGGCCGGAGCTGGAGTGCTCTTTTTTTCGGCCATTGCAAGATGGACTCTCATTATAGGCCGGATCTCAGTTTTCGGGGCAAAATCGGGTATAAACAGCATAAACGCTGCATGTGCCGCTAAGCTCAACGCCAGCGCTATCCCCCAGAAAGACTTTCCTCCGGCTTCTCTCATCCTCAGTTTCCCGACTCCGTCAGCAGGCCTGCAGATGTTATGCCCTCTTTCCTGAGTATCGAGAGCACTTCCGCGATCCTGCCGTAGGGGGCGTTTTTATCCCCCGCTATCAGTATCTCCCTATTGCGGGCACCTCTGGCAAGTTCGGGAAGTTCCCCCTCTGAGATCCGGACTCCCTCCCAGAAGATCGTCCCGTCCCTTTCCACGGTTAGGGTCAGGGTGCTTTTGACATCAGGTGTTTCTCCCTTCCCCGAGGGCAGATCTATATCCAGTTTGCCCTGAATGAATGTCGCAGTCAGGACGAAAAAGATTATCAGCATAAACAGTACGTCTATAAGAGGCGTAATATCTATGTCGGCAAAGCGCCTCGATTTACGCCTTCGCACTTTCCCCACCGTGACTTGTGAAGTGTTCCCTGATCAGATAGTCGGCTCCCCTGTTGAGGGTCTCTTCTTCGCTGTCTATGCGGGAGAGGAGGAGTCCGTGAGCGAATATTACCGGTATCGCCACCGTCAGGCCGGCGACTGTGGTAAAGAGCGCCTTCCATATCCCTCCGGTTACCGTGGCAGCGTTTATCTGACCTCCGAGGTGAAGTGACTGGAACATCTCCACCATCCCGAGCACTGTTCCGAGAAGCCCCAGGAGCGGAGCTGTCTTTCCTATTATCTCCAGGATAAATAGGTGCTTCTCCCACCTGTAGACCTCACGGCGGACCTGCTGTTCGACCAGTAGTTTCATGTCCTCCCTTCCGACTCCCCAGTGGGCGAAGGCCGCAAAAAACAGCCTGTGAAGGGAGCTCTGCGAGGACCTGACCACCTTTCTGGCAGCGTCAATGTCATTTTCCGAAACTGCCCTGCCGAACTCTTCTTCCAGCGCCTCGGGGTTGGTGGATGCGCTCCTGAAAAATAAGAGCCTCTCGACCACTACTGCAAACGCAATTACAGATAGGCCGGCTATCAGCCACATCAATATTCCGCCTGCTCTCATGTATTCAAGCAACTGCTGTCTCTCCTCTCTTTTTACCGCAACTTACCGCCTTCCCCTGACCAGCAGCCAGAGGAAGAATATCGATCCTATGAACGAAGTGAGGACTCCCACGGGAACTTCGGCAGGTGACCACAGGATGCGCGCCGCCGTGTCGCAGAGCACCAGAAAGGCTCCGCCGAAGAAGAGCGATGCCAGAGCAAGCTTCCTGTGGTCCGTCCCAACGAACTTCCTGCAAATGTGCGGCCCCAGCAGCCCGACAAATCCGATCGGTCCGCAGGTCGCGACGTTTATTCCTATCACGATAGAAACCGAGAAGAAAAGGAGCCTCCTTAACCTGACGACCGAGACGCCCCTGCTTGCCGCAATGTCCTCTCCGCAGACGAAGAGATTGAGCTCTGGTGCCGTTACAAATGCGACTGCAAAAATTACGGCAAGGGCAGGCAGAGTTGCCAGCACGGGGCCGAACCCGACTGCCTGGATGCCTCCCATAGACCATCTCATCATCCTAAATGTGTCAATGTAGCCGCCCGTGAACTGTATTATCATGTTCAGGCTCCCGAAAAGGAAGCTCATTGCGACTCCTGCAAGGAGCAGTGTAGCCTCCGACATGCCGCCCCGTCTGAGGTTGCCTGCCGCGTATATTGCAAAGGTCGCAGCAAGGGCGCCGGCGAATGCCGCCAGAGAGAGCCCCGATACCGCTCCGAAGAGGGAGAAGACTATGCCCGTACGGATGTAGACTACCGCTCCGAAGGCGGCCCCCGTCGAGACGCCCAGCATATCAGGCGAGGCAAGAGGATTCCTGAAGAGGGCCTGGAAGATCAGTCCGCAGAGCGCCAGGGTGGAGCCCGTTATCCATCCGAGAAGGACGCGCGGCACCCTCAGGTCCCACATTATCCGGATGATGTTTTCATCCGCGCCTCCCAAGAGGTCCGATATGCCGATATTCTGCATACCTATAAAGGGCGCGACGGCAACGACCGCAAGAGAAAATATGAAGAGGAAGGGCAGGGCAAGGCGCCTCATCTTACAAGACCCCCGGGAGCAACATAGGGCATGATCTGTCCCTCCGAAGTGAAGCTCTTGAAGCCGGTGTCGAATATTTCCGGGAGGAGCCCCTCTTCAAGAAGTTCAGAGCTTTCTCCCTTCCACACCATCCTGCCTTTTTTGATCGCCAGCACCTCATCCGCACCGTGAAGGGCAAGGTTGATGTCATGCGTCACGAGAAGCACAGTCATTCCCTGTTCCCTGTTGACCCGCTCTATGAGTTCCAGCGTCTCTACCTGGTGCCTGTAATCGAGGAAGCTGGTCGGTTCATCGAGGAAGAGGATGTCTGTGCTCTGGGCCAGTGCTGCCGCTATAAGGGCCTTCTGCCGCTCGCCTCCGCTCAGGCTGTTCAGCTGCCTGTCTGCGATGTCGGCAACATCGGCCGTTTCCAGCGATCTGTCGATGATCGACCTGTCCTCCACGGTCTCGCCTCCGATGGCCTTCTGCCAGGGATAACGGGACATAAGGGCAAACTCCCGTACAGTGAAGGGGAGCGAGTCGGAACCGGTCTGATGGACCCATGCTATCCTTCTTGCAAGCGCCCGTTCGGACATTGAAGAGAGGGGAACACCTTCAAGTGAGACCCGGCCCGTAAAGTTCTTGTGGAGCCTGCCGATGCATTTGAGCAGTGAGCTCTTGCCCGCCCCATTTGGGCCTATGATGCCAAGATATCTCCCCTTTTCAAGCGAGAAGGAGATGTCCTCAAGTATCCGAACACCCCCAAGATCAAGCGAAAGCCCCTCTATGTCAAGAAACTTCTGAGTGCTCACCACTTGACCTCCGGGTGTATCGCCTTCGCGAATGCTTTGAGGATCTTTCCCGATCTTGCGCCCGGCCTGAGATAGACGGTGCCCTGCATTATATAGATCCGTCCCTTTTTGACCGCGTCGACCTTGGCGCTTCTCTCCCACTGGTTCCTGAGGTATTTATCATTGAATATCGTCTCGACATCTATGCTGTCCTTCGAATGGTAAAACGTCTTGTCTCCGACAAGATCGATTATCACGCTGGGATTGATCTTCATTAGTCCTTCAAGGGAGACCTGGGGATATGCCGTTTTTTTCTCGCTGACGGCATTCTCTCCTCCCGCAAGCGAGATCATCTCCCCGTAGAAATTGTTGTTGCTGGCGACATAAAAGCTGTTTATCTGGTATTCGGAGAGCTCTCTCGAAACACAGAGGATGACCTTGGGCCGCTTGAGCCCCTTTACTTTCGAGGTGACCAAATCAACGTCGGCACGTATATTTGAAACGAGCTTCGCCGCCTTGCTCTGAGCTGAACATACCTTCCCAAGCCTGATGATGGAGTCGCAGATCTCGTCGATCGAGTTCTGCTTCATTACGAGATAGGGGATCCTGAGCTTGTCCAGCTGAGGGGTGAACTGCATGTGCATGTCCTGGAGCAGGAGCAGGTCGGTCTTCATGGACATGACAGCCTCAAAGTTGACCGCTGCGAAATCGCCCATCTTCGGCTTTTTAGCAGCTTCGGCGGGATAATCACAGAAATCCGTCACTCCTATGATGTTGTCTCCCTGGCCAAGCTCAAAGAGGATCTCGGTTCCGACAGGAGTCAAGGAGATTATCCTCTTAGGGGATGCTTCCGCATACCCGAAGGACAAGAGCATCATAAGCATCATAAATGGCAAAAGCAGTCTTGACTTCTTCAATCGAATACCTCTTTCCTCATTATTGCAAAAAAACAGGGAGCCTCAGGGCTCCCTCAATAAGATCAAATGGGGATGAACAACGCCCGCGCATAACATCCATCATCTTTTTTCAGGTCGCCTGACTTCCCGATCGGGTAACAGTGGCGGGGCCGCTCCGGACTTGCACCGGATTCCCCCTCAAAAGACGCTGCTATTTTGTTTTTTTTTTGTGTACCGGAAGGAGCGGGTTTGTATCATTGCCCTCCCTTTCGGCATCTCGTGCGCATATTCTATCATAAGAGGCGTTTATTGTTGCAAAACAGACGGTGCGGATATATTTTTTACACCGACGGATAAAATGAAACGCACCTAAGATCCAGTACTGCAACGGGTAAGGGAGCCTTTTTGCAGTGACAAGTGACAAGTGCTGTCTGTCAATAACTTGTGAAAATTTCACCTTTTTGGGGGGTAAATTATCGTTTGAAAATTTCACCCCCCCCTCTTTTTTTAAGCAGCCTTTGCGTTTTTAAAGAAATACTCCTGCATGAGTTTTTTTCGTCACATTTGCCAATGTCCCCTCAGGCTCCAAAGAAGACTTCAGTGGCAATACCAACCGGACGGGAAATAATTTCCCCTTGTATTCGGCCCTCATGCCACTTTCTTTGCTGAGCAATATT
>Ga0228535_1000522_pt1 | contig 102833 bp, 88 predicted proteins | sample SJ1metagenome_FD_168457 | JGI IMG/M metagenome (GOLD analysis project Ga0228535, IMG submission 168457) | Enriched culture of PCE-dechlorinating microbial communities from Ithaca, New York, USA - SJ1 | ecosystem: Engineered > Modeled > Simulated communities (microbial... > Unclassified | place... | reverse complement strand
ATGATCTCTTGTACGGCTTCGGGAAAATAGCTCCTTAAATCTTATTGAACGGGTACCAAATTGTTCCGTAATCTTACTTACAGAACCCTTGTATACTCTGCTTTGTCTTTTAAACGTATATGTAAAATTTCTAAAGATCTCCTTTTGCCTTCTCCGTTTCCCCGGGGGGTTCCTTCCAAAAGCGGGTGCAAAGATAGGGACTTTTTTTTAAATCCCAAAACTTTTTTGAAAAGTTTTTTCTTTTTTTCTTTTCCGATTTTTTTGAGTGAGCTTATGGCTCTTTTATCATCTCCATGATAAACTCCTTTTTTCCGGAAAGGGCTACAAAGGTAGGAAATTTAATAGATATCCTCCAAATATTTTGCTCTTCTTTTTGAATATTTTTCTTCTTTTTTTTGACCCCGAAGAGGAATATATTCATAAACACGCGATTATCAGTTCACCATAATATGGGAGCTGGTGGTTATCCTGGGTGTGACAGCAAAGTTCATTGTTTCATCGCCTCTTTTTACTTCTATATTAATAGTCAGGGGCGTATTCCAATCGATGTACTGATTGAAATTGAACAAATAGGAGAATGCCGCCTTGTATCTGCGGTTATTGGAGAAAGATTCCGCGATTGCAGGATAATTTGCCACGTCCCAGAACATGCACTCCTTAAAACCGTTGGCGTCTGTATAACGGCTGTTTTTGTCACGCAGGTTCATTGTCTCGGCAATAAAACGGCGATATGATTCGGTAAGCGACTGAGAAGTATGGTTAAAACTCTGTCCCTGGATATTTGTCACCACGTCGCCCGGCATTATACCTGCCAGGGCAGCTGGTGAACCGGGATCAACCGAGATCACAGTCTTCAGGTCGTTCATGTTATAACCAATACCGGTATAATTATACTTGAGATATTTTACCTGATAGGTTCCATAAGAGCGGTTACCCGCATAAGGAAATTTCAACAACACGAGCGGTAGATTCATCTCCAGATAGTCCGCGAGATCATAGTGACTGCTCAGCCGCTCCTTCACTTCACCTTCCCATATAAGGGTCATTCCGCCGGCTTCAACAAACTTGCGATCATAGAAACGGTATCCGAAGTCAAGGTTGTAAGCGACATCGTCAACACGTACCGCTTCGGAGGGATCGTACAATGGCACCTTCACGGTACGGTGATTTCGTGTATCGAACCGCCATACCGGCTGATAACTTCCATAAGTGGCCGATCCGGGCTTATATAAAGGATTATTCTGGTAACTGTAAAAAGTCTGAATAATAAAGTCGGGGTCACCGGGATCATACTGCAAACCCATTGCAGTGAGTGCACGAATAAATATGGCGTTGATACGTTCATCAAGCGCCCGTGTACTTTCATCTGTCGGAGCAAAGTCAAACGTGCGATAATTATGGAATAGCGCCTCTTCATTTATCTTCGTTTTCACCGGCATCAGGAAACGACGGTCCTGCACATCTTCCAGGCTGTAAAAAGCAAAGACCGGCGCAAGCTGTGCTTCGGTAATGGCGTTTCGTTGCCGGCAATCTTTGGCAACGGTCATCTCCTTGAAAGAATGAGTAAAATTGCGGACTGCAAGGGTCATCCCATCCTCCTGCAGGTCAAACCAGGACCGTACGGTGCCATATGATTTCAGATAGGTGCCGTTTTTATTGACAGAGAGAATAATATCTTTTAGTTGCAACCCTGCCATCTCTGCAGGTGACCCGGGAGTAATGCCGGTCACTACCGGTTCCTTGTATCCCCAGCTCTTGTCGTCGCTTATCTCAAACGTAAAACCCAAGCTGCATGTTGTTGTCTCATTTTGTGCCATCAGATTTCCTGTCAGGAAAATCGCAATCAATAATATATACGGTACCCGTTGCATTGTGTTATTTCTATAATTAACTTAAGGCACAAAGATATATTTTTTTTCTGTTTTTGCATTTATCCTGCCATCATAAAATGCAGCGCACCGAAGGAGTGTCAATGGAATTATCCATACCTGGTTTTAATATATCCGCCGAACTGGTATTTATTTTTTCTGAAATCCATATTTTCCTTATCTTTGTCCTGTTTGATCACACAAAAAATATCACTATGATTGTTGACAATCTCGCGAATGCAGCCAACTACTTTAGCCTGCATCCTCTTTTCGAAAAAGCTTTTGAATATATCCGCCAGCTCAACATGAAACTGGCTCCCTCAGGGTCGTTTGAAATTGAAGGTAGACAGCTCAGGGCCTCCATCGTGGAAACGACACTCAAGGCGGCAGATGACGCACGGCTGGAGACACATAAAAAGTTTATCGATATACAGATACCGATTACAAAGGCAGAGATATTCGGTTGGAAATCACTCTCCACGCTTACCGTATCCGATGCCGGTTACGACGAAGCCAACGACATTGAGTTCTATGCCGATAAACCATCGGCAATGGTGACTGTACAGCCGGGTGAGTTTGTGATCTTCTCTCCCGAAGACGGCCATGCCCCACTCATCGGAGAAGGGCCAACCAAAAAGATCATCATCAAAGTAGCGGTGTTGTAAACCATTCATGCCGATCCATCATGCTCGACATTCTCAAAAACGATCCGTGGCTCAGGCCTCATGCACAAGCAGTGGAAGGACGCCACGCTTACTACGAGAAAAGGCTGGACCATCTTACACAGGGTGGCAGCATCACATTGTCGGACTTTGCGACCGGCTATCTCTACTTCGGCCTTCACAAGACACCCGAAGGATGGATATTTCGCGAGTGGGCTCCTCGTGCCACCGAGATATTCCTGGTGGGTACCTTTAACGAGTGGCAACACCTGGAGCTGTATCGTCTACGGAAAATGGAGAACGGCATTTGGGAAGTCAGGATACCCCATGAGCATATTCATCACGGCGACCTCTACAAGCTTCACGTGCGCTGGAAGGGCGGCTACGGTGAACGCATCCCTGCCTGGAGCAGGCGGGTGGTACAGGACAATAACACCTACATATTCTCCGCACAGGTGTGGGAGCCGGAAAACAAATATCAGTTCAGACATGCCCATTTCAAACCCGATACCGCTCCCCTTCTCATTTATGAAACACATGTCGGAATGTCTGCAGAAGAAGAAAGAGTAGGTACCTACAATGAGTTTCGCGAAAACATACTACCACGTGTAAAGGAGAATGGCTACAACGCCATACAGATCATGGCCATCCAGGAACATCCCTACTACGGATCATTCGGGTACCATGTTTCCAGCTTCTTTGCCCCCTCCTCTAGAAGCGGGACACCGGATGAGCTGAAGGCGCTGATCGACACGGCCCACGACATGGGCATTGCCGTGATTATGGATATCGTACATTCCCATGCCGTAAAGAACGAAGCTGAAGGGATTGCACGAATCGACGGTTCCTTCGATCTCTATTTCCACAGCGACCCCGAACGTAGAAACCACAAGGCGTGGGATTCGCTCTGCTTCGACTACGGTAAGGATGAGGTGCTTCATTTCCTGCTTTCAAACTGTAAATACTGGCTGGAGGAATATAAATTCGATGGCTTTCGGTTCGATGGTGTCACTTCCATGATCTACCTGAGCCACGGCCTGGAGGAATCGTTCAGCAACTATAGCGACTACTACAACGCCCGGCAGGATGGTGATGCCATCTGTTACCTTACTCTTGCCAACAAGCTCATCCATGAGGTGAACCCGCATGCCCTGACCATTGCCGAGGAAGTAAGCGGAATGCCCGGACTGACAGTCAAGCCGGAAGGCGGAGGCTATGGGTTCGACTACCGGATGGCCATGAACATTCCCGACTTCTGGATCAAAACCATCAAGGAAAAGAAAGACGAAGAGTGGCATCCGAGTGCAATATGGTGGGAGCTAACCAACCGGCGCGCCGACGAGAAGACCATCTCCTATGCAGAGAGCCACGATCAGGCACTGGTGGGTGACAAGACCATCATCTTCCGGTTGATAGATGCTGACATGTACTGGTTCATGTCGAAGTGGACCAGCAGTTCCCTACGGGTAGACCGCGGAATAGCCCTGCACAAGATGATCCGTCTGGTGACAGCTACCACCATCAATGGTGGTTACCTCAATTTCATGGGTAACGAGTTTGGTCATCCCGAGTGGATCGATTTTCCCCGTGAAGGAAATAACTGGTCCTATAAATACGCACGCCGGCAGTGGCATCTGGCCGATGATTCCAATCTGAAATATCATTATCTGGGTGATTTCGACAAAGCCATGATCGCCCTCATCCGGTCGGTTCCTTCCTTTCAGTCCACTCCCTTGGTAAAGGTATGGGATAAGGACGATGACAGCATACTCGCTTATATGCGTGGCAATCTGCTCTTTGTCTACAACTTTCATCCGCAGGAGTCCTATTGCGATTACGGGATACTGGTGCCCCAGGGTGAATACAAGATCATGCTTGATACCGACCGCCCCGAGTTTGGCGGTTACGGGTTAAACGACGTCAACCTTCCTCATTTCACACAATACGACCCGCTTTACGCACCGTACAACAAAGGATGGTTGAAACTCTATCTGCCTGCACGTGCTGCATTCGTAATGAAAATAAAAGAATCCCAATAAAAAAGCTATTTCACAATATGACATACAACAATCAAGAAATCAAATATTCATTGTACCCGTTTAAATTTCAACCCATCCTTAAGCCGGTCATCTGGGGTGGGTCGGAGATAAGCCATTTCAAAGGAATCGAGCCGGTACAGGAAGGCATCGGCGAGAGCTGGGAAATATCGGGTGTGAAAAATAACCTGTCCGTTGTTGCCAACGGTTCCCTTGCAGGCACCACGCTTGAAGAACTCATTGCAGAAGCCAAGGATGGCCTTGTAGGCAAGGAAGTGTATCAAAAGTTCGGGAATACTTTCCCGCTGCTCATCAAATTTATCGATGCGCGTGATGATCTTTCCATTCAGGTTCACCCCGATGACAAGCTGGCAGGTGAGAGACACCGTTCTTTCGGAAAAACGGAGATGTGGTACGTGATCAAAGCCGCTCCCGGCGCATTTCTCTATTCCGGTTTTGAGAAACAAATAAGCCCGGAAGAATATGTGGAAACGGTACAAAACAACACCTTTACCCACACACTCAAAAGATATGAGGTACAGGAAGGGGATGTTTTTTTCCTGCCGGCGGGAAGAGTCCACGCCATCGGTGCAGGATGCTTCATCGCGGAGATCCAGCAGACCTCCGACATTACTTACCGCATTTATGACTACAACCGGAAGGACGCCACAGGCAAAAGTCGCGAGCTCCACACCGAATTGGCAAAAGACGCAATCGACTATATCGTACATGACTCATATAAAACAATTTATGATAGAAATATAAACCATCCCGTCAGATTGGCCACCTGCCCATATTTTACTACCCATCTGCTTGAAATGGAGCAGGAAGTACCCATGATCCGTTCATATGTCGATCTCGATTCGTTCGTAATTTACATCTGCATGGGCGGGCAGTGCACTGTCAGGGACGATAAAGGCAACGTGGAAACAATCCGCCAGGGAGAGTCGATGCTCATTCCCGCCCGCACCGGCTCAGTCACCCTCGTCCCGGCTGAATCAACCAAAATACTCGAAACCTTTGTCACACAAAGTTGAAAATTAAAAAACGTTGAAAGCTGGCCACTGATAACTGATAACTGAATATGAGAGGCATATTATTAATCAATGCGGGTACGCCTGCGAGCAGGAGCAAGGCCGATGTAAAAAAATTCATCGGAGACATGCTTTCGGACCCCCTTGTGACCGGGAAGCCCGAATGGTGGTCCAGATTTCTCGCTACGCAGGTCATCGCCCCCCTCTCCTCCTCCGGATCAGCGGAAAAGTACGCACAAGTATGGCGCAGCGAGGAACCTGAAATATCGCCCTTATTGTATCACATGCAGCGACTCTCCGGGGAGTTGGAATCCAGGAAAGGACTCCCAGTTGAAATAGCCATGCGTTACGGAGAGCCCGACATTATGGGGGCTTTCAAAAAGCTGGAAGAGAGATGTCCACTTCTGCACGAGGTGATCGTCTTTCCCCTCTATCCTCATTTTGCACAGTCCACCACCCAGACCGCCATTGAAGCTATCGGCCGCATATTTTACCGTCACCCCCACTCTTTCCGGCTAAAGTTCGTAGAACCCTATTACAACCATCCCGCCTTTATTAACGCACTCGCATCGCTGGCAAGACCCTATCTGGAAGATATAGACCGGCTGGTATTCAGCTACCACAGTCTTCCGGTCTCACAGGTGGAGGAAGCCTGGAAAAGGGGAAAAGAGTATGATTACGTATATCAGGTGAAGGAGACCAACCGTCTTATATGTGAAAAGGCAGGCTTCGATCCCCATCACACCCTGCTCTTTTACGCATCGCAGAGAGGAAACAATTGGCTGAAGCCATTCCTTAATAAAGATATCGCCGACCTGCCCGGACTTGGCTGGAAGAAGGTGGCGGTAATTGCTCCAGGCTTTCCGGCAGACAATATGGAGACGTTGTTCGACATTGATATCGAAGCAAGGAGACTTTTCATGGAGGCGGGTGGTGAAAAATTTGTCTTTATTCCTTCGTTAAACCATAGTGAGGCCTGGATGGAAGCCATCTGGAAGATCATTGAACGGCTCTGAGAGCAGAAATATCTTTATATATAGTATTCCATCAGATCAATTAGTCCCGCCTGCAGCGCGTAACGTGTAGCCTCATTCACGCTGTTGACCTGCAGCTTGCGGTATATATTCCGCCGGTGTGCATTCACCGTGTGAAAGCTTAAATTCTTTTCCGTGGCAATCTCCTTTGTTGTCTTGCCCAACGCAATTTCATGAAGGATCCTTTTTTCGGATACCGTCAGGGTATCGGTTACTTTCGCAGAAGGCACACCCGACCTCATCACAGATTCGGCATAGTCGCACCAGTATACCTCTCCCACTGCTACGCATTGCAATGCCTCTGTCAGCTGTGACCTTGTATTGTTCTTCAGTGCTACGCTGAAGGTGGAATCGGCCATCAGTAACTGTCGCAGGAAGTGCTCACCGGGTTCATCGGAAAAGAGGAGCCAAACCGACTGCCTTGCACCACTTTTGATGTTGAGCAGGTGACTGACGGAAGAAAAATCGAACAGGGAATAATCGATCACCACCACCGCCTGGGGATGATTCCGCAATTCTTCAAGCAGTTTCCTGTAATTTCCTGCCTCCACCACATGACTATGCGGATCTGCCACTTTCAGGAACGAACGTAACCCTTCACGCGTGACATCCTGATTATCTGCTAAAATATAGACGTTTACCACCCTGAATTTCTTTTATGGGTACAAAAATAACACAATTGTGCTATTTCAGACCCCAAAAACTACCCTTATCTTTGTCCCAAAATCATTAAAGTAAAAGAAAATGACAAAAATTGCAGAAAATCTGACCCAATTGGTCGGCAATACCCCTCTACTTAAACTCCATAATTTTGGAAAGGCCGAGGGAGCTGTCGCCCACCTAGTAGTGAAACTGGAGAGTTATAACCCTCTGGGGAGTGTGAAAGACCGTATTGCACTCGCCATGGTGGAGGATGCCGAACAGAAGGGCACCCTTAGTGAGGGTTCTGTACTCATTGAACCCACCAGCGGCAATACAGGCATAGGACTTGCCTTTGTCTCTGCTATCAAAAAATACAGGCTTATTCTCACAATGCCCGAGACCATGAGTATCGAAAGGAGAAACCTGTTGAAGGCACTGGGTGCCGAACTGGTACTCACACCCGGCGGCGAGGGGATGAAGGGAGCCATTGCCAAAGCAAAACAACTGCAGTCTGAGATACCCAATGCGGTGATCCTTCAACAGTTTGAGAATCAGTCGAACCCGCAGATCCATCACGACACCACCGGTGAAGAGGTATGGCGCGACACCGATGGCAAGGTGGACATCTTCGTCAGCGGCGTAGGCACGGGAGGTACCGTGAGCGGCGCCGGAAAGAGGCTGAAGGAACTGAATCCCGCCATACAGGTGGTCGCGGTGGAGCCCACCGACTCCCCCGTGCTCTCCGGTGGAAACCCCGGTCCGCACAAGATCCAGGGCATTGGTGCCGGTTTCATACCGGGAACTTACGATGCCTCTGTGGTAGACCGTGTGTTCACTGTGAGCAACGACGATGCCATCCGCACAAGCAGAAAACTCGCCAAGGGGGAAGGCCTCCTGGTGGGTATCTCATCGGGGGCCGCCGCATTTGCTGCACTACAGCTGGCAAAAGAACCTGAAAATGCCGGTAAAACTATTGTGGCAATCCTTCCCGACACAGGAGAGCGTTACCTCTCCACGGTATTGTATGCCTTTGATGAATATCCCCTCTAAGTAAATAAATTCAAAGCGATGAACCCTGTTTTTAACACCCTGCAGACCCTGATGAAGATGTCGCCGGCCAGTCGGATGACAATGGCCATGTGCTGTCGCCGTCACAAACATCAGCCACTTCTGTACGTCTGAAACAGATCCGGGTATTCATAAACCGAAGCGGCTGATCTTGTGAATCAGTCGCTTTTTTTTATCCATTTCACAACAAAACAGAGAAGATACAAATTTAATAATACACCGGATGTAAGGGTACAAAGTCTGAATCCGGTACAGATCAAATTTATAACATATGAAATTCATTTTATTTAAAAGACAGCACATCACCCTGCTTCTGCTGCTTCAGTGCTTCCTCCCGGGCATCATTGCACAGGGTACAGGACAAATCACGGTTTCGGGCAAAGTTACCGACAGCCGTAATCTGCCACTCATTGGCGTCACCATTGTGGATACAAATAACGGCTCCAGGGGTACCGTCTCAGATATAGAGGGAAACTATAGCCTAAGCGTGCCGGCGGGAACCACCCTCATCTTCTCCTACATCGGATACGAGAACCAATCAGTTCAAGTATCCCGTCCCGGTAGCTACCCCGTCACGTTATACGAGGGAACCACTGCATTGAATGAGGTGGTAATCACCTCACTGAATATTCCACGCGAGAAGAAGGCACTCGGCTACGCGGTACAGAATGTTACTTCTGATGCTTTCGGAGCACGTCCCACAAACCCCATGAGTGCCCTCTCCGGTAAAATTGCCGGACTGCAGGTTATATCAGGCGGAAGCAATCTGGGAGGTTCCTCACGTATCACCCTGCGTGGCATCAACTCCATCACAGGAAATAACCAGCCCCTTTATGTGATAGACGGGGTACCGCTTGACAACAGTGACCTGAACAGCTCCACTACCATCCACGGCAGCGCGGGAAAGGATGTGGGAAGCACCATCCAGGATATCAATCCCGATGATATTGCCGGCGTAAACGTGCTGAAAGGGCCCTCTGCTGCAGCACTCTACGGATCACGGGCCGCCAATGGTGTCATCCTCATCACCACGAAGAAGGGTCGTGCGGGCGACGAGGGCGACCTGAAGATCGAGCTCAACAGCGGACTGGAGTTTGAGAAGGTGGTACGTCTTCCAGAACGGCAAAGGCTCTATGGCGGCGGCTACAATTCCACCTTCAGCACGGCAGTCATTAACGGTACTACCTACAACATACCCGAGTATGCCGGCGATGAGAGCTGGGGACCCAGGCTCGACGGCACACCCGTGCTGCACTGGTACAACCTCGACCCCGAATATCCGGCAGATTACCTGAATCCGGAACCCTGGGTCTACCCTGAACACGACGTCAACTATTTCTTCCGTACCGGTGTCGCCAGCACCCACAATATCGCCCTGTCTAAGTCGGCCGCCCACTCGGCCTTCCGGGTATCCTTCACCAACAAAAACGTGACGGGCACCATTCCCAACTCATCGCTCGGAAAAAACAGCATCAACATCTCAGGAAATGCCACCGGAAAACTGCTCTCCTTCTTTGCCAATGCCAACTATGTGAAGACCTCCTCCACAGGACGTCCCTGGACGGGAGCATCCAACCGAAACATCATTCTCGAAGCCTATCAGTGGGGGCAGGTACAAGTAGACTACAAACGCCTAAGTGAATATAAACGTCCTGACGGTACACCCCGCGCCTGGAACCGTACCGGATACCAGAACAGGGTGACCGACGAGAAGACGAAGTACATCGACAACCCCTACTGGTCGGCCTACGAAAGTTACCTCAGTGAAGACCGCAACAGGCTCTACGGAAATGCCGGCATCACCCTCACCCCCACGGGCTGGTTGTCGGTCACGGGACGTATCAATGCCGACATCTACGATTACGACTTCCAGGACAGGATCGCCTACAATTCCCGTTCCCAGTCGATGTACCAGGAGTACAACCAGAAGTATGAGGAGTTTAACTACGAGCTGCTGGCTACCGCCAACCGCACCTGGAACAACCATTCCCTCGTGGCCAACCTGGGTGGCAACTTTCTGGAACGCAACCGCCGCATCAGCGACATATCCACATCGGGAGGACTCATCATCCCCAACTACTACAGCCTCAACAACGCTACCTCTACCCTCATCAACCCCGCTACGGGCATCTACAGAAAGCAACTCTCCTCCGTGTACGGAAGTGTTTCCTACGGATGGCGCAGCACCGTCTATCTCGACGGTACCTTCCGCAATGACTGGTCGTCGACACTGCCGGTGACACACAACTCCTACTTTTATCCTTCCGTCACCTCCTCGGTCATCCTGAGCGAGCTGGATGGTCTGCGCAATCACGACTGGCTCTCATTTGCCAAGGTGCGCCTCGGTTGGGCACAGGTGGGCAACGACACCGACCCCTATCAACTCTATAAGGTGTATCAGGCAGTGAATGCCATCAACGGGAAGAGTGCCTACACCCTACCCGACCAGTTGAACAACCTGAACCTGAAGCCCGAGATCACCTCCTCCGTGGAGGCCGGCCTGCAGCTGCAGCTCTTTCGGGACCTGATCGACCTCGACCTCACCTGGTACAACAACAGCAGCCGCAACCAGATCATCTCGCTGCCCACCTCCGATGCCTTCGGATACTCATCGAAGCTGATCAACGCGGGAGAGATCAACAACAGGGGATTTGAGGTGGTACTCGGCATCAACCCGATACGACGACGCGATCTCGACTGGAACACCACAATCAATTTTTCCAGGAACCGAAACAAGATCATCCGACTCTCCGATGCCGTCAGCAGCCTCAACCTCAGCACCTCGCTGGTTACCCTCACTGCACAGGAGGGCGAAGGTTACGGGCAGCTTTACGGATACGACTTCGTCTATGCACCGGAAGGACAAAAAGTTGTCGGCCCCGACGGGCTCTACCTGCGCACCCAGCAGCTGGTACCTCTCGGCAGTGTGTTGCCTGACTATCTCTGGAGCTTCCAGAATGGTCTTCGCTACAAGAATATACGCTTTAACTTCCTGATTGACTCCCGTGTGGGAGGCAAGTTCTTCTCCCAGACCTACAAGGTGGCCATGTATTCAGGCATCCTGCCCGAGACGGCTGCAGATGGCATCCGCGAGAATGGCATCGTCTCTGAGGGAGTGACCGGAGATGTCAGTTTTCATCCCGACGGAAGCTATACCGTCACCAACACGGCTGAGAACACAAAGCTGGTCACCGCCCAGGCCTGGTCGCGCAACCATTACAACGGGCCCACCGCCTTCAGCATCTTCGATGCCACCTTCATTAAACTTCGTGAACTGTCGCTGGGATATGACTTTCCCCTGTCGGACAACAAAGTCGTCAAAGGCATTGGCGCCTCGGTATATGGAAGGAACCTCTTCTACCTCTACCGGGAAAGCAAGACCATTGATCCCGAGCTTACCAACAGCAGCGGTAACGTGCAGGGCATCGAGGGAGGTAACATGCCCACCCCGGCCTCTTTCGGCATCAATGTAAATATCAGATTCTAACAGAATAAAATTAAAAAGCTATGAAACGAGCCATTCATCATTTATTTCAATATAACTACTTTGGCGGAAGAGTACAGATCACCGCACTGTCGCTCTCGCTGGTTTTCGCATTCACCTCCTGCATCGATGAGGAGCTGAACATAGATCCCAACCGTCCCTCTGCCGTACAAACCCCTTCGCTGATCGTCACGGCAGAAAAACACCTGCTAGACAATATCCGGAGTGAGTCCGCCTCCCTTCGCAGCTCCGGGCTTTTCATCCAGCAGCTGAGTCAGGTAACCTACACATCCCAGTCGCGTTACGATATCCCCTTCAGCTATTCCGACAACGTGTGGAATGGCCTCTATGAGGTGGCCAACAACCTGCAGGAGATCATTACGCTCAACAGCAACCCCGCTACAAAAGACCTGGTCACAGCCAGCGGTGCCGGCCTCAATGCCACGCAGATAGCCATCAGCCGAGTTCTCAAGTCGGTTGCCTTCTCTGCGCTAACCGACATTTTCGGTGATGTGCCCTACCACTCCCATGGTAGTAACGATGCCGACTTTCAGGCATTACAACAGAATCCCGACAACATCACGCCCAAATATGCACCGCAAGCAAAGATCTATGCCGACATCCTGAACGAACTGAAGCAGGCCGGAGATACGTTGCTACGCTATTCTTCGGAAAACACTTTTGGTAGCTCCGACATTATTTACGGTGGGAGCAACCTGAAATGGGCCAAATTTGCCAACTCGCTGCGGCTTCGTTTTGCCACCCGACTGAAAGCAAAGGATCCCCAATTATATGAGACTCATTTCTCCGACGCGCTGGCCAAGGGTGTCTTTACCGGCAATGCCGACAATGCAGTATACACTTATGCCAGTGCTTCACCCAATGAGGCACCCTACTACCGGGCCACCGTGACCGCCAACCGGCGCGACTTTGCGATCTCCCGCCCCTTCATTAACCTGCTGAAAGGCGAAAATCCCCAGCTCCCTATAGCTGATCCGCGTCTGAGCAGGTATGCCGCCCTGAACGGTGCCGGTGTTTATGCCGGACTTCCCTACGGGCTGACTGAAGCCCAGGCAGGAAATTTTTCCGCTACTGCCGTAAGTCTCCCCGGTGCGACCTACAGTGCTCCCAACTACGGCGAGGTACTGATGGAATATGCAGAGGTAGCCTTTTTGCTTGCCGAATACAACAACTGGCGTCAGAACGATTACGAGGCAGGAGTACTGGCTTCCCTTTCCAAGTGGGGTATCTCCGGGACCGAAGCTGCAGATTACGTGTCGGCACTTCCTCCTGCCAGTCAGCAAAATGTGCTGAATCAGAAATATATTGCCCTGTTCGGACAGTTCCTTGAGGGATGGAGTGATTACCGCCGCACCGGTTTTCCAAACTTTCTGATCAAGCGTGGTGACACGGTATTCACCGGCACCATCAATGGTGAGCAGGTCACCTACACCTTTAATCCTCTCTTCGGTGACGGTGGTGTACCCTCCCGTCTCTATTATCCAGTGAAGGAACAGTCTGTGAATCTTGAAAATTATCAGGCTGCCGTCGCTACCCAGGGGAATGACGTGATTGAAACCAAATTGTGGGTGTTCAAATAATAAAAGTGCGTTATATTTGCAGTATCGTTGGTTGTAACTCATGTTTCGCTGACTGTATTTTTTGCAACCAATTCATCGACTGTCAATGCTTTGTGACCCATTATCGCTCTCATGAGCTAAAACGAGGAGAACTCGCTTCGTTCGGACAACTCCTCTTTTTACGCTCAATTCGAGCGATGGGTCCCCACAAAAACATTTAAAGGTCTCTGTCTTGGTTGCAAAAAATGGATTAGACACCTGGAATAAAGCAACTGTTGGTTTCAAAAGATTATTGATTTACAAATAATTAAGTATAGACAAAACAACATCAATATGAAGAATTTGCGATTTTTATTTCTCCTACTACTACTGGCAGGCCTTGGCTCCTGCACGAAAAAAGAAGAATTAAAGGAAGGTACATGGCGTGGTGAACTCGCGTTGGCGAGCGGTCGCACGGCTCCATTCCTGTTTGAGGTGAAGAGGCAGGATACCGACTCTGCCACCTTCATCCTGATCAACGGCGAAGAACGGGTAGAGTTGTCCGGCGTCACATTTCATGGAGACACGCTCATTGTTCCCATTTTGGCTTATGATGCTGTTCTCCGGGGATTTGTCGCGGACGACCGTATTGAGGGAAAGTTCATCAAGAATTATATCGAAAACGATCCCGGTATACCCTTTACCGCGGTATACGGCGTAAAAGAACGTTTTACTCCTGCTCTACAACCCACCACAAGGAAGATCGACGGCAAGTGGGACGTGCTCTTCGTGGGTGAATCCGGAGACACTACCCGCAATGTAGGCATCTTCAAAAGCGATGGAAACATTGTCTCCGGCTCCATACTGACCAACTCGGGCGACCTTCGCTTTCTGGAAGGTGCCTATACCGGTGAGGGCGTACAGCTTTCCGCTTTTGGCGGACTGAGTCCGTACTATATTGATCTCACCTTTACCGCAGACACCCTTTTCGGGGGTACCTTTCACACCACCCGGGGCATCACGGAGCTTCAGGGCACGAAGAACGATGCGGCGGCGCTGGCCGATGCCTACTCACTGGCCGGTCTCAAACCGGGATATGAAACACTCAGTTTCTCCCTGCCCGATCTTGAAGGAAATACCGTTTCCCTCAGTGATGAGCGCTATAAAGGCAAAGTGGTGATTGTGTCGATACTGGGAAGCTGGTGTCCCAACTGTCTCGATGAGATGGCGTTTCTGGCACCATGGTATGAAGAGAACAAAGAAAGAGGTGTGGAGATCCTCGGCATCTCCTTTGAACGGAAAAACGACGAAGCCTATGCCAGGAAAGCCATTAGCCAGCTGAGAAAGCGTTACAACACCGGTTACCCCATCCTCTTTGGCGGAGCAGTCGGCAAGGAAAACGTAGCGGGTGCGCTGCCCGAGCTGGATAACTTCTCCAGTTATCCCACCACCCTCTTTATTGATAAACTGGGCAAGGTACGCACCATTCATACAGGTTTCAACGGACCGGCCACAGGCCTTTTTTACGAAGAATTCATCAAAGAGTTCAACGTTTTGGTCAACAACCTATTGGGAGAATAAATCTGAAAGCTAAACTTCCAAACCGCTGCCCGGAAAAGACTTTCACTAACAACACTGAAAGCCGGACCACTAAAATCTAAAACATATCGTTCATCAAATCATCCACACTCTCCAGTCCTACCGACAGGCGGAGTGTGGTTTCTTTTATGCCCATGGCGGCACGTTGTTCTGGAGTGAAGGTACCATAGATGGTACTCGCAGGGTGAATGATGAGCGTACGGTTATCAAAGAGGTTTGTGGCACGGCGAATCAGCCGCAGCCTGTTCATGAAGCCATAACATCGATCTCTCGAATCCAGGTCGAACGTCAGCATCGCCCCCGGACATGTTCCAAACTGTCTTTTGCCCACCTCGTAATAAGGATTGTCTGGCAATCCCGGATAGTTGACCGACAACACGCCGGGCATTGGTATTAATCTCTCTGCAAGCTCCTGACAACCTGCTGATTGTCGCTCGTATCGAACCTGCAGTGTTTCCAGTCCGAGTGACTGCATGTAAGCCACCTCCGGTGTCATGTAAGCCCCCAGGTTACGGTGTATCTCCTTACGCAGCTTGAAATGGAAGGCCGATGTCTTGGTATCGGCAAATGGTTTCAGTTTGGGTGAGTGTGACCAGTTGAACTTTCCGTAATCGATGATTAGCCCCCCCAGGCTAGTCCCTCCACCCGAGATATATTTGGTACTCGATATCACATCTATGTCGATACCAAAGTCCGATGCATGAAACGTGCTGAAGGGAATGATAGTGGTGTCTGCTATGAGTGGAACATTTCTCTCGTGCGCCACAGCGGACAGTGTCAGCAGGTCTGCCACCTCCATCTGCGGATTTGTGATCACCTCCACAAAAACACCGCAAGTGTTCCCGTCAACGCAGGTTGCCACCTCCTCTGCATTTGTCAGGTCACAGAAGCGTACTTCCACGCCAAAGGCTCCCAATGTATTTACGAAGAAGGAGTATGTATTTCCAAAAAGGTGACGCGACGTCACCAGGTTGCATCCGCTCCATGCAAGAGTAAAAAAAGTGTTGCTGATGGCAGCCATGCCTGAGTTGAGTGCTGTTACCCCATGAGCTCCGGTCGCCGCCTTCACCCGTTCTTCGAAGTACTGCACGGTTGGGTTTGTTACCCGTGAGTAGGTATGTTCACCTGTACGTCCGCAGAAAGCGGCCTCCATCTCTTCGGCCGTCTCAAATTCATAAGCCAGCGCGTGATATACCGGCATTGAGAGGGCGCCATATGCATCGTTTTTCGGATAGGGTAGTCCCAGTAGCCTTGTTTCGTATTTTATTTCTTTCATTTCTTTGATATTTGGCGCCGTAATAATCACTGACAATCTTTTTTCATGTGCAAATGTAATCAGTTTCCCGATTTATTCACCCTGTTCATCGATGAAAAAATGCGGTTTATCTATTCTGCTTGAAACCCGCCGGCATTATTTCTATCTTTGCAGCGGAGGTGTGTAGTTCATTTTCAACTTTTTTCAATAAACTAATGAAGAAGACATTTTTCCTTTTGCTGCTACTGACCCTGATAACATCTATTCAGGCACAAACCACCATGGGAACCATCTCAGGAAAGATCATCGATAAGAATACCGGGGAAGTGGTTCCTGCAGCCACCATTCGCATACTCACCCCTGAGGACAGCGTACTCGTCACCGGTGCCTCTTCCACAGGAGAAGGAACTTTCCTGATTCCAGTAAGACATGGCAATTACATTGCCCAAGTCTCTTTTGTGGGTTACACCCCCTACTTTCTGGAGTTCACGCTCTCCTCCTCTCAACCGACAGTGCGTCTCGACACCATTGCCTTGCAGGAACAAACCATCTTGCTCGATGAAGCGGTGATCACTGCAACAGCAGCTGAAATTCAGGTCCGGGGCGACACGGTGGAGTACAACGCCTCCACCTATAAGGTAACAGGGATGGCTGTGGTTGAAGATCTACTGAAGCAGATGACCGGTGTGGAGATCGATCAGAATGGCGTTATCAAAGTACAGGGGAAGGAAATAAAAAAGATATTTGTCGATGGCAAGGAGTTCTTCAGCGATGATCCAAAGATTGCCTCCAAAAACCTGCCTGCCAGGATGGTCGAGAAACTGCAGATCATCGACAATAAGTCGGAAATGGAAAAAATGACCGGTTTCGATGACGGAGAGGAAGAGATGATTATCAATCTCACCGTCCGTCCCGACATGAAGAAGGGGGCCTTCGGCAATGCCTTTGCCGGATATGGCAGTCAAGAGCGTTACGAACTGAATGCCCTGGTCAATCGTATGCGCAACAATGAACAGATGACCTTCACGGGTGGTATCAACAACACCAATAATGCCGGTGTCTCCGACCTGGGATCAGCAAACGGACGCAGTAGCGGAAGAACAAGGAGTGGTGGCGGAAACGGCATCAACACGGCAGCCAACAGCGGTTTCAACTTCAGCAAGGAGGTATCGGAAAAACTGGAGGTGGGTGGTAACATCCGTTACGGCAACAACCGGTCAGAATCACTCTCGAAGGTATACACCCAGAACCTGTTGAGTAAGGGTGACACCTATGAGGATCAGGACAACCGTTCTCACAGCCTTGATGAAAGTCTGAACATGGATGTACGTCTAGAGTGGAAGCCCGACTCCATGACCACACTCGTTTTCCGTCCTACCCTCGGCTTCAGCAGCAGCGAAGACATAGAGACTGATCTGTTCTCCACAACGCGCGTTGCGGGTGATACAGTCAATTACGGAAATGCCGACTACAATTCGCACGGAAACGGGAATAATGTCAGCGGCAACCTTAACCTCCACCGTCGTCTTGGGAAACGCGGCCGAAGCATCAATGTGGGGTTCAATATCCGCTCCAATAATTCGGAGAACAAAGCAACGAACATTTCCAACACTTACTATACCGGAAAGCGTGTCGACGATCTGCTCAACCAGCGTATTACCAACACCAACAGCGGATCGAACCTGAGCGGTAACTTTTCGTATGTGGAGCCGCTGGGAAAACGAAATTTCCTTCAGCTTTCCTATAACTACCGGCAGGGGGCATCCAAATCGGACAAAGACACACGCACCCGTGATGAGGAAGGGAACTACACCGTCTTTGATAAAAAGTACAGCAAGTTGAACGACAACAATTCTGTGAACCAGGATGCCGGGATCAGTTTCCGGTCGCGAAGTGAAAAATACAATTACAACGTGGGCTTCAGTGTCTATCCGACCTCTTCAAAAAGAAAAACCTATGTCGGTGATTCGCTCATCAGTGATATTTCACAAAATGTAACCAACTATTCCCCCAATGCGCAATTCAACTACTATTGGTCGCGGCAGAGGAACTTACGCTTCACCTACACGGGGAGCACCGATCAACCCACCGTGAATCAGATTTCGCCTGTTGTGGATGTAAGCAATCCGCTGAACATCACCTACGGAAATCCCGATCTCAAGCCTGAGTTTATGCATCGCATGAGTGCCCGCTACCATAACTCTAAACCGCAGGAGAACCGTTTTCAGATGATTATCGGCAGTTTCAATTATACGCTGAATGCAATTGTCACCTCCCGTTTTACCGATCCCGAGACGGGGCGAAAGGAGAATACTTTCAGGAATGTGAAGGGCAATTGGAACGGAGACCTCCGTTTAATCGTTTCACAACCGCTTTTCACCAAAAAATTCACTTTCTCAAGCTCCTCCTATGCCAGCTACAGAGTCAACAACGGCTTTTCCAACAATGAGGAGAACATCAGCAGGCAGACCAACCTTTCTGAAAACCTGAGTTTCAATTATAACTCGTCAAAGTTCCAGTTTTCAGTCAGGGGCAACATTTCCTACAACAAGGTAAACAACAGTATGGAAGGACAGCAGGACAGGGAATATTTCAATTACGGGAGCTCGGCCTACACTACCATTTATCTTCCGTTCGACATAAGCTTTCAGAGCGACATCCGCTACTCTACCAACTCAGGTTATTCTGATGGCTTTAAACAGAATGAAACCCTCTGGAATGCCTCCATTGAAAAACAGATATTGAAACAAAAAAACGGTCTTATCCGGGTGAAGCTATATGATATTTTACAACAACGAAGCAATATTCGCAGGAATGTTTCATCCAATTTTATTCGTGACACTACGACCAATACCCTAACGAGCTATTTCATTGTTCACTTTGTATATCGCTTCAATGTATTTAATGGCAAGTCATCCCGCCGCGATGAACAACCCCGCCGCAATGAACATAAGGGAAGCAGCAAAGGAGGCCGGACTTCTTAATAAAAATTTTCGTCTGTCAAAGCCCTCTTCGAAAAGTTGTCGCTGCTCCAGTCTAGGGAGAGTTGCAGATTTTGCGAATTTTTCAAAACTGTCAGTTTGAAAGGATGTAATCCCGCTTTCAACTTAATTTTTCCAATTCTCTCCGAACCCGCCTGATAGTTGTAATCCGCATCAATTACGGACGCATCATGAATTTTTAAAAAGGCCTTTCCGTTTGTGGTTAGGTAAAATGAGTACTCGTCGTCTGCAGCCACTTTAATAGTTCCTTCGTAAGTGATTACGCCTTTTTTTGAATTCCTGATATTAAATTCATTATTTACTGGCTTCTGCCCCATGTCCGAAGGGGTAAGATCATATGTTTGAGGAACCCACAAGTACTCTCCTGCATATTCTTTCCATATGATACCTTTTTCATTGACAACTTCTTTTAATGAAGGTACAAATTCTTTGTCGTATGGCCTTTCTGCTCCCTCATCCGGCATTCGCAATTGCAATACCCGGTCTTTCATTTGTTGTTGCAACCGAGGCATTGATGGTGCCAGATTTTTCGTTTCCTTGGCATCTTTAGACACATCAAAAATTTCGAAATCATCGGAGTGATCTTTTATATCATACCGTACCCCAAGATAATTGCCCAACCTTAACATCTGCATCTGTCCACGCGTTTTCCTTCTGCGATAGGTTTCAAAATCGCTATAGTCGGGAGTTTTGCCATCATTAAAATATTCAATATACACTGTGGAAGTTTGTTGTTTGCCAGTCTTTAAAAGTGAGGGCAGCAAAGAAACGCCATCCGACCTGACTGGAGCTTTGTGACCTGCTGCAGCCAGAAAGGTGGCAAGCCAATTCGATGACATGGATGGTGTATCAACAGTGATACCCCTCTTTATTTTTCCGGTCCATTGCACAAAGGTAGGTACTCTTACCCCCCCTTCCCACACATCTCTTTTAATTCCATCAAATGGGCCATAGCCTCTGAAAAATTCCGGTGAATAATTTTCTTTTAAATAAGACTCCTGTGAAGGCCCATTGTCGGAAGTAAATACAATTAAAGTATTTCTGTCAATACCAAGGTCTTTCAAAAGCTGCAATATATCACCTACTTGGGCATCCAGCCTTTCCACTACGGTTGCGTATCTTTTATACACATCCGGCCATGGTTTTTCTGGTGTCATTGGGTTGCCATCGTCATCGTATGTTTTATTTACAAAACTCGTAGATATCCACGAATCAATGTCCCCCGATGCCGTGTTGATCATATGGCCCTTTTCTCCCAACCACCGGAGTCCGCCTTTTAAACCGCTTCCTTTTGGATAGGCCTGCGTGGGCAGCTCTATGACAGCATGGGGCGTATCATAGGCAAGATACATAAAGAAGGGCTTGTTTTTTTGTGTTTTGTTATGGTCTATTATCCATTGTTTTGCCTTGGCCGTAAATAAATCTCCGGTATAACATTTATCAAGATCATCAGTCACCACCGTATTGTTCTCATACACCTCTTTACTTTTGCGATATAATCCTTCCTTGGGATAATGCTCGTGGCCGTCGCTGTGGCGAATATAACCATAATAATAGTCAAAACCTCTTTTTAAAGGATGTGCCGGCCAGCCAGTGTCGGTTTTCACTTTTCCCTGAAGGCCCCATTTGCCAATTGCCACAGTGGCATAGCCGACATTTCTCAATGTGTTTGCCATATTGTAGTTGTCCTCAAGTTCTCTGTCAAACTGATTGTCACGCACTATAGAATGACCTTGTGTCACGCCGCTTAACAAAGACGAACGGGAAGAAACACTGACGGGGGCATTACAATAGGAGTTTGAAAGAATAGCCCCCTGTGCCGCCATCTTATCAATGGATGGCGTTAACATATGGGGCAGGTTTTGTTTCTTTCTTTGACTTTGATAAAGGATGCCCACATCGCCATAACCGAGATCATCGACCAGAATAAAGAGAATGTTAGGTTTTTCTTCCGCGGGCTTCTGTTTTATATTTGCCGCCAGAATGGTATAGTTAAGAATAAATATAACCGCATAAAGTAGTACAGACCTTTTATACATGATATAAATTTTTAAAAGTACAAAAATTGCTCCGATGCTCTTCAATTGTAAGAGCATGGTGTCAATGTGAACCTGGTCAACTATCTGTTGTTCTCAGGGTTAAAATAATGAAATTAGAAATCGGGGAAACGGAACCTGTCCATGGGCGGCACCACTCTCTTCCTGTACCGGTATAACTCATACGCCCAGTAGAGTAAAAATCCTGTGACGATATTGCATTTCAGTGACATATTATTTTCTTTTTAGAATCCATGCATCGGCATGCGATGGATATTTTTTGTGTACTTCCCTTAAAAAGGCAGCAGCTTCAGTTTCGTCGGTAAAAGATGCGGCAAATACATCGATACGTCCCGAACGTTTCAGGCTGCCAGCCTGTGTAAATCCTTCATTCGCAAGTGTTTCCATCATCTTTTGTGCTACATCGGGCAACTCGTAAACACCCATCACCACGTAAAAACGGGGGACGGCAACGGATACCTGTCGGGATGCATCCGGAGTAACAGCACCCGTTGCAGTCTCCGTAGCCGGTTGTGTCGGCAAAACGTCCGGCCCGGCGATTGTCTGGCTATTCGTTACATCCCTTTCACTGACGCGTATCTCTGCCGGCTTGTTACCGAACAGCGATGTTTCTGTGATCATTTTGGCCAGTTGATGACCGTTGTGGGTGTCGCTCACCGGGAGAAGAATCAAGAGTAGCAGGATGGCCACAGCAGCTGCCACACTAACACCCCGGGCATATGTTCTCTTCCCTGGTTGAGTCTGCTTCACGGTCGCTGTGTCTGTCTGCATCTGCAGGAGTGGCCTGAGCGAAGCCCTGGTCAGTCCGAACAGGGCAGGTCGTACAAAATCGGCCGGTACATAGGTGAATCGATCCTCATCGCCCCGGGTGAATGTGCCCAGCTTACCCATATCTACATGATGCATTTCCTGTAACTGGTGTTTCAACTCCTCTACCCCTTTTTCGATGCGTAGCATGGCTGCATCAAACATCAACTGTTCGCTTTTCATGTATGACTGCGCCAGGAGACCATCGTTGTGTGTGAGGTCACGATTGAACACCAGCTCGCATGCAGGCGCGTGAAATGTTGCGATACCATCTCTGCGGGAAGGTATCGTATTGACCACGAAGCCGCCAAAGCCGGGAATGATCACGCAGTTGTGCTCATGCAGCAGAAATTCTATGTGCGAAATCATTTCATTCATAGGGCAAAGTTAAAAAAGATCGGGGGTAAATCGCAAGAAAAAGGATTTTTTTTTTATTTCCTCACTTTATCCTGATGCCGGTTGGCAAAATCTTTCCAGTCTTTATATTTCACATCACCGGTAGTGAGGCCCGATTGATAGAAATGGCATAATGCCGCCGCCAGTCCGTCCGAAGCATCCAGCTGGGGCAGCATGTTCTCGTCGGGAATATGCAGAATCTTCTGCAACATGTATGCCACCTGTTCCTTGGCTGCCCTGCCGTTACCCGTGATGGCCATCTTTATTTTCAGCGGTGCATATTCAAATATAGGTATATCGCGCGAAATGGCTGCGGCCATGGCTACCCCCTGTGCACGCCCCAGCTTGAGCATGCTCTGTACATTCTTACCAAAGAAAGGCGCTTCTATGGCTAGCTCATCGGGGAGAAATTCCTCAATCAGGCCAATCACGCGTGCATATATTCTGGCCAGCTTCAGGTAATGATCACCATACTTTCCCAGTTGCATCACCCCCATAGCCATCAGCGAAGGTTTGTTATCCAACACACGGAGAATACCGTAGCCCATCACCTGTGTGCCCGGGTCAATCCCCATGATAATTCGTTCTTTCTGCATCAGTACTCTATTGTCTGCATGATGGTAGAAAAACCGATCAGTTTCTCCTTAAATTTCTCCAGTAGCGGTGCATAAATCGCCTGACTCTCATCGGCATTCCAGCGTTCCAGTGTCACAATATCAGCTGCGATAAATTCCATCGCGTAGGAGTGTCCCTCGTCCTCTTCCTTTCCGAATACACGCGCTAGCCGTGGCGACATAAGCAGTCCGCTTTTTGTGCTCATCGGGATAAAGTACTGCAACATGTATTCTACAAAATCTTCCTGTATTTCTTTTTCCACATGAAAAGTGGTGTTGAAAACAATCATATGGGACAATTTTTAGTTTTCTGTTCTGTTTTTATTGCAAATATAAACAAAATCTCTATCTTTGCACCACGAAAATCACGGGGGATTAGCTCAGCTGGCTAGAGCGTTTGACTGGCAGTCAAAAGGTCATCGGTTCGACTCCGATATTCTCCACCAAAAAGGGAACTCCACATCAGGGTTCCTTTTTTACTGATTTTGACTTATTAGTCAGAAATCCGGTCTCTTTATTTCTTTAGAAAGTCTGTCATAAGAAATAGGGTTTGTCCCTCAATCCGCACCTGAACGTGCGTGGGGTCATCGCTTGAGAGTCTGATACCGCGTGTGCGTGTACCGCGTTTCACGACCATGGATGAGCCTTTCACTCTCAAATCTTTTATCACGGTTACATCATCCCCGTCAAAAAGTTCGTTCCCATTACTATCCAATACTTTTACCGATTCTGTGGCGGCTTCCATATCTTCCGGTGTCCATTCGTGAAAACATTCCGTACAGTGAAACAGGGAACCGTCGGAATAAGTCACGGTGCTTCGGCATTTAATGCATGTAGGAGCTTGTGTCATGTAAATTTCATTTGGTCGCCCAAAGATAAGGCTCCAAACGCACTATTCAAAATATATACGATTAAGGATTGTCATATGTGTTTGTCGAGTCTCTCCTGTAACCATTTTTAATTGTACTTGTCCCTGAACTCTCCAGCTCTTCCCTAATCTCACCAATTATTTTTTCTGTGACATGATATTAAAATTACATGGTTTATTCCTTTATGTATACTATATTGATTCGCTTTTCACTTCGAATTCCTTGATCATGGTAAGATTGTCGCCGTTGATGACAGCACAATTTGAATTCAATATTTTTCATTGGTTTTGTGACTCCCAGCGAAGCGAGTTTCATATGAGATACATTTGAAATTTTTCGATAAATGAATTTAGAGGCAAAGCTTGTTTTGACTATGCTGAACGTAGAAAAAGACCAATGAAACTAAGCGAAACACGGAACTTTCACCTTCAATACTCTAATTCGTCGCATTCTTACAAAGAGGAAGTGACTATTCAAAGGTAAATTTGCAGAAACATTAAAAATAAAACAAATGCGAAAAATATCACTTTTCATTGCAACCAGTCTGGATGGCTATATTGCAAAACCGAATGACGATCTTAGTTTTTTAAAACTCGTAGAAAAGGAAGGGGAAGATTATGGTTATGCTGAATTTACAAACACAATTGACACATTAATTGTTGGAAGGAAAACCTATGATCACGTGCTTAGAGAAATCGGCCCATCTCATTACGACAACGGACAACGAGATGTTTATGTCATAACAAGAACTGAAAGACCACAAGCTGGTAGAACAATTTTCCATACGGGAAACATCTCCGAATTGGTAAAACGATTAAAATCAGAAAAAGGTAAAAATATTTATTGCGACGGTGGAGCGGAAGTAATAGATGAACTATTGAAACAGGATTTAATAGACGAGTTTATAATTTCGGTTATACCTGTTTTATTAGGTGATGGAACCAGGCTTTTTAAAGATGGAAGACCAGAGCAAATACTTGAATTGATTTCAGTAAAAGCTTTTGAAACGGGCTTGACACAACTGCATTATAAGAAGAAAAAATAAACAACGAAAAACCGATATCCGTTTTGCTTAATGAACTTACAAGCTTAATTTGTCCATCCTTGATCAGGGTAACATCGTCGCACCATGATATTCTCACCTGATCTCTATGCCTTGATTTTCGCACAGTTCCAGTGCCATCTCTCGCAGGCGAAACTTTTGAATCTTGCCGCTACCTGTCAGTGGAAAACCATCCACGAAGAAGACGTAACGGGGAATCTTATATTTGGCGATATGCCCCTTACAGTAGTCGCGCACATCCTCTGTAGTGAGGTTGAAACCCTCCTTCTGAATGATGAAGGCACCCACATCCTCCCCATATCGTTCCGAGGCCACCGCCACCACCTGTACATCCCTTATTCCGGGCATGCGGTAAAGATAATCCTCCACCTCTTTCGGGGAAATGTTCTCTCCTCCCCTGATAATCATATCCTTGATTCGTCCCGTAATACGGTAGTTGCCATGTTCATCCTTCACGCCAAGGTCGCCCGAATGCATGAAGCCGTTAGCATCGATCACCTGCGCTGTGGCTTCCGGATTCTTGTAGTAACCCTTCATCACGTTGTACCCCCGGCAACATATTTCTCCCGCAACTCCTACAGGACATTCTTTTCCGGTTTCAGGATCAAGCACCTTCACCTCGGTAAATTCATATTCCCGTCCCACTGTGGTACAACGTACTAAAAACGGGTCATCCACACGAGTTTGCGTCATTCCCGGCGATGTCTCCGTCATACCGTATACACTGGTCAGGTCCATGAACATCTTCTCGTTGACCTGTCGCATCAGTTCTTCGGGACAAAGTGCACCCGCCATAATGCCGGTACGCAGTGAGTGCATATCGAACATGCTGAACATCGGATGATTCAACTGGGCAATAAACATGGTGGGCACGCCGTGCAGCACGGTACACCGTTCCTTATGTACAGAAGCAAGCGTGACCAGCGGATCGAACCGCTCCACCATCACCTGGGTGCTGCCATGAGTAAGACAGCACATCGTGGCAAGGACGACACCGAAGCAGTGAAACAACGGCACACAAATGCAGCATTTATCTTCCGGCGTGAATTGCATATGCAGGCCCGTGAGGTAGCCATTGTTGGCAATGTTGTAGTGGGTGAGCATCACTCCTTTAGGAAAACCGGTTGTTCCTGATGTGTATTGCATGTTTACCACGTCGTGACAGTCGGTGAGCGACCGCAACCTTTTGAACTCGTTGTCCGGCACGTTCTTTCCCAACAACAGGATCTCTGCCGTGTTGTACATCCCCCGGTATTTCTCCTGTCCGATGTAAACCACATTCTTCAGTTCCGGGAAAAGATCGGATTTAAGCTTGCCACGTTGTGTCGTTTTCAGCTCCGGTACCAGTTTATAAATGATATCGGTATAGTTGCTTCCCGGCACCCCGTCTGTCATGCAAAGCGTGTGCATATCCGAGTTCTGCATCAGATATCGCAGCTCCTCAGTGCGATAGCTTGTGTTTACCGTCACCGCCACTGCCCCAATTTTGGCCGTCGCATAAAGGAAGGTAAGCCAGTCCGGCACGTTCTGAGCCCAGATGCCCACGTGGGTACCCCGTGTCACGCCAATGGCAATAAGTCCCTTTGCCATATGATCCACCCGTTCGTTGAATTTCCTCCAGGTGAAGCGAAGGTCACGGTCCGAATAAACAATATATTCCTTTTCAGGCGTTTCTTTGGCCCAGTATTCCAGCCAATCGCCCAGTGTTCTGTCGGAAAGCGCAGTATCAGATTCGTATTTCATTTGAAATAAAAAGATCAGTATAAATTTTTGAAGTACAGAAAATTGATTTTACACATTATGCCGGAGAATAGACCACTGCGAGAATTTTGGCTCCGGTTGTGTCGTTTGCCGTGACCAGATGATTCACAATGGAATCGTAATAGATGCTGTCTCCCTGCTGCAGAATGTACTGCTCACTGCCGTACTGTACCCGGATAGAACCTTCCAGCACAAAAAGAAACTCCTCCCCTTCATGTGTTGAACAACATTCGTTGCCATTACCCGGCTGAATGTAAATGAGAAAAGGCTCCATGTTTCGTCCCGCTTTGCTTGCCGCCAGCGAAATAAAGTCCATGTGTGAGTTACTGCTGGTCTGGTGGCTGGTGAAGGTCACCGCCCCTTGTGTTTCGTTCCTGCGGTTCAACACCGGCCCTGCCTCCTCGCTGTCATCGAGGAAAGTGCCCAGTCGCACACCCAGTGCTCGTGCAATTTTAATCAGTGATGCCAAGGAAGGAATCCTGTCGCTCTCACAGATGCGTCTCACCTGTTCCACAGTGATCCCCGCCCCTGCCGCCAGCTCCTCCACCGACATATTCCTGTCGGCGCACAATATCTTTATTTTCTCCGTTACGGTTGCCATATTCTTTCAATTGAAGCTGCAAAAATAAGAGAATCAAATTAAATCGACAAATAATATCGCAAAATGTTATTTTTTATCGCTATTTTATAATAATTCCATACAAAAATATTGCAAATCAACAAACAAATTAAATAAAATCTTCTATTTTAAATCATTGGGGCTCCTTGGTATAATCAAAAATGTATCAGTATTTATGGTGATAACAGGTTTGTTATCTTTATTAACCTCCAAATTGATGCTTGTATGTACATTTGTAAAAATTCTTCCCGGACAGAACCTGCCCGGAAAAACAGTAATGGGTACGATTTACAGGGAGATGAAGCACAGCGATCACCTGATTGACCTGATAGCTGCTAATCTATGCATCAGCAAGTCGCACCTGAACCGTAAATCATGGTAACTCGCCAAAAATTACTTCCATACTTTATACTTCAGGATTCCTGGCTTCACAACGTTCTTTCCGGTACACCTGTCGGTATCGTTTTCAACAGGCTGAAAATAGCCTGGATTTTATTTATTCAATTCAGGATAAGGTCTGTCATAACCTTTTACTGAATACCAAAGGACTTTATTTAAAGTGATTTCTTCTTCCACATTCAGGTCATCATTTAATGACAAATTTAATGCCATTGATTTTTTTGCCCAATTTAGTTGTTCACCGGATATATCAGCCAAACGGGGATTCATTTCATCAAGTGGTACATTATTGGGTAAATGCTCGTAAGCAGTGAAATCAGGCACATCTGTAAAACAATCATTCATTGGTAAAGCAAAGAGATCAAACTGAGTCATGGGAGGAAGACCAAATATTAATTGAATAGAGCGTAATATGCTATTTTGATTATAATGCGTACTCACTACTTTCTGCCTTTTCGTATAAGGACTAATGCAAAAGGCAACTGTACGATGCCCGTCCACATGGTCCAAACCGTTTTGAGGATCATCTTCTATGACGAAAATCACGGTCTCACTCCAGAATTTACTTTTACTGATGGCTTCCACAATCCGGCCCAATGCAAGATCATTGTCGGCGACCATGGCACTCGGAGTAGGAAATCCCTCTTGTGTACCGGAAGTATGGTTATTTGGCAAGGATAACATCATTAAATTCGGGAACGCGTTCGTTTTCTCAAAATCATTGAGTTCTTTAATAAACTGATCGGCTTTATACTGGTCGTTGATTGTTCTTGGTGAACCAGTATATGTAGGACAATAATTGCCTCGAAGTGTATGGATTGTAGGTATTGCAAGAATTTTTATCCTGTTTTGCTTACTTAAGTAATCTTCATAAATATCTGTCCACGTGGCATCACCCGGGATTATGCTGTCCCTGACAAACTCCCCATAAGTTCTGAAAGACAACCCTGCATTTAACACATAATCCCAAATAAAACCTTTTGGAGAATATACCAAAGGGTCGTCACCATTCCATGGATAGCTACGGATGAAGTTTGGGAAAGCCCTTTCCAAATAATCAGTCACATATCCCTGACTCGTCCATTGATGTCCTTCTGCACTTAAAACACCGTTACAATAAGTATTGTCCAGTAAAACAAACTCATCTGCCAATTTGTGGTGATTTGGCGTGATATATTCGCCAAACATACACAGTGTGCTATCTCCATTCCCTTTTTGAATGTCTCCGAAAACCTGATCGTATGTTCTGTTTTCTTTTATAATATAGACGACATGTTTAAAAACCGACTTTTCATTCGGTTCGGTGGGAATTGGCACCATTTTTATGCCCTGACCGGTAGAAGCAATCCTTTGATACACTTCAGGTAAATTCATATTTTCAGATGCTTTTTTGGTATATGAGTCCAGGGCAGCTGAGTTGGGAACAGGAACAAAAGTAACTGAACTGGTGCGATCGTGGGTGTTAAAACCATGTTCTCTTACACCTTTTTGTCTGCTGCCGACACCTTTCATATTCACGACAGATAATACTCTTCCGTCTTTTGAAATTTCAATTCCACTGGGATACCAACCCGTCGGTATTAATCCTTTTATATTTTTATTAACCAAATCAATCACACATATAAGGTTATCCCCTCCATTGGCCACATAAAGCGTTTTACCATCCGGAGAAGTAATTATATCATTGGGAGTACTCCCGAATGGTAATTTTGGAACTGGCTTACAACTTATAGTTTCAATTACTTCATCTGATTTTGTATTTATTACTGATATCAAATCGCTATTTGAATTGGCTACATATAACAATGAACTATCAGGAGAGAAGGCCATTGCACACGGATGAAGGTATACGTTGATTTCTTTGATCACCGTATTTTTATCCAATGATATCACAGATACTGTCCCGGAAGAAGCAACTCCCGTTTTATCGTCTATCACCACGGGACTTCCTGAACTCTTGTGTGTAAAATCCACTGCCTTTGGGACACGTCCTCCCCAATTGGTCACATACGCTTTATTATTTTTTATCGAGATTGCATAAGGAGCAACTCCCACGGGAATCTGCTCAATCAATGTATTTGTTTTAAGGTCGATAATACCGATCGAATTATTTCTGTTCAACGTTACATATAAAGTTTCATTATTTATTGCTATACCTCCAGGATAAGAACTTTCCTTGTCAAAACCGGGTAAGTTTATTGCTTCCTTCCAGGTAAATTCTCCATTTTTATCCATTACTGCAGAACGAAGATATCCTCTGTTGTCCGTCACCCATATTTTTTGATTTGAAATCCATTCTATCCCATAAAAAGAACTTCCCCCACGAGGATACTTCAGTGTTTGCAATATTTTACGCGTTTTTCGGTCTATAATAACAACACCCGAGCTATTTTTTATAGCCAGTAAATTATCATCAGGACTTGAAGCTACATCAACCGAACTTCCGGGGAAGGTGATTGAACTTCCTACCGGATCAACTATTTGAGACGTACTTACAATATATTTTCCCCTATCCTGTTCTCCAACTGTTATTTCTTTATTGGAAAAAAGATTATCCGAACTCCCGGTTTCTGAAACATATCGTCGGTTTACACATGTGGAAAAAAGCAATATTATCACGAATAAATAAAAATATGTTTTTCTGTCCATGATGAAAAAGTGTTTTAGAATTGATCGATACAAAGTTAGTAAGGAAAGTTGGGAGGCCGTTAATTAGTTTTTGGAAAATATTGACATGATCGATAAAAATTTCGTAATTTAGTCTTTCAATTCCAAACCAATGAGGATTGATCACTACCGCAACAACATGGCTTGAACAAAAGGAATTAAATGACATATGGAAAATGGAAGAACTACATACCTTTTATTATTTCCTTGATCTGGCAGGCACATTTGCTTTTGCTATAAGTGGAGCCACAGCCGCAAGAGAACGTGGGCTTGACTTATTTGGAATCTGTGCCGTTGCCTTTACGGTTGCTTGTGGTGGAGGGATTACCCGCGACCTTTGTATCGGTGCAATTCCACCTGAAGGAATAACAAACTGGTTGTACCTTTCCACGGCAATGGTCGCAGCAATAATGACAATCTGGTTGTATCCGATTGTAAAAAAAATAAACAGACCGGTGATATTGTTCGATGCGGCCGGATTGGCGCTATTTGCCGTTACGGGAGCACGAAAGGCACTTGCTTTTGGCCATAACGCAGAAGTGGCCATCATTTTAGGCATTGTTACAGCCGTTGGCGGCGGTATTTTGCGTGATATTTTATTAAACAGAGTCCCCATAGTATTAGAAAAGGAAATTTATGCATCAGCCGCCTTGTTAGGTGCTATGATAGTGGTACTGGGCACTTCATTTGACTGGTTGACAAGCGACTGGATATCAATTATTGCAATATTTGTTAGTTTCTCATTGCGAATGTTGGCATTGCGTTACCATTGGAATTTACCGATTTTTTCAAATAAATAACCAACCGATGAATACATTATTAGTTAGACTGAAATTCACTTTCCTTCAATTGTTTTTTTTCATACTGCCGACAACATTTACGTCGGCATTTGGTGAAACGATAAAAATAAATGACCATTGGAAGTTTATATTAGGTGATGTGCAAAACGGCGCGTCCATTGAATATAACGATTCTAAATGGCAAAATATAAGTTTGCCTCACGACTGGAGCGTAAAGGGGCAGTTAAGCCCCACACTGGCAAGCTGCACGGGGTATCTACCCGGTGGCATAGGCTGGTACCGCAAAACAATGGAAGTTCCTTTGGAGAAAAAAGGGGAAAAGGTTTATCTTTATTTCGAAGGCGTTTACAACAGGAGTGAAGTGTATTTGAACGGACAATTACTGGGAAAAAGGCCCAACGGTTACATTTCTTTTATGTATGATGCCACACCTTTCATAAAATATGGGGAAAAAAATGTGATCGCCGTACGAGTTGATCACAGTCAGTATGCCGATTCCCGCTGGTACACCGGCTCTGGAATATACCGCGATGTATGGATGATCTATGCAAATCCTATACATATTGCACAATGGGGAGTATACGCCTATCCCGAAGAGGTGAGAAATGGCTATAAACTTAATCTGGAAGTAAATATTAATAACGGGGAAAAGTCTGATGAGAATTTGACAATCGTCAATGAATTATTTGCAGCTGATGGAAGACTGATCACAAAGAGCAGAAAGAAAGTCACAGTAAAGCCTGGTGACGACAATAAGATTTTGACTTCGTTCAATATAAAAAATCCCAAAAGGTGGTCACTGACGGACCCTAACCTCTATATAGTAAAAACTACAGTATTAAAAAATGGCTTTGAGATTGACAAGGCTTCTACCAGAAGTGGCTTCCGTTCATTTACTTTTGATCCGGATAAAGGATTCGCGTTAAACGGAGAATGGTTGAAAGTGAAAGGGGTTTGCATACATCACGATGCCGGTGTGTTAGGGGCGGCTGTTCCGCGTGAAGTGTGGAAAAGGAGACTGCAAACACTCAAAGAAACCGGAGTGAATGCCATCCGTACAAGCCACAATCCACAGGCACCCGATTTATACAATCTGTGTGATGAGTTGGGAATATTGGTACTGAATGAGATGTACGACGAGTGGGAATTTCCCAAACGTAAATGGCTGGAAGGCTGGAATGTGGGCACTCCGGGTTTTCAGGGCTCTTATGATATATTTAAGGAGTAGTCGGAAATTGATCTGGCAGACCTGGTCAGACGCGACAGAAATCATATTTCCATTTTTGCATGGAGTATCGGAAACGAGGTGGATTATCCCAATGATCCCTATTCACATCCTGTTTTGGGAGGTGAAAAGGCCGGAGGCTTTACGCAGGCAACCTATGGAGGCTATAAACCCGATGCCCCCAATGCAAAGGATTTGGGAGATATAGCGAAACGTCTCGTGGCTACAGTGAAGAAATACGACAAAACACGGCCTGTTACTGCAGGACTGGCTGGTGTTGCCATGTCGAACGAAACCGAATATCCGGGCGTATTGGATATTGCGGGATATAATTACACCGAAAAAAGATATCACAGCGACCATGAAAGATATCCGGACAGGGTAATTTACGGAAGTGAAAACAGACACGATCTGGAGGCATGGAAAGCTGTAAAGGATAATAAACACATCTTTGGCCAGTTCTTATGGACCGGTATTGATTACTTGGGCGAATCAGGTAGATGGCCATCGAGGGGATTCTACTCAGGCCTGCTTGATTTTGGAGGATTTATAAAACCAAGAGGTTACTATAGACAATCGCTGTGGTCAGAAAAGCCCATGGTATACCTTGGCACCTACCCCACGCCGGGCAGGTACAGTCAAATCCAGTCGAAAGACGTACTCTCACAAACTGAATCAAAGAGCAACAATGTGGAAAAGACGCCATCTATGGATGCCTGGCCTGTCTGGAACTATAATGAAGGGGAGTCTGTAAGGGTTGTCTGTTATACCAACGCTGCAAAAGCCAGACTCTTGCTAAACGGTATTGAAGTGGGCCAGACCAGGGAGTACGATAAAAATACAGGCATCATTTATTGGGATGTGCCATACAGGCCGGGTAAACTGGAAGTGGAAGGTTTGGACAGCAACGATAATAAAGTATCGGAATATACCATACAGACATCCACACGTCCGTATGCCTTGAAGATTACCGATAGTGACAAGATGATAAACAGAAAAGGCGGGATTGCCCACGTGATAGTGGAAGTGGTGGATGAAAATGGCACTGGGGTATTTTTATCGGACAATGAAGTCACATGTCATATATCGGGTCCCGCCAGACTCCTGGGTCTGGAGGCAGGTAACAATTCAGACATGAGCGATTATACAGACAATAAACACAGAGTATATCATGGAAAAATACTTGCATATATACAGGCAACCGGAGAGAACGGTAACGACATGATCAACATAAAGTTCACCTCTCCCTGGCTCAAACCGGCAGAAGTTAACATTCAGTTCCACGGTTCGTTTTAAATCTTCATAAATGAACCATACCAGATTGTAGACGTTAATCTCATTCAAGATTATTGGAACGGTCATGTGCGTTTAATTGAATGAATCTTAAATGGAAAAGAAGATAATATTCATTACGGGAGCTAACAGGGGAATAGGAAAGGAAACAGCGACAGGGCTCGCAAAACAGGGCCATCATCTTGTACTTCACGGAAGAAACAAGGCGCTGTTGCAGGATGTCTCTGAGGAGATAAAAACAGCAACCGGAAATAATGAGGTAGATATAATCATGGCCGATCTTTATTCGCTGGCCGATGTGAAAAGAATGACCGACGCGTTCAAAAGCCGGTACGAAAGACTGGATGTGCTGATAAACAATGCGGGGGCAATGCTGGGCAGACATAGGGAGGTCACAAGCGAAGGGAATGAAAAGACAATGACCATTAATCTTTTTGCCCCGTTTCTAATCATGCATGCCATGAAGCCTGTGTTACTGAAAAGCGATTCTCCCCGAATAATTAATGTTTCATCGGCCATGCATAGGTACGGTGGAAGGCCCGATTTCAATGATTTTCAGTTTGAGAAGAATTATTCACCCATGCGCGCACACAGCTTGTCGAAGCTTTATTTGATCTGGGTCACACGTCATCTGGATTCGCAATTGAAGATGAGAGGAGTGGATAATGTAACCGTCAATACGCTTCATCCTGGCGCCGTTGCTACAAACTTTGTACAGGACGCTGATAAGGGTTTTATGATTAATCAGATATATAAATTTGCCTTGAGATTTATGGATAAACCTGTCGACGGAGCAAAAACAAGCATCTATCTGGCCACTTCCCCCGATGTGAAGAATGTGTCGGGTGCCTATTTCAGCAAGAAGGGAAAAATTGAGAAAGCGAATGATCGATACTGGTCGCCTGAAAATGAAAAACTGATCTGGGATTATTGCTCGGGGATCATCAAGAAATATTAAGATTTAATGGTAAATTTGTTGCTGAAAAATACTTACCAATAGATAAACAAAAGAATTGTGAACTTTTATTCCTATCATTTACGTTGTCGCGCATGCGTGATACTGATTGCGTTTGTGGCCATGATTTCATGCAATGCAGACGAAGAGACACCCCCACCCGGAAACGAAGCTGCGATGGCAGCGGGTGTATATGCCATCAAATGGACCCACGGGGAAGCTCGTGCAAGTGTAAATGGGGGGGATGTGATCGCTGTATTCAGCACAGCGTCAGATACGGAAAAATCATACCCATACACTATTCAGGCAAACACAACAAAAACTGCCAATAATTTCGCAAGGTCATACCATAATTCGTTTTCCGAGTCTTATCGTCTTTCGAAGTCCACGTTTCAATCCTTTTACAGCAGTAGCCAGGCAAATTCTGATGCAGGGCAAACAAGAGCAGTACAACTTGGTGACACTAGAAGTTTTTGGACTTTTGACCTGTCTGACCTTTCCACTTTCCCTGATATCCCCAGTGTGCAGTTCAAAGCTGTACTCAAAGCCATTGGTACCTATTGTGACGTGTATGTAGATAAAAATTCAATCCTGATCACCAACGAAGATGCAGAAAAAATAGCCATACAATTCGACAAGGTAGCTTACCCTGTTGTTACTGGCCACTTTGGGAATCCCCCCGTGATTAATGGCAGTTCCCGCGTCACCATACTGCTCCCTCTTGTCTTTAATGGAGGGATGGAGGAAGATGTGAATCCAAATGGAACCTCTACAGGGCTTTTTAATGATAGGGACCAGTTCCCTGCATCGACTGACAACCCATATTCAAACTATCGGAATGTGCTTTATCTCAATCCAGGGTTATATAATAGTACCAATCCCTTTTTCAGTAACAAGTGGTGCCCCATTCTTTCACATGAATTTGCACATATGGTGAACTTCCGTTATCATGTGGCAAAAGAATCGGTACCCATTGAAGAAGGTAAGGCATTGCTTTCCGAAATACTTTCGGGCTATGGTCTCCCAAACGGTGATTATCTGATGTGGGAAAATATTGTTGCCTATCAGAACGATCCATCCGGAATATCACTTACGCAATTGGAATATGTGAATAATAATATTTACGGCTCATATGGCATGGGATTGATGTGGATGAGCTATTTATACGATCGCTTCGGTTTGCAGGCTATTCGCGATATGGCAACCCATTCATTGCTGGGGCTCGACGCAACAGCAGCCGTCACCGGTATCCCCAAACAGCATCTTTTTGCGGAATGGGTACAGGCGAATATTTTAAGCGGCACAACAAATAACGAAATTTTTACATACAAAACCATTGATGTTAACGGCAACGGCGGAGGAAAGTATTTTGATGCACTTAAAGGATTCGCGGCTTTGCCTCAACATTTAATTCCTTACACGGAAACAGAAAGACAAGTACATTCTTACGGTGTAGAATATTTTGCCTCTGATAGTCAGGGAACAGTTATTATAAAGGGTAACGACATCCAGGCATTTATTATACGCAAAAACAACTAAAGTTTTACAAATCACGATGACAGGAACACACATGACAGAAGATAACAAGCTCCTCTATTATTTTAAAAAGTGGACTGTGATTACCCCGGAAGATGAGTCTGTGATCCTGTCTGCTTTTGAGCCCTGTTCCATAAAGAAAAGAAAGAGTCTGCTGGTGCCGGGAAAAACCTGCAAATACTTGTATTTTATTACTACAGGCTGTTTACGTTCTTATTATATCGACTCAAAAGGAATAGAACATATTTACCAGATCAGAATGGACAATAGCTGGATTAGTGATCTGGAGAGTTTCTTCAGGCAAGTACCTTCCAAATACAATATAGAGGCGCTGGAAGATACGCAAATGTTACGTATTTCATACAAACGGCTGGAGCAGTTGTATGAGGAAGTGCCAAAGCTGGAAAGATATTTTCGCATTCTTTTTCAGAAAGCATACATCAATGCACTGAAGCGACTTAACGCGAACATGTGGGAGACGGCCATGGACCGTTACAACGATATGCTGAAAGAACACCCACAGATGTTTCAGCGGGTTCCCTTAATTTACATCGCCTCCTACCTGGGTATTACACCGGAAAGTTTAAGCCGTATCAGGAAAAGAATTTAGTACAGATCTGTTTCATTTCTTAACATAGATCAAGTGTACGACACCGTGCGCCACACTACCTTTGTGCCGTAATCATTCACTAACATTTTAAAATTAATCCGGCTGAAACGGAACTCTATAACTGAGAAGTTTCATCCACAAAAAAATTATCGTATGAAAACAATAAATGCATTGATCATCATCTTATTAGCAGGCACACTATCAGCATGGGCACAGAAAAGTGAAATAGACCTGTCAAAATCGCATGTGCTATGGACCGGGAAAAAGATAGGTGGCACACACAATGGAAAAATTCTGATACAGAGCGGATCTTTCGAGTTAAAAAACGGTGAGATTGTAAGCGGGAATGTGGTCATTGATATGAACAGCATTACCAATGACGACCTGAAAGATGCAGGTTACAACAGGCAGTTGGTAGATCACTTGAAGTCGGACGATTTCTTTGGTGTAAACAATTACCCCACCGCTACGTTTAAACTAACCAGCGCTGGTAAATTTAATTCAGACAAAGCAGTCGTCACAGGCTTGCTGACAATAAAGGGGAAGACGGAAAAGGTATCGTTTGTAGTAAACAGAAGGGGAAATGTTTATTTGTCACAACTGAAGGTCGACCGCTCCAAATTTGGCGTTCGCTATGGTTCCAAATCATTCTTTAACGATCTGGGCGACAAAGCAATTGACGACACATTCACGCTAGACATCAAACTGGTCCTGAAGTAAAAATATACTATAAAAAATAAAACGAATGAAAATAGCAGTCACAGGAGCAACCGGGCAATTGGGAACCATTGTTGTGGAAGAATTAAAAAAGAGAGTTCCCAACGAAAATATCGTAGCGCTTGTCCGCACACCGGAGAAGGCATCTGCACAGGGTATAGAAGTACGTACCTTTGATTATACCAAACCTCAGGTAATGATCGAAGCACTCGCCGGAATAGACCGGCTGATACTTATCTCAAGCAACGAAATAGGTCAGCGTGCCAGTCAGCATTTCAATGTAATAGAGGCAGCCGGCAGGGCCGGTGTAAAATGGATCGTATACACAAGCCTGTTACATGCCGACTCCACCACGTTGAATCTTGCAGGGGAACATATGACAACGGAAGAAGCGTTAAAAGCTTCCGGTATTGATTACACTATCCTTCGTAACGGCTGGTATACCGAAAATTATACCGGTTCAATCAGGGGCGCACTGGCAGGAGGTGCCTTCATTGGAAGTGCAGGCAACGGAAAGATATCATCTGCCGCCCGTGCCGATTATGCCGAAGCGGCAGCATTGGCTATAACCGACGAATCACACATGGGAAAAGTCTACGAATTAGCCGGAGACGATTATTATACACTTGCCGGTTTAGCGGCCGAAATTTCAAACCAGACCGGCAAAAACATCCCCTACAGAAACCTGACAGAAGCTGAATACACTAAAATCCTGGAAAGTTTTGATATTCCCGCAGGACTAGCATCTGCCATCGCCAGCTGGGATGTTTCAGCATCGAAGGACGATCTGTTTGATGATTCCCGTCAGCTCTCCTTATTGCTTGGCAGGCCCACGACTTCACTGTCGGAATCGGTAAAGGCTGCCTTGTAGAATTTAAAGACTGGGACTCAGGAAGCGATTTGGGAGTTTTATTCTCCTTGAAGGGAAAACAAAATCTTGAATTTCCGTCGCATACTATTTTGAACAAAAAACACACTCTCTTGGTTTTATATGTAACAGGTGACATTGCCTGTTACATTAAACCGGTAATTCTAGGGAAAGAGACGGTCAGAGCGATTGCACCCATCTCCACTGTACGGTTAAATGGAATGAAGAGGAAAAATCATGGGACTGTCCTTGTCACGGCTCTCACTTTGGGAGTGATGGGAAGGTACTGAACGGACTAGCTGCAGGTCCGTGAAAAAATCCATCCAAATCTGCTTAATTACATCGAAAAAAATACCGACATTGTTGGTTCATGATAAATAAAAGATGCCATACATTGATTATTACAAAATATTGGGAGTCGGCCGGAATGCTTCGGCCGAAGATATTAAGAAGGCTTACCGCAAGCTGGCGCGTAAGTTGCATCCCGACCTGAATCCAAATGACCGGGAAGCGCACAGGAAGTTTCAGGAACTGAATGAGGCGAACGAAGTGCTGAGCGATCCCGAGAAGCGTGCCAAATACGATAAATATGGGGAACACTGGAAACACGGAGATGAGTATGAGAAGGCACAACAACAGCATCAGCAAAGAAGCCATCAACAGTGGAGCAGCGGGGACGGACAAACTTTTTATACCGAAGGGAACTTTTCGGACGAAGATTTTTCAGATTTCTTTCATTCTATGTTTGGTAGCGGGTTTAGTCAGAGGTCGCACGCTTCCGGCAGACATTACCGTTTCAAAGGTGCGGATTATCAGGCTGAATTACATCTGACGCTACGACAGGCCATGCGAACACATCAGCAGACCTTGTCGGTAAATGATAAAAACGTGCGGATTACGATTCCCGCGGGTGTGGCGGACGGGCAGAAGATAAAGCTGGCCGGCTATGGACAACCGGGCAGGGAAGGTGGCGCAAGTGGCGACCTATACATCACCTTTATCATTGAGGAGGATCCTCATTTTAAAAGGCTTGGCAACGACTTATATACCGAGAATGTCATTGATCTCTATACAGCAGTGCTGGGAGGGACGGCGATGATTGAGACGCTCGACGGGCAGGTAAAGATGTCTATTAAACCGGGTACGCAACCAGGTTCAAAGCTTAGGCTAAAGGGCAAAGGGTTTCCAGTGTATAAAAAAGAAGGAAACTTTGGTGATCTCTACGTGGCACTGAATGTGGAGCTGCCGGAACATCTCTCCGAAAGGGAGAAAGAGTTGTTTACCCAACTATCAAAATTAAGAAAGCCATGAACGGAAACAGATTATTATACAGCGAATGCTTGAGGATTTATGAGGTGGAAGCGTCATTCATCGAGTCGTTACATGAGGTAGGGTTGATTCATGTAGTAGATCAGGAAGAAGAACGGTTCATAGAGTATGATGATCTCCCGGACCTGGAACAGTTTATACGATGGCATTACGAGATGGACATCAATGTGGAGGGAATAGACGCATTACGCCATATGCTCGAAAAAGTAAAATCGCTCCAGTCGGAGGTAGATCAGTTACGCCATGAGCTACGCTTTTACAAATCCCGGTTTCAATAAATAACAGTGACAAACAAAATTAATCACAGGGGTTGAACGGGAAAGCTATTATTTATTTATGGTAAACCGCAGTCCCAGGCTCAGATTGAAATGAAGCGGATTATCCTTGTAAATGGTCTCCAACTCGCTGCTGTTCCTGAAATAATATGAAATTCCGGGCTCCGCATAGAGTCCGATGTGGTTTGATATCTGATACTCAAATCCCGTGGCTGCATTGACGGACCATTGTAACTCCCTGGTAGTGATCTTTTCCCGGGTGCTTATCTCCAACTGGTTGTCGAGATAGTAGTTTGAAGTCAGCCTCCCCGCCACATTTTTTTCTACGAGACCGCCGGTGGAGAAGTAGGTAGATATTTTATCATTCTGCCAGAATATGTAGGCAATGTTTACAGGAATACCAATATAATGCAGTGTTTGCCGGTCATCGTAATAATAATTGCCGTTTCCGGAATATAGTTCCGATGAAAGCAATGAATAGGTCAATCCGCTGGCCATACTCCATCTTTCGTTGAAGTTATATCGCAAGGTAAGGCCGAATGTGATGGGCTGATGATGTTTCACATTGGTGTACACTTGCTCCCTTGTATAATTGGACATAAAATGATACTGTTCCTCTACATTTTCTGCAAGTGCAAACGTACCGTATCCTGGATAGGTCTCGGATGAGCCCGCCGGGAGATTCGACATAGAGAGACTGGTTTGCCATCCGGAATGATTGCGGGTAGGCTTTCGTGCTGCTGAAACGAATAACTGATCCCCGGCATGACTGAAATCCGGCACTGGCTGATCAGCATCTTTTTCTGGTACCTCATCGCTGTTTTTATCCGAATCCGGAGAAATATCTTCTTTGCCCTCTTCCCTGGTGGTGAATGCTTCGTTTTGCTTTGCTGCTAACGGAGTTGCTGCTTCAATATGAATCAGTTGCCGTTTCAATACAGGTTTATTTAAAGACAGAAGACTCTCCACACTGTTTTCTCCAAGGATATTCTCTCCAAGGGGTTGCTCGTTTTGTGAAACGATTGGAGAATTTTTTTCCGTGAATCGGACCTCTTTCTGATTCTCGGAAGAAGTGTATCGCAAAATAAGTAAAAGCAGTATGGCGGCAGTTGCAACGGCTGAAAACACTCCTATATATATACCCCGTACTGTGTACTTCGGCTTCGCGGGCATTTCCCCGACTGTGCTGTTGCCGGTAATAAGCCGGTCAATGTCTTCCCACAGTCCGTCAGGTGCGGGCTCCTCGTAACGCTCCATCAGGTTGCGCAGATTATCTTGCCATTGATCGTTCATCATACTTTTTCTTTAACCGGTACAACTCTATCTCTTTCATTAGTATACCCCGGGCCCTGTGTAGCTGCGATGCAGAACTGCTTTCAGCAATATGCAGAATCGAAGCAATCTCTTTGTGACTTTTATTCTCGAATATAAAAAGGTTGAATACCGTTCGGTATCCTGGCGGGAGCGTGCGGATCATTTCAAGAATAACCGATGTGGGAATATCTTCAAAGTCGGGCTCCTTCTCGTCGTCGGGATCGGGTAAATTTTCATCCGGGAGATCTGTAAATTGCATTTTTTCATTTGCCTTGATATGCTTTAATGCTTCATTTACCACAATGCGCGCCGACCAGGCTCGTAAGGAGCCGGAGCCCTTGTATTCAAACTTGTGCATGGCATTGAAAATTTTCAGAAAGCTCTCTTGTAAAATATCCCTAATATCCTCTCTATTATAGATGTAACGGGCACATACCGCGGTAAGATACCCGGAATAATGATCATAAAACCTCTTCATGGCAATCCTGTTTCCCTGCACAATCTGCCGAATGAGTTCCCGCTCTCTGCTTTCTTCTTCAGTCATTTACCAATCTCGTCCGCACATCTACCATCATAGATTCACCCGATTGTATGATGGCAAGGTTGTAAATTATTACAAATATACAACCTTGCCTTTTTATTCAGTAATAATTAATTTTAATGATACTGAAATGATGCATTGTTTTCTTACAAACGGATTTATTGCAATGGAATAACGCTCCTCTCTGCGGCAATGGCCGACGTTGTTGACGTGGCAGCACGTGTGCGGTAATCAAATTCAACCGATTTGTCGGAGTTGAATGCTTTCCATTTCAGTTTCAGTTTCACGGTCTTCCCTTCGGTGTCGGGCAGGTTGTCGAGCTTGAAGGCAACCAGGCCGTCCCCCATCCTGCCATACATATCGCCGTTGGCATTGTGCCTGAATTCCACTTCGTAAGGATTCTCGGGATTGTTGGTGGGAAGAAGATTTACATAATGGGTAATTCGCTGATAACCCCACATGGTCCTGAAGCGAAGCGTCAAGTAGCCATCTTCGGCAATGGTGACCCAGTCGGCAACAATTTCAACGGGGTCGTTGCCATACACTTCATCATTCTCCGTTCCCAAATTAGGAGCCATTGGCTTTGTCCTGATGCTGTCAATCCAGTTCACCCTCACAGCCTGATCAAATGATTGACTGGGATCATCCACTTCATCGTAATTTACCAGTGCCCTGACCTCTTTTGAATCAAAAGGGTGCGATGTGATATTGACGGGCAACAGGGTCGTATTATCGTCCAACTGAAAAAAAACAGTTTTATTGGATGTCTCCTTTACGGTGACGAGTGCATTGGGATACAAGCGGTTTACATCATCGTCATCGTCCAGACAGGAAGGCAGAATGAGCATGCCGAATAATATGCCCATAGTGAAAAGTAAATTGGTAAACTTCATAATTTAATGGTTTTAAACGTTACGTATTTTTTTGATTCATTCATTAAAGTCCAATATAATGAAAACCTTGCGTAACAATCTGTTATTTTTTCTTAATAAGCTAGCAGATGACTGCACATAAATCACTTGCCATGGGACAAGAAATACAAACGACCATCAACATTTGCAGAAGAGTGATTGTTAATCAACTGTACCAAGTAGATGGTTGATTCAGTAAACAGAAATTAAAAAAAATGCATAAACATAACAATCAAATAATTACGCAATGAAGACAATTACATTTACAACCGAAATAGATGCTCCTATCGAAAAGGTGTGGGAGTCATTGTGGAACGAAGATTCCTATAAGGAATGGACAAAACATTTTGTACCGGGATCACATTACGTGTCGGATTGGCAGATTAGTGGCAGAACCCTCTTCCTGGGTCCGGACGGAAACGGCATGTTCGCCACCATCACCAAGCTTAACAAGCCATATGAAGTGACTTTTCTGCACCAGGGAGAAATATGGGATGGTGTAGAAAAGGAAAGTATCGCTGAAGGGGCATATGAGAGATACGTGCTAATCGAATCAGATGGTTCCACTACGCTGACAGTATCCGTGGATGTGGATGATCAGTATGAAGAACACATGGATGAAGGATTTTCCAAAGGATTGGAAGAGGTGAAGCGCATTGCTGAAAATGATACAGCATGACCAGACAGATTTATGACGGATCGGTGCCGGTTGATGGAATAAATATCTTTTGCAGGGAAGCGGGGGGATCGCGATAACCGGGCCATGTTGCTCCCTCATGGGTTTCCGATCTCCTCCGCAAATTCACCTCCGGGAAGGAGGAGAAATGGTTTTGGAAAATAACTTTCCGGAAATAGTGAAGTTAATGACCGACTTTTTATACTCCCTGTGAAATAAGGATGATCACTTCTCTCCCGTATGAAGTAAAACTTAATATATTAATAGTTATCTTTGTCCAAAATTATTACATATGAACCGCATTGGGGAAAGAATAAAAAAGAGAAGGGAGTTGTATAAGCTGAATCTGAATGAACTTGCGACGAAAGTAGGCATCAGTTCCAGCGCGCTTTCCCAGATAGAGAAGTCAAAATCGTTTCCTTCCATCGTTACACTAAAAAGTATCGCGGAGAACCTGCACACCACAGTAGGTGAACTGATGGGCGAAAATGAAGCCATCGCCAACAACCCGGTGGTACTGAGGAATGAAATGAAGCTTATCGACCAGAACCGGTCGGGCACTAACATTTATTTGTTGTCCCAAAACGATATCAACAAACAGATGGACACCTATTTGATACGCTTTGCAAAGACCTCCGGCATGGAGAATCTGCTACCCGATTCCCACGGCCAGATTTTTTGTCATATCCTGTCAGGTGAAATAAGATTTCAAATACAGGAAAAAACGTATCTGCTGAAACAGGGAGACAATATCTATTTCAATGCCAGGTCTTCAAAGGAAGTTGTAAACAATTCGGACGGAATCAGCGAAATGCTATGGATTCAATCGCCGGCAAATTTCTAGGTTGTCGAAAGAAATATATGAAGTATTACTTTATTTATTAAGCAACGTGTATTAACTTTGTTCCAGAAAAAAGATGTTTAGGTAATAGATCAATTTAATTTATTCAAAATGGGTGATTTTTTCAGTATTCTTGAGAATAAAAAAGTCGTTCTGCCAAATAATGCAATAGAAATATTAGGCGGATGCAAATCATACAAAATATTCGACAGTGTGGAACAGCTGGCCGTGGCTGCTGTGGGCGGGGACAGCAAGAACAGTTTCGAGGTAAAATATGAGCTTCCCAATCATGACATCATCACCGAGGCAATTATCCACAGGGTAAAGAACGGCATAACGGCAAACTACACTGAGGCTTACATGCGTCGTCGGGATCCGGACACGATGCTGATTGGCGACAATCTGCCGACAGATAAGGAGCGGTTTAGCGACAAAATGGGATATGATTTCGATACGCTGCGAAAAGAAACAATCACCTGGCTTCAGTCACAGGATCTCGCACTCTTTTTTTACTTTGCCGGTGGAGACAATATTGGTACGGGAGGCATTGCCATTGTTCCGGCGAATGCTGGTTTCTTTGCCATGGGACTGGCCATGCTCCAACAGATTATACCCGTGGATGAGCTGCCGGAAGGTTTTTTAGTGGAATCGGCCATCTATGTGGCTCCCACCTTCAGACATACCCATTTCAGCGGAAAACAGATTGTAGTACACAAACGTTCCGAAGCGCTACACGAAATATTTTCCTATAACCTCTATCCCGGGCCCAGCGCCAAGAAGGGTCTATACGGAGCGCTTCTTACAAAAGGAGAAAAAGAGGGATGGATTACTGCCCATTGTTCCACCGTTCAGGCTGTAAGCCCGTACGACAACATCACCACCTTCATGCACGAAGGAGCAAGCGGCGGCGGCAAAAGTGAGATGCTTCAGAATATTGTCAGGGAGGAAAACGGGCAGGTGCTGATTGGAACAAATACCATCACCGAGGAGAGAAGGCTGATTAACTTTCCCATTTTCTGTTCCTTCAACCCCGTGACCGATGACATGGCTCTGTGTCATCCTTCCTTACAGAAAAATAATGGGAAGCTCACGGTACTGGATGCCGAGAATGCCTGGTTTATCAGGGTAGATGGTATCACAAATTATGGCGATGAACCTTTTCTTGAGAAACTAACCATCAAACCCAAAGAACCGTTACTTTTCCTGAACATAGAGGCGAATCCCGACAGTACCGCACTCCTCTGGGATCATACCGAGGACAGTCCGGGTAAAAGATGCCCCAATCCGCGAGTGATAGTTCCAAGACACATCATGCCCAATATCGTGAACAACCCGGTGACAGTGGATGTGAGGAGCTTCGGGGTGCGTACCCCGCCCTGTTCCAAGGAAAGCCCCACCTATGGCATACTGGGATTGTTTCATATCCTGCCCCCGGCACTTGCCTGGCTCTGGCGGTTGGTCTCTCCGCGTGGACATGCAAACCCGAGCATTGTAGACGGTGGCGGCATGGGCAGCGAGGGGGTGGGTTCCTACTGGCCCTTTGCCACCGGAAAAATGATTCATCACGCCAACCTGTTGCTAGACCAGATCATCAACACCCCGCGGATACGCTACACGCTGGTACCAAACCAATATATTGGCGTATGGAAGGTTGGATTCAAGCCACAGCTGCTGATGCGTGAATACCTCACTCGCAGGGGGAATGCGAAACTACGCAGCGATCAGTTTCAAGATGCACGTTGTCCCCTGCTTGGTTTTGAGCTCAATTATCTCACTATTGAAGGGGCCAAGATACCTTCCCGTTTCCTGCAAGTGCACAAGCAACCATTGGTGGAAGAGTCGGGTTATGACGCGGGAGCTGCTATATTGTATGAATTTTTCAGAGAGGAACTGCCGAAGTACCTTACTCCGGATCTGCATCCTACCGGACGTCGTATCATCGAAACTTGTCTGAATGGCGGCAGCGTGGACGATTACCTCAATATCATTCCCATGGATTACCAGTATTCATTCATGACCACCACGCACGAGGAATAAGAGGTACACAAGGTAGGATTAAATCATGCAATCATGTGGGTACACACAAAGGAAAGTCAGAATAAAATCACACCGGCCGGCGCGTTGGAGCTACTAAAGGAGGGAAACAAACGGTTTCGAAATAACCTGAAAATGGACAGGAACCTGCTTACACAGGTGAACCTATCCTCGGAAGGCCAGTATCCTTTTGCCACGGTGTTAAGTTGTATTGATTCGAGAACATCTGCAGAACTGATCTTCGACCAGGGATTGGGTGATATTTTCAGCATACGGATTGCAGGAAATATTATTAACGACGATATTCTCGGCAGCATGGAATATGCCTGTGATGTGGCCGGATCAAAAATAATTATGGTTCTTGGGCACACTAAATGTGGGGCCGTCACAAGTGCCTGCAACCATGTACAATCAGGCCATCTTACCGGCCTCCTCCGCAAAATACAACCGGCGATAGATCAGGAAGCTGAAACGAAAGCAGACAGAAACGGCCGCAACCATTTATTTGTGAAGAATGTAAGCATTATAAACGTGCAACTGATGATAAACCAGATACGTGCCGAAAGTCCCATTCTTAACCGGTTGGAAAAGGATGGCACAATCCTCATTGAGGGAGGCCTTTATGATATCGACTCCGGGGAAGTAATTTTCTTTTAGGGATTAAAAAAACAATAATTTCTCTTCACTTGCCCTAAGACAAGAAAATAACGCGACAGTCAACAGTTACTAAAAAATGATTGTCAGAATAAGTGCATCATTGTGTAGGCTGAACAAAATTCTCTTGTTCAACAATGACTGTGTCACATTAGGAATCAACAAATCACTTGAATAAATTGCACGGCAGGAAATCAATATTTGATATTCTTGAAAAGTATTCTGTTCTCCCGTGCTTCATTGAGCCGGGTGAGTATTTTTTCTCTGCCAAACCCGGCAAAGTCATCCTCTTCGTTTCCCATGATCAAACTTAGCAGTGAACGGAGTTCCTCATCGGAAAACTGTGCCATGATTTCGTCGAACGGTTCTTTGGAGCCTATTTCGAAGCGAATGAAGGCCAGCCTTGATTTTGCGCTGGGATAGTCTGGGTCAATTTCGAGCAGTTCTTCCAGATATGCAGCTGCTTGCCCATACTTTTCCTGTGCCACACTAATGTTGGCTAGCCTGTCGATGATATCCTCGTTACCTTCCGAGATCAGGGCAGCCTTCATGTAAGCCGCCTCGGCTCCCATGTAGTCGTCGTGTTGAAAGGCGAGTTCTCCCTCCAGCATGTAATAGTCGAGGGTCTCCTTTTCCGAATCGGGTATCTGTCCAAACAATACCTCGGCTTTCGCAATTTCGCCCATGTTGATGTACACAAAGGCCCGCTTGGCAAGGATTCCTCCACTGCCAAACAAGGCTTCCTTTTTGTCGATGAGCTTCATCATCTCCTCGTACTGCTCCATGACATCGTAGGCCTCAAGCAGCGAGTCATACAACGACTCATCGTCGGGCGACTGTTGCAGACATCCTTCAAAGATGGCGATGGCTTCGGGAGCATTGTCGTTCAGATAGAGCGCCATGGCTTTCATCTTCAACAAGCCGTTGTCGCCATCGTTGATGGTAAGCGCAAAATCAAATGCATCGATCGCTTTGGCATATTCCCCATTCATGGAATGAAGCTTCCCGATATTCACCCAGCCATCGTAGGAATAGGGATCAATATCGAGTAACAGATTGTTATATTCGATGGCTTTTTCGAGGTTACCCTTCATCTCGTAGGCGTAGGCAAGATCAACAATAGCATCGGTATTCGACTCATCAATCTTCATGCTCTCCTCGAGGAAGGCGATGGCCCGGTCGAACTTATCCACGTCATTAAGCAGATAACCTGTCTCCGTGATAAAAAAGTATAGATCATCGACCGACAGCTCATGTTCCAGAGTCTTATTAATCAACTCATCCGCTTCGTGGTACCGGTCGGTGTGCAACAAAGCCTCAATCTTCAGCAGAGGAAGCTCCACGTCGTCTTCCTCCGACAATTGTCTCATATAATCGAGTGCCTCCTCATACATTTCCGAGAAAACGAGTATTTTCACTTTCAACAACATCAGCTCGGGGCTGCCGGGGTGCATTTTCAAACCCTCCGAGATAAGCTCCTCTGCCTCGTCGTTGTCACCGCCCGCGTTGTAGTATTCGGCAAGTACCGCAAACTCATCGGCATCAAAATAAACTTTTCGGCCAAGAGCACGCATCTGCTCATACTTCTCTACCAGGGAAGTGATATCCAGCTCGCTGTCTTCAAACTCTCTACGCATTTCAAAAAAATAGCACCTATTTTATATATTCTGTATCAAATCCGCTGTTTCCTCTCAGCTGTTACCCTGTTTCCTCCAGGAATCCTTGAGTGCAACAGTACGGTTAAACACCAGTCTATTGTCTGCAGAATCGGTATCCACATTGAAATAGCCGATGCGCTGGAACTGAAAACGGTCGAGAGGTTTTGCATCTTTGAGACAGGCTTCCACTTTACATCCCTTTTTCACGATAAGTGACTCGGGATTGATCAGTTCACGGAAATCCTTTTCTTTTTCACCTGCCGGATCTTCCACCATGAAGAGCCGGTCATAGAGTCGCACTTCGGCATCCACGCTGTGTGGTACAGACACCCAGTGTATGGTTCCCTTTACCTTACGGTTTGCCTCCGGCATGCCGCTCTTGGTCTGCGGATCATACTCCGCGTAGACCTCCGTGACGTTACCCTGTTCATCTTTTTTACAGCCAGTACACTTCACGATATAGGCATTCTTCAGACGCACTTCACTGCCCGGGGTGAGACGGAAATATTTCTTGGGGGCATCCTCCATAAAATCGTCGCGTTCAATCCAGAGCTCCCGGGAGAACTTCACAATACGGCTGCCCTGCGACTCATCCTCGGGGTTGTTGATCGCTTCCATCTCTTCCACGTTCTCTGCGGGGTAATTGGTCAGTATCAGTTTCACGGGATCGATCACACCCGACACACGCATGACAGTAGCATTCAGATCTTCCCTTACAGCATGTTCCAGCAACGACACGTCGTTGATGCCATCGTATTTGGTATATCCTATCTTATCAACAAAGCTACGGATGGCTTCGGGGGTGTAGCCACGACGGCGCATCCCACACAGGGTGGGCATGCGTGGATCGTCCCATCCCGAGACCAGTTTCTCCTGCACCAGCTGCAGCAGTTTGCGCTTGCTCATCACCGTGTAGGTGAGGCTGAGACGGTTGAACTCGTACTGGCGGGGACGGTAGTCGCTGTCGGCCAGCTGGTCGATGAACCAGTCGTACAGAGGCCGGTGCACCACAAACTCCAGTGTACAGAGAGAATGTGTTACTCCTTCGAAGTAGTCCGATTGCCCGTGGGCAAAGTCGTACATCGGGTAAGCCTTCCAGGTGGTGCCTGTACGATGGTGCGGAATATGGATCACACGGTAGATGATAGGGTCGCGGAAGTGCATATTGGATGAAGCCATGTCGATTTTGGCACGCAGTACCATCTTCCCTTCGGGTATCTCACCGCTGTTCATCTGTTCGAACAGCGCCAGTGACTCCTCTATGGGGCGGTCACGGAAGGGACTGTGTGTGCCCGCTTCGGTGGGTGTTCCCTTTTGGCGTGCAATCTCTTCGGCCGACTGTTCATCGATATATGCTTTATCTTCCTTAATCAGCTTTACGGCAAAGTCCCACAGCTGTTGAAAATAGTCGGATGCATAATAGACATTCTCCCAATGAAATCCGAGCCATTTGATGTCTTCCATGATGGAATCGACGTACTCTACATCCTCTTTCACGGGATTGGTATCGTCGAAACGAAGATTACAGATACCACCATAGTTTTGTGCAATGCCGAAGTCAATGCAAATAGCTTTGGCATGGCCGATATGCAGGTATCCGTTGGGTTCCGGCGGAAAACGCGTTTGTATGCGTCCGTCATTCTTACCCTCCTTCAAATCGTTTTCAACAATCTGTTCAATAAAATTGAGACTCTTCCTGTTCTCCTCCACGATAGAATTTTCTGTTCCTGACATATTTGGATTAATTATCAATTATCAATTAAGAATTATATGGACACCCTTGCGTAGGGAGCCACGTCCGGAGCGGCAAACTCCCCCTTCAGATATTTATAATATCCGGTGATGGCAACCATGGCTGCATTGTCGGTAGTATATGCAAACCGGGGAATATGTATCTTCCATCCATGCTTGCGGCTATATTCTTCAAATGCATTCCTTAAACCGGAGTTGGCCGATACGCCTCCGGCAACGGCCACCTCTTTTATATTTAAATCGACGGAGGCCTGATAAAGCTTATCCATAAGAATATCCACGATGGTCTTCTGCAGCGATGCACACAGGTCATTTTTGCTTTTCTCAATGAAGCCGGAATCCTTTTTCAGTTCATCACGTAAAAAATAGAGAAACGACGTTTTCAGTCCGCTAAAACTGTAATCATACCCTTCAATACGCGGTTTGCTGAAGGTAAACCGTTCCGGGTTACCCAGTTTCGCCAACCGGTCCACCACCGGCCCTCCGGGATAACCAAGTCCCATCACCTTGGCGCACTTATCGAATGCCTCGCCAGCCGCATCGTCGATGGTCTTCCCGATGATCTCCATCTCGTCGTACGATTTCACCAGGATGATTTGTGAATTACCACCCGATACAAGGAGACAAAGAAACGGAAATTGGGGTTGATTGCCATCCTGCTCATCTTCCTTGATAAAATGAGCCAGCACATGTGCCTGCAGGTGGTTTACCTCAACCATGGGAATATTGAGCGCCGACGAGAAACCTTTCGCAAACGAAGTACCCACCAGCAGGGAGCCCAGCAATCCCGGCCCACGGGTGAAGGCCACAGCCGTCACCTCCTCCCTGGCAACTCCTGCCTGCTTCAGGGCATCGTGTACCACAGGAATGATATTCTGCTGATGCGCGCGCGACGCCAGTTCGGGTACTACGCCGCCATAACGTTCGTGTACTGCCTGTCCGGCGATCACATTGGAGAGGATGACCCCATCGCGGATAACCGCTGCCGAGGTATCGTCGCAAGACGATTCTATGCCTAATATTGTTATCATTTACCCAATTACAATCATGTTGGTCTCTGATGTACATCATTGCTCACGCCATAGCAGTGCGCCATGATACTACACCACAATGAGAATACAAAGATAGCACAAAAAAACGTTTCGCCGAGAAACAACGAAACGCATTTAAAAACCTCAGCCACTGAATGGCCTATGTACTACAGCCTCGTTCTGACGAATACGGTTATTTTGTAGTACTCTGTTTCACGATCGATGTTGCCTCGATAAGCAGTTCACGAGAAACGTGTGCGATATTGTAAATTAAACCTGCCCTACGGTTGGTTGCATCGTGCTGCATTTTCTCCAGACTTTCTTCCCAACAGTTGGCTGCATGCAGCAGTGTATCAAGACGCGACACATCGGCAGTGCCATTCAACAGTTCGGTTACGTAATGTAGAACTTTACTGATATCCTGACACAATTCGCGTTCATAAGGGGTAAGATATTCGGCATGTTTATGGATACCGAAGGCTGATATGTAAGAGAGTAGTGCATGGTTGAGATTGGTGAGGCTGAAAGCGCTGTCCTGGTACTGTCTCGTGCTCTTGGGTTCGAGGCGCATTCCTTTCCATGCGGAGGTAAGCGCATTGTCGGCATTATAAGCGGTACGACGGTTATGGAGGTAATCCTCTTCGGTGACCGTTCCTTCGTAGATGCTTTCGAAGTAACGCTTGTTTTTCGTCACCGCATTCAGCAGTAATTGTGGCAACTGCTTGTATTGCCAGTCGGGCCAGACAAACCGTACAACCAGATAGGCAATGGCACCGCCTATTAGCGTGTCTATAATACGGGGAAGCATAACTGCCACGCCCTGATGGGAAAGAAGGTTAAATGCAGCCAGTACATAGATCGTGATAAAGATCGCGGCTACAATATAGTTTTTTTTCAGCCAGTAGAAGAAAAAGTAAATGGAGGTAATCAGGAGTAGAATCTGACCTGGGAGCGTGGGGAGCAACTGGGCCAGTGTAACCCCCAGAATTACCCCTATGAGCGTACCGGAAACACGGTGAAAAAGTCGCATCCGGGTAGCACTGTAGGTCTGTTGAAAGACAATGAGCGAGGTCAACAGAATCCATGCTCCCTTATCAAAATGAAATAATTGCATGATGCCGTATCCCAACAGCCAGCTTAAGGTGAGGCGGACGGCAAACTTAAAACGCGGGTGGACCGTTTTCAAAAGATCGGCAAGCCGTGTTCGTTCCGGTTTGCGGCTATTGAAGACAGTGACATCGATCTGTGCGCTGACGGTCTCCTCCTCACGCAGGTTCCTTTCAAGGCCGGTGAGATTTTTCATCAGCAATGACAGGGTCAGGTAATGCTGCTCTCCCCGCTCCTCTTCCAGCATATTTTGTACCGCAGAAAGTGTCCATTCCAATGAGAGGGGATGTGTGTAAGGCTGATCCGTTAACAGGGAATTGCTGAAGAGGTACATTGCCTTTCCAATTTCACGCATGAGCTGTCCAAAACCTTCCAGCAATTTTATGTTGCTTACCTCTCTGCTCAGCAGGTCGTACTGTTCATGGCTGGAAATTGCCCGTTCCTGCATCTCTTGCAACAGAAACCATTTGCGGTAATAGACATTTACCACTGTGCGCGATTCGTCATTGCTTTCGGCGGAATAGCTATAGAGATTATTTTTACATGTTTCTATTTGCTGCGCCAGTTCAATATTTTTTTGTGCGAGCTGGTTTCTGATCAGCATCTGCACCTGGGTTTTGCTGGGAAAGAGGTTTGCTTTCAGTTCTATGTACTCCGAGAGATATAGAAAACCGCGTGAGAGTTGTTCCTTCAGCAGCCTGTAGGGCCTGTAGCGTAATAACAGGATGGAGACCAGAGAGTAAGCCAGGGCGCCAATGGTATAGAGCACGGGCTGGTAAAACCATCTGTCGGCATTCCCCGATCCAAGCATTGTATACACAAAGATAAGGAGTGTCCCAAAGGTGACTCCCTGCATTCGTGCATTTAATCCTCCTGCAAGGGTGAGAGAGAAGGCCGCAAGGAGGATCAACAGGGTAAAGTAAAGCGGAAAGGGAGAAAACAACTCCACCAGACTGCTGGTGATAAAAAAGAGGATGAGGGCTGATCCGGCCGACTTGGTACGTCCCCGCGGATGCACGTCGGTCTCACCGAGAGCCATGGCTACTACACCAAGAGCCATGGTGGTACCGATAAAAGAGTTGTGAAACAATAACTCAGCCGGTATCAACAAAAAAGCAATGGATGCAGCCACTTTGAGTGCCCACAGACGATTGGGATTCTTCCAGAAGATGTTGACCCAGACATGAACGATCTGGTTCCTGATAATGCTTGTCGGATTCTGCATATTTAAACTGTTGCGTTCACTTTTAAACTTATGCCGGATTCCCTGCGTGATACTATGGTTCCTGCGCCTCTTTCGTTACAGTGTCACGTCTACCCTGATCTTACCTTGCAGCGCATCAGGGTGATTCCGGTAGGTAAACCGATGTACATACTCCACACGCAGCAACCCCAGGAGGCGGGTGATTCCCCCGGTTCCCTCCACGTAAGGTACGGAACCGTATCGGTAGGAAGTGACAGGAAAGGTGTAGAGATTGGGAGAGAGAGCCGGATCGTTTTTTTTACTTAACCTTCCCCAGGAGGCACGCAGGGAGATAAGTTCCCGCACCTGCAGACGGTTCAACTGTGGAATCTTAGACAGTAGCAGATCCTCCCCTACAAAAGTGGTACGTATCGTAGCCTGTTCATCGGCCATAAACTCGAGGGCCCTGTTAAGAAAAAAAGCATTGTTCTCAATATGATGCCGCTGTCGCTGGTTGGGATAGACCAGCAGTGGAAACGGCACCTTATTCCAGATTCTGGTCATCTCTACTACTGCATCGAGCCTTCCGGCTGTTCCTGTCAGAAATCGCTTCTGCACCGATATTTCGGATCGGTGCCAGGATTTCACTTCACCGAAATAGTCATAGTTACCAAATGTATGGGAGAAAAAAAAGACAGGACTGGTCATCTCAACCGGCTTCCTCTTGCGCTTCTGCTGTATATAGGCTTCTCTCTGGGAATAACGCAATAGCAGGCCTATCTCGGCTGTATGGAGGGCATCATCGACAAAGATCATATCATCGATTTGATTTTCAAAACGCAACACGCCCTGTGGCACCAACCGCGCCCTGCGCAACCAAACGGTATGGGCAAAACCTGTCTTGTATTCCCGTTCGTAATTCATCTCTGCGAAGTTACGGTAGGTGGCTTCATTCTCCGAACGCCGGTAAGTTATCAGCAGCAGGTTGTTGGGTGAGCGTGGATGCATCTCTCCGGGAGAGTAGAGATCCTTCTCGTAAAGTACATTCAGGTTATTTTTTAGAAACTCACCGTCGTGATACATTTTCCTATTGAAGGACCATGTGGTTTCACCCCTATATTTAAACTGCTGATCAACAAAGCCGTAAGCTACATACCCTTGCAGAAAGAAATAAGGACTCAGCCTTGCATTTGAAGCAACACCCGCCCTGAGACGTACTCCTTCAATGGGATTGTAAGTGGGAAATGTTTGAATACGCCCAAAATCAAATTTGTTCAGGTCCGGATTGCCCAATGGTATCCAATCGTTGGTCACAAACCGGGTTGCTTTATCAAGAAGCACCACCAGGCTGTTTTTCTTATCTGTAAGGCTATCCAACAGCACCTGCGTTTTCGCGTCAAAATCGTCCGGGTGGAGAGATATAAGCAGATTATCAACATCTTGCTGAGTGAGCGGAAGATAACTGATTTTGAAATCCGGCCGAACAATGACCAAGAGGATATGCTGCAATGAATCCGGTGCCGTGAAAGAAAACTCCCCCACATTGTCGGTTACCGATCCATAAGAGGTGCTTTGTATATAAACAGCGGCATAAGCCACCGGCGTGTGATATACCGCATCAATCACTTTACCCTGGTAACTCCTGTTCTGTGCGAAAAGAGTGGGACTGAAAATAACAGTCAGCATAATCCATACGAATTTTCTCATAATAGGGTAATTTGTAATCGGGATACCGGCACGCCGGTCACTTTAAACTACAACTTTCTGTACCGAACACGCCTGGGTTCCACGTTTCCAAGGCGCATCTTCTTATTCTCCTCATATTCGCTGTAGGACCCTTCGAAATAGAAGACCTCTGAATTTCCTTCAAAAGCGAGGATGTGCGTACAGATACGATCCAGGAACCAACGGTCGTGCGAGATTACCACGGCGCAGCCCGCAAAGTTCTCCAGGCCCTCTTCCAGTGCGCGGAGTGTATTCACGTCGATGTCGTTCGTCGGCTCATCGAGTAGCAGGACGTTGGCACCCGCTTTAAGCGTAAGTGCCAGATGGAGGCGGTTACGCTCCCCACCCGACAGCACGCCGCACAACTTTTCCTGATCGGCTCCGGAAAAGTTGAAACGGGAGAGATAAGCGCGGGCGTTGACCTCCTTTCCGCCTACCCGTACAAATTCAAGACCGCCTGATACCACCTGGTAAACTGTTTTATCAGGATCTATGGCTTCGTGCGACTGATCCACATAGGCCGTGACGACTGTTTCACCGACTTCAAACTTACCCGCATCTGCAATCTCCATCCCTTGAATCAAGCGGAAGAGGGTGGTTTTTCCGGCCCCGTTGGGCCCGATTACACCTACAATACCATTGGGAGGCAACATAAAGTTGAGGTTATCGAACAGCAGTTTATCGCCAAAGCCTTTCTTCACGCCGATGGCCTCTATCACCTTATTTCCAAGACGGGGACCGTTAGGGATAAAGAGTTCCAGCTTCTCCTCGCGTTCTTTCTGATCCTGGTTCAACAGCTGTTCGTAGGAGTTCAGACGGGCTTTTCCTTTGGCATGACGCGCCTTGGGCGCCAGATTGATCCATTCCAGCTCCCGCTCCAGTGTCTTGCGGCGCTTGCTGACCTGCTTCTCTTCCTGCTCCATGCGCTTTGTCTTCTGCTCCAGCCAGGAGGTGTAGTTTCCTTTCCAGGGTATTCCTTCGCCACGATCAAGCTCCAGTATCCAGCCAGCCACATGGTCGAGAAAATAACGGTCATGGGTGATGCAGATCACCGTTCCCTGATATTGTTGCAGATGCTGCTCCAACCAGTCGATCGATTCTGCATCGAGGTGATTCGTTGGCTCGTCGAGCAGTAACACATCGGGCTCTTGCAGCAGCAGGCGGCAAAGTGCTACACGACGTCGCTCCCCTCCTGAAAGTTCTCTCACCGGCTGTTCTTCCGGAGGGCAGCGCAAGGCGTCCATGGCACGATCGAGCCGGTTGTCTATGTTCCATGCATCCGCGGCATCCAGTTTATCCTGTAGTTCAGCCTGACGGGCAAAAAGGCTGTTCATCTTATCCTCATCTTCGTAATATTCAGGCATGCCGAATTTCAGGTTAATTTCTTCGTATTCAGCCAACAGATCCATGATGGGCTGAACTCCTTCCCGAACAATTTCAATGACAGTCTTGTCCGGATCCAGCTTTGGATCCTGCTCCAGGTATCCTACCGAGAAGCTTTTATCTGATACCACCTCGCCCTGATATTCTTTCTCTATCCCGGCAATGATCTTCAGCAGGGTGGATTTTCCCGATCCGTTAAGACCGATGATGCCGATCTTGGCACCATAGAAAAATGAAAGGTAAATATCTTTCAGTACCTGTTTATGAGGAGGGAATGTTTTGCTTACCCCCACCATGGAAAAAATTATCTTTTTATCGTCAGCCATATATTTTAATAAATAAATTCGTTTTTTATTTCAACCTTTACCGCCATAAGTAAATATAAATCAACATTTTTCAACATTTTATTCCGTAACGGAGCACAAAGATAGTGAAATTTGAGGAAATAGTTCACCCGGTAACTCATGGCAAGTTGCGTTCGGGCGACCGGCAACAATATTTATTTTACAAACGAACACAATGCTTCATATTTTGTTTTATAAATAGATATGATCGCCTTATTTAAACACAAAAATGAATGTTTTTCCTAAAATCAGATTGACAAAAAGATACGGAATCCTGTTCATCGTATGGGGCTGGTTATTTGTCTTTACCACTCTTACCGGATACATTAAAAGGAGGATGGTTTATTCTTTTTTAGTAGAAGAGATCTTAAACCTCCTTAAAATAATACTGCCGGTAATCGTCGTTGCCTTTACAGGATATTATCTGTTTGAAAAACGAAAAGACAAGAGAGGCAAACCGACAAGAATTGCGTTGTATTCTCTCTGGATTTCGATGGTTGGCTGTATGATCCTGGTCAACCTCATTCAGTACCGCGTAATGCATCAAATCAACTTTGAACTGCAACACCCTCTTTTCATGGTGCTGATGGCTTTTACCATTGTTATGACAGGGGTAATTTTACGTTATCCTTTTGTATTTGTTGGAGGAGTAATATTCGGAGTGCTGGCACTTACCGCATCCTCTCTGGAGCTGCCGGAACAGTTGCTTCTTGAGTCTTTGGCCTGGTTTGTGGCCTTTGTGGTCCCCGGACATCTGCTAAATGCAAAAAAAATACCCACAAAGTGAATCTTCACAAATTGAAAAAAATCGTTCGTTTCATTGGTAGAACAAAGATAAATTTCGGTTTTTTGATGCAAATAATTTCGTTAAAAAGAAAAGATGTTGTATTTTTGTATGACGATTAAAAAGATGGTTTTTAGGATCGCTTTCGATGATCATTATGAACATGATGCGAAAAAAAAGCACTCCTTCATCGCCAGTAAATGACGCAATATAAACGAACACTTTTAACAAATAAAATTCAATTAGGTATGATTAAAGTAGGTATTAACGGATTTGGCCGCATCGGGCGTTTGGTTTTCCGCGCAGCACAAAACAGAGACGATATCCAGATAGTGGGTATCAATGACTTGCTCGATGTAGATTACATCGCTTATATGTTAAAATATGACACAATCCACGGCCAGTTCAAAGGTACGGTTGATGTAAAAGATGGAAACCTGGTAGTAAATGGAAATACGATTCGTGTCAGTGCAGAAAGAAACCCCGCCGACCTGAAATGGGATGCAGTGGGTGCAGAATATGTGGTTGAATCTACCGGTTTATTCCTCTCGAAAGACAAAGCACAGGCCCACATTGATGCAGGTGCAAAATACGTGGTGATGTCTGCTCCTTCAAAGGACGATACACGGATGTACGTGATGGGTGTAAATGAAAATACATACACCAAAGGTGAACAGTTTGTCTCCAACGCTTCCTGTACCACCAACTGCCTGGCACCTGTAACAAAAGTACTGAACGATAAATTTGGAGTACTTGAAGGTTTGATGACCACTGTACACTCTACCACCGCTACACAGAAGACCGTTGACGGTCCCTCCGCAAAAGACTGGAGAGGCGGCCGCGCAGCTTCTGCCAACATCATCCCCTCCTCTACCGGTGCTGCCAAGGCTGTAGGTAAAGTAATTCCCGAACTCAACGGCAAGCTGACCGGCATGTCTATGCGCGTCCCTACACTTAACGTATCTGTGGTTGACCTGACCGTACGTCTGGCAAAAGAAACCACCTACGCTGAGATCTGTGCGGCCATGAAGGAAGCTTCTGAAGGCGAACTGAAAGGCATTCTCGGATATACCAACGAAGATGTGGTATCGAGCGATTTCATCGGCGATTCACGCACTTCCATCTTTGATGAAAAGGCCGGTATCCAACTCAGTCCCACTTTCGTGAAGGTAATCAGCTGGTATGACAACGAATGGGGTTATTCCAACAAGGTGCTTGACCTTGTGGCACACATGGCATCGGTAAACAATGCATAATGAATGAAGTCCGGTTGCGGATTATTGATCATGAGAGCGCCCCTGCAGAGGGGCGCTTTTTGTATCACTTTTTAGTAGCGGCAAGAGAGAACCAAATAAAAACAGTATCTTTCACACCCCGGTTTAATTCATGAAGTACATTTTGTCCGATAACAAAAAATGCATATTGTAACAGTTCCAATATAATATACAAACCGGGTTATTGATATTACAGAAACAGAAAAGCCGGACAGAAGGTGCCCGGCTTTTCTGTTTTAATACCCGTTTCTTATGCCGGATGAATAGATTCTGTAGGACAGACATCTGCACATGCGCCACAATCGGTGCACACTTCAGGGTCAATTACATAAATATCTCCTTCGGATATTGCATCAACAGGACATTCATCAATGCACGTTCCACAGGCAATGCAAGTATCATCAATTACGTAAGCCATAATAATGAAATAAATTAGTTATTATAAATAGTTTGTGATGTTGCTGCAAAGGTAGTGAGTTTTTCAGGAATAAAAAAAAATTATGATATCTTTATCCCGGGAAAACACAATAACAGGTGAATAAAAACGTTGGATTAACGGATGAAAAAAAGAATAATATTTCTATGCTTCCTATTGTCTCTTTATGTGGGCAACGTTTTCAGCCAGTACCGAAAACTGCAGCACAGACCTTATGCCGATCAGCGTTTATTTCATCTGGGATTCACGCTGGGAATGCATACCCAGGACCTGATTCTTACCCAGTCGGGGTACCTGAACGACAATGGAGAGGTTTGGTTTTCCGAAATACCACATTATACGCCCGGATTTTCAGTCGGTATGATCGCCGATATATATCTGAGCCGTTATCTGAATCTACGGACTATTCCCACGCTTTATCTGGGAGAGAAATATTTTATGTTCAAAGAACAGACATCGGGAGAGGAATATGCCGTGCAGATCAGAAATAATTATCTGTCTCTACCTCTCCATCTGAAAATATCTACCGGGCGGATCGATAACTTCAGGCCCTATTTTTTGCTGGGAGGATATGGCAGTATTGAGTTAGCCTCACGAAAGAAACAAGCCGTGTTGCTGAAACCCTATGATTTTGGATTTGAAATGGGTGTGGGATGCAATTTTTATTTGCCTATGTTCAACCTGGCTCCGGAGTTGAAGTTCGGATTCGGGCTAATCGATATCCTTGAGACGGATCGGGCGGATCTCACCGATGAAAGTCTACAAAGATATGCCCGGTCTCTTTCGAAAGCCACCCAAAGGATGATCACTCTGAGCTTTCATTTCGAATAGACAGACTCAAATGTTTTTCTTCCGTACAAATAAAATTGCAGCAAAATGCTTTTCCGGTACTGGGTGCTTATCTGCTTCACACTTGTTTTACTCAGATTTTCTTTTCGAATAGCTTTATAGGAACCTCTCATCTTCAGGAAATCCCGATAGGCTTCCACCACTGCGCGGGCGCTTTTAAGCTCTCCTTTCAACAGTAGATGTACCAATGCCAGGAAATCGAACAGGCATCGAACAAGGAAAGTTATGATATAATCAGCTTTTGAAACATTTTTATAAATCATCAACAAGTTATTCCGAAAATTGAGATACATTTTTTTTGGATTGTCCTTACTGAGCGAGGCTCCTCCCACATGATAGACAACCGATGCAGGTAAGCACACCACCACCTTTCCCCTTGCCTGCAGACGCCAGCAGAGATCGATCTCTTCCATGTGAGCAAAAAAGCGGACATCGAGTCCTCCTGCATTCATATATTCTTTTCTGCGGATGCAGAGGCAGGCGCCTGTAGCCCAGAAAACAGGCATCACCGCGTCGTACTGCCCCCGATCTTCCTCCACCACCTCCAGAATTCGTCCCCTGCAGAAGGGATATCCGTACCGGTCAATGAAACCGCCGGCTGCACCGGCATATTCAAACTGTTTTTTATTGTTATAGGAACATATCCGGGGTTGCGCTGCCGCCACTTCGGGATGGGTATCCATATAATAAATCAGTGTATCAAGCCAGTTTTCCGAGGTCTCCACATCGGAATTCAACAACACCACATACTCCGAATCCACCTGCTGAATGGCTTTGTTGTAACCTTCGGCAAATCCGTAGTTCTTGTCGAGAATGATTAGCGGCAGATCGGGATAGTTTGTTTTTAGAAACTCCACCGAGTCGTCGGTTGAGCCGTTGTCGGCCACAAACACGCTGCATCCGGTATTAAGGGAGTGTGCCAGGACGGAAGGGAGAAATTGTGCCAACAGTTGCTTTCCGTTCCAGTTTAAAATGATGACCGATATTTTCATGACGTACCGACTGACTCCTTTCTTTTGAATTTCCAGCGGTTGTGTGACCAGAGGTAACAAGCAGGATCTTTCAGTATGGTCTCCTCCAGTTTCCGCATATAACGCTCCATGATGACAAAGTCCGGTTCCTGGGATGCATCGGGTGAAATCACAGAAAACTTACCCACATAATGTCCCCGTTTTATTTTTTGAATGTCAAGATAGACCACGGCACATCCCACATGCCTGGCTATTTTTTCCATACCTGTCTGAACAAGTGTCTCCTGATTAAGAAAGTTGGTCCAGTACTGGTCATTGTTTCTCGACGGACGCTGGTCGGACAGAAAGCCCACCACCATCCGCTCACCTGCCTGCTGCAATTTTATCATCCGACGATAGACGCTCACCTGTTCAATGGGAGTACTGTTAAAACGGCTGCGTATCCTCAGAAAAAGTCTGTTGAACGCTTTGTTATGGAGCGTTTTATACACAAGTCCCTGTTTCATTCCCGGCTGGAAGTGTGTCACAATAGAGGGTACCCATTCCCAGTTTCCATAGTGCCCCAGGCTTAGTATACAGGATTTTCCGTCGGCCGTAAGGCGGTTGAAAATTTCGGGGTTTTCAAATTTAAGCCGTTTACTCACAGCTTTATTCGAGAGACGAAGCGTTTTGATTGTCTCAACAAAATAATCGCAAAGATGATGGTAAAATTTCCTCTCGAGCGCCACAATCTGTTTTTGAGATTTTTCGGGAAAGGCATTTTTCAAATTCCGGCGTACCAGTTTCCTGCGGTAGCGTGCCAGGTAGTAAATCTCAAAAAAGAGGATATCCGACAGCAAATAAAGCACCGAAAACGGAAGCAACGCGTGAAAATATGTCACCATATACAACAGGGAATAGCCTATCCCCTTTTTACTGTCTTCCACTTCCATCCTATCATAACTTTCATTGTCATATTTTTTATGTCCGGTTTTATTTAATACCGATACTTTTGCTTCTGTCAAAACAGTGCTTTCATTGCCATCTCCTCCCCGTCGTACGCACCTATCTCCACATCCAGTACCCTGTTTACGAAGCGGGGATCATAATCGGCGTACAATTTTACATAATTTTCGGTAAACCCGTGCATTTTTTGCCCCCGTTTTGTGTGTTCGAACAAGACTTTTCTCCGTGTTCCCTTTTGTGATTCGTAAAATTGATGTAACTTCTCATCTGAAAGATCGAGTAAAGTTTTACTGCGGGCGTGTTTCGTTTTGGGATCCACCGCATAATCAATTTGCAGCGCCTGCGTTCCGGGACGCTCGGAATAGGTAAAGACATGCAGTTGAGAGAAATCGAGTGAACGAATAAATGATTCACTTTCTGTAAAATAGTCGTCTGTCTCACCCCGAACGCCCACAATCACATCCACGCCGATGAAAGCATGGGGAAGAATCTTTTTTATTTTTTCTATCTTATGCAGGAAAAGAGCCGTGTCATACTTTCGTTTCATCAGCCTCAATACGCTGTCACTACCGGCCTGCAGCGGCATATGAAAATGGGGAGCAAAACGGCGGGAAGAAGCTACAAAATCGATGATCTCATCTGTCAGAAGGTTCGGCTCTATAGATGAAATGCGATACCGCTCCACACCATCCACCTCGTCGAGCGCCTTCAGAAGATCTATAAAGTTTTCCCGGGTGGTATGTCCGAAATCGCCGATGTTGACCCCCGTGAGCACGATCTCCTTTCCTCCCTCTTCCACCACCTGCCGTGCCTGTCTGGTCAGATCGGCAATGGAACCGTTGCGGCTACGGCCTCTGGCGAAAGGTATGGTACAGAAAGAACAGAAATAATCACAGCCGTCCTGCACCTTGAGAAAATAACGGGTCCGGTCGTCGGCCGACACGGAAGGGACAAACGACTTGATACGGTGTGTTTTGGAGGTAACGATCTCACTTTTATCCTTTTTTTTCAGATCATCGAGATATTTCATCACATCAAGTTTTTGCTCCGCCCCCAAGACAAGGTCCACCCCGTCAATAGTAGCAATATCTTCCGGCTTCAGCTGTGCATAACATCCGGTTACCACGACAAAGGCGGAAGGATTCTCCTGAATCACTTTCCGGATTGCCTGACGCCCTTTCTTGTCGGCCAGTTCCGTCACCGAACAGGTATTTATTACGCAAATATCGGCCTTTTGCCCTCTTCTGACACGTGTAACACCTGCCTGCAATAATTGCCTGCCAATGGCCGATGTTTCCGCAAAGTTAAGTTTGCAGCCCAGGGTAAAGTAGGCCGCTGTTTTATTTTGAAAAACTGATTGATCTATCATAAAATTGAAAGTGTCTGACCGGAATTTTGCTGTGATAAAACTATCGGCAGAACATCTGAAAATAATTATTAATACAGGAGACAAAAATACAAAAATACCGCCATTTATTGCCATGTTTTCTTTGGGATTCGACTTTTAGGTATTATTTTTGCACAAAAATAGCATTATTGTGCATCCATGATTCAACAGAATTTTATCAGATTGTATGAGGAAAGTTTCAAAAAGAACTGGGAACTCCCTGCATTGACCGATTATAACGAAGCAAGCTCTTATACATATGAGGAGCTGGCGCGGGAGATAGCCAAGCTTCATCTTCTTTTCTCGGAGCTGAATATCGAAAAAGGAGAAAAAATCTCACTGGTGGGCAAAAACCATTCCTCCTGGTCTATCCTGTTTATGGCTGCTATTACTTACGGTGCAGTGATTGTTCCCATCCTGCAGGAATTTAATCCCGACAGCATCGGACATATTATCCGGCATTCCGATTCGAGACTGGTATTCATAAACAATTCTCTGTGGCAAAGGGTGCAGGGAGAGCAGATCACCATTCCCGTTCTTGAAATACCAGGATTTTCCCTCCTGAAGGGTGATGAGGCTACCACAGCCAGGATAAAGTCCATTGACGATATCTTCAGAAAGCGCTATCCCGACGGTTTTAAAAAGGAAAACATCAAATATGCGGAGGTACAAAATGAGGAGGTGGTTTGCCTCAATTACACCTCAGGTACCACCGGATTCAGCAAGGGAGTCATGATCACTGCGAATAACTTTGCGGGGAATGTAACCTATGCCGAAAGACTTCGGCTGCTTTTCACGGGAGAAAGGATACTTGCCTTTTTGCCAATGGCTCACGTATATGGTTGTGCTTTCGACTTTCTCTACGCACTCTCCGCCGGCGTACATATCACCTTGCTGGGGGCAGTCCCCTCCCCGCAAAATCTCATTAAAGCTTTGCAGGAAGTAAAGCCAAACCTGATTATCACAGTTCCGCTGATATTTGAAAAAATATACAAAAAGAGGATTCTCCCTGTCATCAGTAAACCTATTGTGAAGTTACTTCTCGGAATTCCTATCATCGACCGGCTGATATTAAACAAAATAAAAAAGTCGCTCGTAAAGTCACTCGGCGGAAATTTCCGGGAAGTAATCATTGGCGGGGCTGCCCTTAATACGGAGGTGGAAGCTTTTTTTTATAAAATGAAATTTCCCTTCACCGTAGGTTACGGAATGACAGAATGTGCTCCGCTTATTTCCTACGACCACCATGATGATTTTATCCCCACATCCTGTGGTTCCGTGCTGGATGATATCATGAAAGCGCGTATCGATTCGCCCGACCCGGAAACTGTACCCGGTGAAATTCAGGTCTGCGGGGAAAACGTAATGAAAGGTTACTATAAGAATCCAGAAGCAACCGCTGCAGCTTTTACAGATGACGGATGGCTCAGAACAGGCGACTCCGGAATTATGAGAGGACGGCGGCTGTTTATTAAAGGGCGACTCAAAACAATGATCCTCACGGCCAACGGGCAGAATATATATCCCGAAGAGATTGAATCTAAACTGAACAATCTTCCCTATATTGCCGAAAGCCTTGTGGTTTTGCGGGACTTTAAACTTGTGGCACTGGTTTATCCCGATATTGCCGTCATGGAAGAGGGACAAATAAGCCGTGATAAACTAACACAGATTATGAATGAAAACAAAAATCTTCTGAACAAATCGGTGGCTCAATATGAAAAAATTTCCACAATTGAGATCGTCAATACAGAATTTGAGAAAACCCCAAAGAAAAGTATCAAACGCTTCCTTTACAGCTGATCTTGATTCCGCTACCCTATTAAAAATCCCAGAAAGATATCTATTCTGGGATTTTTTTCTTCATGATCTGCAAGAACCACAATCGCTTAACATCATTTAACTAAAAAATATTCTATGTTATATGTTATAGAACATATTTTTGGTTTAATTTTGCATCGTTTTTATAAGGAAACATTTTCCTTAAGCACATGAGTAAAGGTAACTTTGGTGACGATAATTCATTGCAGGGAAAACGGCACTAATTATTGAAATAAATTATTTATCGTTTAAAAATTTTAAGAATGAAAAAAGTATTGTTACTGGTTGCTACTGTAGCAACATTGGGATTGGTTTCATGCAACAACGCGCAGATGAAAGCAGAAAAAGCTCTTCAGGACAGTCTTGCTGAAGTAGCTAGATTAGACAGCATTGCTAAAGTGCAGGCTGACAGCATTCAGGCTGCCATTGAAGCTGCTGAAGCCGCAGCTGCCGACACATTGAATCAGGTGGCTCCAGAAGTGGCTCCCGTTCAATAAGAGTTGAAACAGATTAAACAAAGCCATCCCAAAAGGATGGCTTTATTTATTTGATATTATATGAAAAACGCTAACTTTGTTTATCGAAGTCTGTCACACCTCAGGTATCTGGCTTCAGGATTATCTGTCATCATCAAATCTGTCGCTTATGAAAAAAATAATCGTTTCAGGATTGTGGCTTTTTTTTCTGCTTCTCTCGGCATGTAATCAGCGGGCCAATACCTATTTTGAGAAAAAACTGACCTATCCTGATATTTTAACTTCCGATCAGAAAGTAAAACTGGCCGCATACGTAATACCTACACAACAACAATATGAATGGCAGCAACTGGAACTCACGGCATTCATTCATTTTGGGATAAATACATTTACCGGCCGCGAATGGGGCGATGGATCAGAGAGTCCAACCCTGTTTAACCCCACCGACTTTGACGCGGATCAGTGGATTTCTTCCCTACAGGAAGCCGGATTCAAGATGATTATTCTCACGGCCAAGCATCACGATGGTTTTTGCCTTTGGCCTACCCGCACCACCACACATTCAGTAGCGTCCTCACCCTGGCATAACGGGCAGGGAGACGTGGTAAGGGCGGTGAAAGAAGCATGTGACAGGCATGAGATGAAATTTGGCATATATCTGTCCCCCTGGGATCGTAATGCAGAAAGCTATGGCGATTCACCCCGGTACAATGCATTTTTTACAGAACAGCTCACTGAACTGCTTACCAACTATGGCGATGTACATGAAGTATGGCTTGACGGTGCCAACGGTGAAGAGTCTGATGGAAAAGTGCAGGAATACGACTGGGCACGATTCTATCATGTGATCGACAGCTTACAGCCGAATGCAGTAAAAGCTATTATGGGCGACGATGTACGTTGGGTGGGAAATGAAAACGGAGTAGGAAGAGAAACGGAGTGGAGCGTAACGCCGCTGCAACCCGGTATAAGCGAAGCAACTGCCATTGAAAACAAAAGACTGAACATCTCCCCCACTGCAGACGATCTGGGGAGTCAAGATATCATAGAGCAATCGCAAACAATTTATTGGTATCCCTCGCAAGTAAACGTTTCCATCCGACCGGGATGGTTCTATCATCCCGAAGAGGATCATCAGGTGAAAACACTCGCCAGGCTTGTGGATATTTATTTCCAATCTGTGGGCATGAATTCAGTTCTCCTCCTCAATGTACCACCAGACACCAGGGGTCGGCTGCATGAAGCAGATGTGGAACAGCTCCGACAGTTTGGCACTTATATTGGCAATACATTTGACAACGAAAAACTTATCGACGGCGATATACCATGGAAGGCGCGTTCCGGCGCTTCGAGAGAATACAACATAATTCCCGATGAATCAATTAATACGGTCATGCTACAGGAAGATATCCGCAAAGGACAGCGTGTGGAAAAATTTATTGTGGAAGGATTTATAGACAACAAATGGGTTAAATTAACGGAAGGTACTACCATTGGATATAAAAGACTTCTACGGTTCGACAATACTTCCTCCTCCAGACTACGTGTAACCATCAACGAGACAAGGGACATTGCCAACATCCACAAGGTGGGAGCCTATTTTGCATCGGCACTTGAAGCAGAAACAGAAGATCTTCATGGAAATGAAACAAATTTGAATTCTAATCAAATAAAATAATACGGGACACTACGAAATAAAATGATCATATGCAACGATTAACTCTTTTCTTCTTTCTTCTTTTGTCGACCTTCATTCACGCACAACAGGCGGGTGACCTTTTTAAGTCGATGCCTTCCGACCTTCTGCCGGGTGTTTCGGAAGGGAATAAAACCATGCTACTGGTGGACAAAGGCAAAACAACCGTTCCCTTTCCTCTGGGAGAGATAGAGAAGGTGGTTCACAGTGACGATTACCTGCTGATTAGAACATCCGACGTGGGCACATTACAACTGAAACTTCTGCCTGTGAACAGCGACTCGGTAATTGCCTGCCTCATAAGGACTGTTTGTGAAAACGTATGCGACAGTCATATTTCCTTTTATACCTCCGATTGGAAAAAATTAGACCGTGAATCATTCCTACCCGATGTTTCCACTGATTTTTTTTTGAATTCTTCGTCAAAAAAGCCGGGAAATGACAAATATGCTGTATCTTTGCCGGACATTTGTCCGATCTCGGCGTCGTTCAGCGAAACAGGAACAGATTTAACACTGGTATTCCATTATAGGGAGCGGCTGACCGAGGAGCAGATTCAAGATTTAAAACCATTGTTGAAAGGCGATTCCCTGACATTGACATGGAACAACGCCTCCTTCAAATGATAATACAGCCATGCACCCGTAGTTCAATGGATAGAATACCGGATTCCGGTTCCGACGATGTGGGTTCGATTCCCGCCGGGTGTACTAAAAAAGACAACACAAAGCCGCTGAAAATCAGCGGTTTTTATTTTAACAGGGCATCAAAGGAGCGTCCAAATCAAAATAAAATAACTTTAATCATACCTAACTGTCGGATAATAATTTGAAGGATAAATTCCTGATATTTTCCATTTTATCGTTATTCTTTGCAGCTAATATTTTTCTGGGATAATTTATGAAATCGGTTTTTCTCAGTCTTTATACTGTCAACAAATAGACGCTTGAAAATATTTTTTTTCTTACATACTTACCTAACCACTGAAATCACACAACGATCGTTTTATCGGTATATTTTTTTTCTGTTCCGGTTATGACCATAAAAACAGTAAAAGGCAGAAGTTTTCGGGAACAATCGGCTATATGCGCAGCAAAAAGAGGAAGCAGAAATATTGAAAGTCGAAGGTACCCATCTAGCCGAAAGAACTCACGTAAAAGGTTTAAAGTTGCAGGTATCAATGCACCTGAATACCAAGAAACCGTTAGGGATATTTCACTTGATTTCTCTACATAAGACAACCATAAATTGACCAGCGTAAAAAGGGTTGAAACTGTCGAAGCCCTTTCCTTTCGCTTCCTGCAGATGAAAAACAATATTGAACAGCGGTTGTTTATCCATTGTTCGGAGAAAGGAGGTTTCAGCACGCTTATGGAAAACCATAAAAAATGAGAATTCACTCTGATAAGTTAAAGTCAAAATAAATCATCCCATAAAAACTTCTTGAATTCTAAAATATCTTTCATATCTTTGCAAACACAAATTTTGGTGTTATTCGTTCTATTTATCCTTCGGAACGAATAATGAAAAGGGAATCAGGTGTAAATCCTGAACAGACCCGCTGCTGTAAGCTCAATGAAGAGCCTTGTGCAATACCCAAATCCACTGTCCCGACAATTATTGGGGTGGGAAGGAAGCACAAAGGACGAGTAAGTCAGAAGACCTGCCAAAATAGATAAAATGTTTCATAGCTTTCGGGGAGTTGGAGCTTGAAGAACGAAAACACGTACCACGGCAGATTCTTCTGTTTTATTATTTTGGCTACTTATACTTCATAAGCCGTTTTACCGCGTGTGTTATAATTCCACCTCAATGATCCGCTTTCTGAAAGTTTAATTTTCGGAAAGAATGAATCTATGTAAGAAAACCTCGCTGTTCGTTGTAATCGGGCTGCTGATTACGGCAGGCAATCTGTTTGCACAAGCCGGGGCGAATCAGCCCGAACAACCGCCAATTCAAACCGAGACTTCACAATCTGGCAGGGACTCTACCGCGATGTTTCTTCAGTTGGATGAGTTTGTTGTTTACGGAAGTCCATTGATGAAAGAAGTGATTCCCGTACAAAAACTGTCGGGCGAGCAACTTAAAAACCTGAGTTCTTTTTCGGTAGCCGATGCCATACGCTATTTTTCGGGCGTGCAACTTAAAGATTACGGAGGCATTGGCGGACTGAAAACCATAAATGTACGCAGTATGGGAACCCATCACGTGGGTGTTTTTTACGATGGTATTCAGTTGGGAAACGCACAGAACGGTCAAATAGACTTGGGTAAATTCTCACTGGAAAACATCGAGGAGATTTCGCTTTACAACGGACAAAAAAGCAACATCTTTCAGCCGGGGAGAGATTTCGGATCCTCAGCCACAGTTTATCTCCGATCGCGTACCCCGTGTTTCGTGGAAAACAAGCGATACAACCTGCGTACTTCCACCAAAGGAGGTTCTTTCGACCTCATTAATCCCTCTGTGTTGTACGAATATAAATTTAAAGATAATCTGAGTGCCTCCATCAACGGTGAATATATCAACTCATCTGGAAAATACAAGTATCGCTATCGACGCGTTTTCCCCAACACCGGCGAAGTAATGTACGACACCACTGCGGTGAGAGAAAACGGCGATATCTATTCTTTCCGCTTTGAAGGAGGATTGTTCGGGACGATTTCCGGTGGATATTGGAGAGTGAAAACTTATTTCTACGATTCGGAACGAGGTATTCCCGGAGCCGTCGTCAATAACCGGTGGAAAAATTCTCAACGGCAGTGGGACCGCAGTTTCTTCACGCAAGGTGTTTTTCAAAAAAGCGTTACTCCAAAATACGACGTGTTGATCAATACCAAATATGCCTATGATTATATGCGTTACCTCAATCCCGACACCACGCTGATGCTTATCGACAACACATTTCGTCAACAGGAGGTGTATGCTTCTGTAGCCAACAAGTACTCCATCACACGGAAGTGGGATGCGGTGTTATCGGCAGATATGCAATACAATACACTGAGATCCAATTTGGACGGTTTTGTTTTCCCGAAACGGCTTACCACGCTCGTAGCTTTGGCAAGTGCAACCGATCTCGGTGAAGTGAAAATGCAAGGCAGTGTGTTGGCAACTTTCGTGCGCGAGCGAATCAGTTCGGGAAACACTGCCGCCGATGACAACGCCAAAGCCGCACCCGATAAACATGAGTTTACCCCCGCATTCTTTATATCCTACAAACCATTCAAAAGTCAAAATTTAAACATTCGCACTTTTTATAAGCATATTTTCCGAATGCCCACCTTCAACGACCTCTATTATACCGACATCGGCAACATCAAGCTCAAACCGGAATTTACCCATCAATATAACGTGGGATTCAGGTATGAGAAGTCCTATGAGAAAAATATCATCAAGCAGTGGGAATTTCAAGCCGATGCATATTACAACGAGGTTACCGACAAAATTGTTGCTGTCCCCAAAGGCAGCGGGCAATACCGGTGGATGATGATGAATTTGGGGTACGTGAAAATCCGTGGTATGGATGCAGCCGCATCGATCACCGTTGAACCGTATAAAGATTTGCTTTTCAACCTTCGCCTAACGTACACCTATCAAAAGGCGGAAGATTTTACCAAGCGTAAAAACCCGATTCTGCAACAAAGCACGTGGGGAGGGCAAATTACCTACATTCCGTGGCACAACGGTTCAGCAGTGGCAAGCCTCACTTACAAATCGTGGCAGCTGAACTACAGTTTTATCTACGTGGGCGAACGCTACCATAGTTCGGCAAATATCCCCGCCGAATACGAGCAGCCCTGGTACACCAACGATATGACAGTAAGTAAAAAATTCATGATAAAAAAGATAAATATGCGGGTAGCGTTGGAAATAAATAACCTGCTCAGTCAAGATTACGATGTGGTACTTAATTACCCTATGCCCAGGAGAAATTATAAACTTTCAATAACCGCAGAAATATGATGCAAGAAATTGGGAATAAGAAGTTAGGAATTAGAATATGGTTTATCGCCCTGCTTACGGCTTTCTCATCGTGTCGCGACGATGTGGAAGTGGTACTCTCGGAAGACATCCTCACCGGTTTCCCCGAATATATCGACGGGTATTGGGGCTTCTACCTCCTCAACGAGGGCAATATGGGTAACAACAAAGCCACATTGGATTATTACGATTTTGCCACCGCCGTTTACAAGAAAAACATCTATGCCGAACGAAACCCCAAAATCCCCAAAGAGATGGGAGATGTGGGTAACGACATTGGCATATACGGCAGCAAACTCTACGCTGTAATCAACGTCTCCAACAAGGTGGAAGTGATGAACGTGGCAACCACCAGGCGCATCGCACAAATAGAGATACCCAATTGCCGCTTCATCAAGTTTCACGACGGATATGCCTACGTTACCTCCTATGCCGGGCCGGTTGTGATAGACCCCGATTACACACAAATCGGCTTTGTGGCAAAAGTAGATACCGCCACACTAAAAGAGGTAGACCGGTGTTTGGTAGGCTTTCAACCCGATGAACTGGAAATTGTGGACAACAAAATTTACGTTGCAAATTCGGGCGGATATATGGGCGCGAACAGTACCGGGGGATACGAGCGAACAGTTTCCGTGATCGATATAGCCTCATTCAAGGAAGAAAGACGCATTGACGTGGCGTATAATTTAGAGCGGATAAAAGCCGACGGGCGAGGCAATCTGTGGGTAAGTTCGCGCGGTGATTACAAAGGATTGCCTTCCCGTTTGTTTTTCATCGACCGTGCAAAAGGCGAAGTTACCGATACAATACCCATTGCCGCCACCAACTATTGGATCGATGATGACTTGCTTTACGTGTACGGCACCGAGTTTAGCTACATAACGCACGATTGGGAAATTTCGTACAGCATTGTGGATACGCATACGCGTGAAATAGTAACCCGCAGCATCATTACCGACGGTACCGATAAACAGATTGAAAAGCCCTATGGCATTATGGTAAACCCTGTAAACAAAGACATTTATATTACTGATGCCGGAAACTACGTTACTCCCGGTGCACTCTACTGCTTCACTTCCTCCGGAAGAAAAAAATGGGAGCTGGAAGCGGGACAGATTCCAGCGCATTTTGTACTGGTGCCAAGTAGATAATGTAAAGACGTAACACATGGCATCTCAAAACCTATAGGATAAAAACATTACATTTTTCATTAATTCTTAAACTCAAAAACAAGATGAAACAGAAGATTCTTCTTGCCGTGCTATTCACGGCAATGTTCTTTACCGCGTGTAAAGAAGAAGTGTTGGCTCCCGATATTTCGGGAATCGAAACCAGCGAGTATCTATTAAACATAGGCGACAAAATAACGCTGGCTCCCGATATCAAAAATCTGAAAGGAAACGATTATGTGTGGACGGTTAACGACAAGAAAATCGTCAATACCACCACCGATTATACGTTTGTTGCCACGCAGCCCGGCACGTTTGTAATAGCGTTTAAGGCAAGCAACAAAGGCGGAACCGCCCACGAAGTGTTTAAAATTGTGGTGGAGGCACCCATTGAAATTTCGTTCGACAAACCCATTTTCACCACATCAAAATGCAACGTGCTTGAAATCGTGCCCAAAATAACCGGTCCCGAACGCGACGACTACAAGTACGAATGGATAAAGGGCGACGCGGTGATAGGAAAAGAGAAAAACATTGATTTCATAGAAGTCAAACCCGGCGACTACGAACTGAAACTCACCGTATCTGCTGGAAAACAATCCGTAACTACAACAACTTTTGTGAAGGTGGAAGAGGCAGACTATAAACAGAGCGCCTACACGCTATTAGAGTATTATCCGGCTCCGGCAAACGGGCTTGACTGGTCGCTTATTGGTGGAGAAACTATGTGGAATCGAAACGAATTTCCCTTGGCATACAACGACTTTATAAATAAAGCAACAGAGATAAGAAAAGGAAGCCCCACTAACGGTATTCACCTTGGTTCCTGGGGAGGATACGCCACTTTTGAATTTGACCATACGGTAATCAACGTAAAAGGAAAAACAGACTTGGAAATCAGTGCGAAGTTTTCGCAATTCGATCTGCCACAGGTTTTTGTAGCATACGACAAAAACAAAAATGGAAAGCCGGATGAAGACGAATGGTACGAAATTAAAAATAACGATTGGGGTAAGGAAGATATAGCTAATTATGAAATCACCTTTACGTATGACCGTGTTGAAACAGACGAACTATGGCTTGACACCTATTTCAAATGGCAAGATAATCAAGCTGAGCAGCAACTGGGTGAGGTTCATTACAGTAAAAGATTATCAAGTTCCATTACAAATAGTGGCAATGTATCCACCAAAGGTTTCTTCCCCGGATATTATATGATCGATAAAGAAAGGAAAGAAGTAATAAAGCTAGACGGCTGGTCAAACGTTATTACCCGGAAAGGGAAACGCATAACACGTGATGTTACTGGTGGCAACTCATTCAATCAAAAATTGAACATTGATATTGATGACGCGGTAAACGAAAAAGGGGAAAGTGTTTCGCTTATCGGAATAAACTTTGTAAGAGTACGAAAAATAGTATATCCGTTTGAAAAAAACTTTTCTGTAACACCACAGGTAGTAGAAGATGCCAATATGAAAGAGGGTCGAATTTTATATGTAGGTCAAATCTTGGACAAACACATATGAACGAGTAGAGTAATCTTTTAATTTTATCAATAAAATGAAATCAATCAACAAATACACATCATACATCTTGTTTTCGGTACTTTTCGTTGCAAGCTGTACCAAAGAAGCCGAAGTAGGTATTGTTCCCGTTATTTCGGGACTCGAAAGCGAATACATCGCCACCGTGAAACAAACGCTGGAGCTGAAACCCACCGTAGAAAATGCACCCGATGCCACCTATACGTGGCTCCTTAACGGAGTGGTAGAAAGTACTGCCGCCACCTACACCTTTACCGCGCCATCGGTAGCCGGAACGCACACGTTGGTGTTTCGCGCCGCATCATCGAGCGGAATGGCACAAAAAGTAATCTCCATTGAAGTAGGCAACTTCACCCCCATAAACGCATCAACAAATACTGTTTTACCCCTGGAAACGCCAAAAAGTCTGGAAGGAATACAAAACATAGAATGGCAAGTAATCAAAGCATCGAACGATTTATACCGATTGGAACATTCCGAAACGGGAGTGCCTCAGTTCATCTCGGCAAAAACCGGACGATATACCATCAAAGCCATCACACCCGACGGGTTGGAAGACGGATATATGATACTGGTTCGCGCCGGAGAAAAAGTGCAATCACCCTATATTTCGCACGTGTTTGACTATTTGCCCGCTCCCGGACAATTTGTAAACAAACTACCCAAATATGATGAAGGCGACACGCACGAAGATATGGTTGCCAAAACTGCCTCTCATTTGGTGGGTGAAAATGCCACAATGATTACCCTCGGCGGCTGGGGGGGATACGTTACGTTTGGTTTTGACCACACCATAGCCAATGTTTCGGGTAAACGCGATTTTACTATCAACGGAAATGCTTTTGGCGCAGCAGCCAATCCCCGTCCCGATGCACCTTTTGGTGGCAGCTGTGAACCGGCGGTTATTATGGTGGCTTACGATAAAAATAAAAACGGAAAACCTGACGACGATGAGTGGTATGAAATAAAAGGCAGCGGAAACTTTACTGCAGAGAATGAGTCGTGGTATGAAATGGCTGTGAACAATAAAAACGACGTGCGCACTTTCCGCGATTACGAAATGACATTTTACCGCCCCGTTAACGATGACGAAGCACCTATAAAAAATTATATTTATTGGACAGACAACCAAGGACAGGAAGGTTACAAAGTAAAGAATGGGTTCCACAAGCAGAGTTACTATCCGGGATGGATAAAAGAAGACAAGATCACCTACAAAGGTATCCGCCTTGCCGATAATGGTATTGACGAAAGTGGACAAGGTAGCTATTACGTGCTTTATGCTTTCCGTTACGGCTATGCCGATAATTACCCCAACCACTCAGAAAATGCCGGAATCGACATCGATTGGGCAATAGACAAAGAGGGCAAACCTGCCAACCTTCCCGGTATCGATTTTGTGAAAGTATATAACGGCGTGGACAAAGAAAACGGCTGGTTAGGCGAAGCATCTGCCGAGATTGCCGGCGCATACGATTTGCATATGAGAGGTATAAGTTTTAACACGATAAAAAAATAACTCTCCGTTATTATGGCAATGATTCTATTGACTGCAGTTGGCAGACTTGTTCCCCATCCCTCCAATTTGCGCCCATTGGCGAAACGCCACTTTTCGGGGCGGCTTATTGTACTCGCAAATGGTGGGTATATTTAGTGCCCACAGCTGCTGCGTGGATAAGCGATTTAATTTTAAACAATGTGGTGTATGCCGAGTATTTCGACCATTTTGTCACGAATACTTTTAGTAAGCTTTTGATAAACAAAAGTACGCCTTTTATCTTGATTTTACTGAGGATATCAAGTCTAGATGGTTTAATGACTTTTTTGAATTGTTTGCAAAAGGAGGATCTCTCTCATATTTTATGAAGAGAAATCCTCCTTTTTAAAATGTTTTTTCGAAATACTCCTATCTGATAAGCGCATAAAGCATTCGTATCTCTTCTGCCCAGAGCGTTTCGTCGGGAGTTTCCAGAATCAGTGGCAGATCGTCAAAACGAGGATCGTTCACGATGAAGGTGAAAAGACCGAGGTTCATCACTCCCTTGCCAATACTGTCATGCCTGTCTACCCGTGTCGAAAGTTCTTTTTTTGAATCGTTGATATGCATGCCCCGTAAATAGCGGAAGCCTACTATTTCGTCGAACCTGCGGAAAGTATCATCGTAGGCGTCGCGGGTTCTAATTTCATAACCGGCTGCCAGCAGATGCGCCGTATCGAGGCAGACACCCACGCGACTCTTATCTTCCACCTTATCGATAATGTATGCCAGTTGCTCAAATGTATGTCCCATGTTACTTCCCTGACCTGCTGTATTCTCCAGTACGGCAGTCACTCCCTTTGTCCGGTCGAGCGACATGTTGATCGATTCGGCAATGCGGTTGAGACACTCATCATGAGAAATCTGGTTGAGGTGGCTGCCAGGATGGAAGTTGAGCCTGTTCAGTCCCAGTTGTTCGCATCGGCTCATCTCATCAAAGAAAGCCTGTCGTGATTTCTTTATTTCCTCCTCACCCGGATTGCCCAGGTTAATGAGATAGCTACTATGCGGCAAAATGTAATCGGGAGAAAAGCCGAATTCTTCGCAGCGTGCCCTAAATAGATCTATGTTCTGTGTCGTGTATGCCGAAGCAAACCATTGACGCTGGTTTTTGGTAAAAAAGGCAAAAGCTTTCGCTCCAATAGCCTGTGCATTGAGGGGTGCGTTTTCCACACCACCAGAGGCACTGATATGTGCTCCGATATATTTCATATGACTAAAATATTTATTTTCAATGGTGTCATATGGAACTCGCTTTTAATCATTACTTCGGGTGTAATGATTTCTCATACTCGTTTCATATGTTTATTTCTTTTTTGGAAATGTCATTAAAAACCACAAGCCCCCCTCGGAGCGGTTTTTGGCTACAATGCTCCCCCTGTGAAAGAGTACGGCATTTCTCACGATGGAGAGTCCCAGCCCCGATCCGCCCGTGATACGTGTGCGTCCCTCGTTCACGCGATAAAAGCGTTCAAAAATGCGCACCAGATGCTTCTCTTCAACTCCCGTACCGGAATCGTAAAATTCGAAGAAATAGGTATCTTCGTTTTCATTGTAACAACGCACAACAATATCTATTTGTTTTCCGGCATAAGAGATGGAATTCTCCGCAAGATTCCGAAAGATAGAGTACAACAGTGTGCGGCTACCATAAATAACCACCGACTCGGGCACATCCACCGTAAATTTGTCCTGCCTTCCATCCAGGTCATCAGCAAGGTCTGCCTTCAGCTCGACCAATAACTCCCTCATCATCACAGGCTCCAGTTCAAAACGATCTGCAGCCTCCTCTATCTTCGTAAGCATACTTATATCCTGAATCAGTTCAGAGAGACGGATGGTCTGTGCATAAGCCCTGTCGAGAAAGTTGTGAATCCGTTCATCTGACGACTCATCGCGATATATATTCAATATGGTCTCCAGGTAACCCCGGATACTGGTCACCGGCGTACGGAGCTCATGGGCAATATTATTGGTCATCTCCTGCTTGAGTAGCCGTGTCTTCTCAGACTTGGTGATATCACTGATATATAGCTCGAAACTTCGATCATCGAAAATTATTACCCGCACATTGAACTGTTTTCCACTTCTGTCGATCCTTTTGGAAAACATGTTCCCATTTTGGGAACGTTCGTCCAGAAAATGCACCACTTCCTCAAAATTGGGATCGGAAAAGAGCTGTTCAGTTTCGAGGGTAGGTTTATCAAGAATCACATTCAGAAACTGCAAAAAATGGGAGTTTGCATACACCTGCTGCCGATCGTGTGAGAAAATGGCAATACCTTCTTCGGAAAATTGAAAATGCTGCAAAAGCTTCTCCCGTTCGGCTGCAAGTTTAAGACGGTTCTCCTGCAGCAGATTGTAGTTTTCAACAATATCGGCGCTCACTTCCCCTACCTCATCGTCGGCAAACTGAAAGGAGGAAGGGACGGGCAGGCCGTTCTTCACGCTCAGGGAAAACTCACGCAGTTCCTTCATTGATTTGGAGAAACGGTTGGCAAAATATAACATCATCAGCACACAGACCACAAAAAACAGAAGAATGAAATATGCAAAGGAGTTCCCGGAGTTGATGAACGACTGGAGTCTCACGTCATATGGTACGGCCATACGGATAAAATATTTCTCATCATAGTTTTTAGCAAAATAAAGATATTTTACATTCTTGGTGTGGGAAAGACGCACATGCGTACCTGTACCGAAGCCGATACTTTTTTGTACTTCGGGCCGCTGCAAATGATTCTCCATTGTACTCGCATCTGCCCGGTTGTCATAAATTACGCTTCCCTTCCAGTCGAGAATAGTCACTCTCAAATAAGGTGGCATGTACTGTAACAGTTCTCCCATGTAATCCCCGCTCTTCGCTATTGTAATGCCGTTGATTGCCAGATATTGATTTATTATATCGGCATTGTTTTCCAGCGTACGTTCCAAGCTGTCGCTACGTTCTTTCTTTATTTGCTGTTGTTCAAAGAGGATAATACCCACTGTGAATCCTGCAATAATAAGTGAAAATATGGTCAGGATACGTACCCTGAAAGTGATTTTTCGTTTCATTCTTCCTTTTTGGCATCTATATTCAGGTAATAACCAAAACCCGAGCGGTTGACAATGATATTGGCATATTTTCCCAGTTTTTTTCGCAGGCGGGTTATATGCACGTCTACCGTCCTGTCTAGCACAAATTCATTATCTCCCCACACGCTGTTGAGAATCTCCGAACGAGTAAGCACGTTCGGCGAGGCCTGCGCCATGAGAGAGAGTATCTCGAACTCTTTCTTGGTCAGCGACACCTCGTTTTCGTCTATGGTGACCCTGTTGGTGTGGATGTCAATGGCAAGCCCCTTGTAGAACCACTTTGTTTCTGCAGGCATCTTGATGAGCGAGGTGCGTTTCAGCAACGCCTTCACGCGTGCCAACACCTCCTTCACCGAAAAAGGCTTGGAGATATAGTCATCGCCACCCAGCGAAAAACCGGTCAGCATGTCGTTCTCGGTATTCTTTGCCGTAAGGAAGATAATGGGGATATAATTTTCGTTCTTTCGTAATTTTTCAGCAGTCTTGAAGCCCGAGATGCCTTCCATCATCACATCGAGGATGATAAGCTGATGTACATCGGTAATTTTTTGTAAAGCCTCCTCACCCGATGTGGCCACATCTACAATATATCCCTCATTTTCCAGATTAAACTGCAGAATGTCACAAATATCTTTCTCGTCGTCTACCACTAAAATTCTTTCTTCCATAACATACAAAATTAATATAATTTCTGTTATCAGAAAATCGGTTTCAGGGGTTGGGAAGCTTGGTATGCCGGATGTCTTTGCCTTCAATCAGGTAGACGGCCGATTCGGCAATATCCACCGCTTTATCTCCAATTCGCTCAAGATAATAAGATATACTATTTATATTCATTATATTAACCAGCGACTGCGTAGTATGCATCTCATTACCAAACCCTTCTGCCAGTTTTCTCTCAATCTTCTTGTCCAGCTTATCCACTTTGTCATCCATATAGATGGTTTCATACGCCATCTCATTGCTACCACCCGCGAAAGAAAACACCGCATTTTTGATCATCTTCCCGCTCTTCACAAACATCTTGTCGAGCAGTTTTTTGTAATTTTCGAAACCATCCAGGGTAAAATCTATATCGCTGATCAAATGCGTGATATTCTCAATCAGGTCACCCACGCGCTCCATGGAGATTGTCATATCGTGATAGGCCATCAGCCGTCGCAGGTCCGATGCCCGCGGAGTGAAGAGCATGATTGCGTTAATAACTTTTTCTTTGATTGTGATATCCAGAGAGTTTATTAACTTTTCGTTACGCTTCAGTTCGATCAGAACAAGCTCGTCGGGTTTCTGATGTAACAAGGATGAAGCCAGTGATATCTGGGTCAGCACGATCTCAGATACCAGTTGGAAATCGCTGTGGAGCTGCTCCAGATACTTATCTTTGATTCCCACTGTGGGAGTAGATTCTCTATTATCGTTCTGTGTGTCCATCTTAAGATTGATTAAATTGATTTTCGTTTTGTGATTTTACAATAAAACACCCGCCTTCCGGTACCTGTTTTCTGTTACTTTTTGCCTGTTTCCTGTTAAAAGTTGATGTCTGAAACTTTATCCAAAAACTCCCGTGAGATACTCTTCGGTCTTTTTTTGTTGCGGTTTGGTGAACATCTGCGTGGTATTTCCATGTTCCACCAGTTCTCCCAGATACATAAACATGGAGTTGTCTGATATCCGCGCAGCCTGCGACATGTTGTGGGTGACTATGATGATGGTAAACTCCTGTTTTAATTCCAGCAGCAATTCCTCAATCTTATTCGTCGATATAGGGTCAAGTGCCGATGTGGGCTCATCCATCAACAACAGTTCCGGTTTCAGTGCCAGCGTACGGGCTATACAGAGGCGCTGCTGCTGTCCACCGGATAAAAACGATCCGCGCTTGTTCATCACATCCTTTACTTCATTCCATAAGGCTACACTCCTGAGACTTTGTTCCACGATTTCATCCTTCTCTTTTCGGTGAAGACGTATGCCGTTGAGAGAGTAGCCCGCCAACACATTATCGTAGATACTCATGGTGGGAAAAGGATTGGGCTGCTGAAACACCATTCCCGCCATGCGCCGCACCTCCATGGGATCCATCTCGAGTACATTCTTATCTTTGAGGATGATCTCACCCGTGGTACTGATATGGGCATAAAGATCGTGCATGCGATTAATGGCACGCAGCAGCGTACTTTTACCACAACCGGAAGGACCCATGATAGCAGTAATGGTGTTGGGATATATTTCGGTGGAAACCTTCTTTACTGCATATTTTCCGGGTGTATAAGATACCGATAAATCCTTTAACTGCAGAATGGCTTTTTTACTATTTGTAATTTTCACACTTTCCATTTACGAGCTACAATTTTGGCGATCCAGTTTAACAGAAATATGACGATTAATAATAATAACGATGACGACCATATCAGATCTACCAGATTGGGATCATTGTAAAAGTCCCAGATCAGCAGCGGAATGGCACTGGTAGGCTCCGTCACCTTCCAGTTCACCACGGAAGCACCCAATGCCGTGAGCATCAGGGGAGCTGTTTCACCCATTACCCTCGATATGGCTAAAAGGATACCTGTGAAAATTCCTCCAAACCCCGAAGGTAGTAAAATTTTAAATACCACGTTGGTGTACGATGATCCCAAAGCAAGACCCGCTTCCTTATAAGCAGGAGGAAGCATGTTCATGGTTTCTTCTGTGGAACGTACAATCATGGGCAGCATCATGATGGCCAGCGCCACGCTGCCGGCCAATGCCGAGTAACCGCCCAAGGGCTTTACCACCCATGCATAGGCAATGATGCCGATCACAATGGAGGGCATCCCCTGTAGCAGATCGGTAAGATAACTGATTGTACGGGCAAATTTCTTTCCTCTGTTATCCGAAAGGTAAATACCGATAAAGAGTCCCAGCGGAATGGAAAAAAGGATAGCAAGGCCCACAATGAGAACAGAGCCCGTGATACCATTTAGAATTCCTCCAGGAATAGGGTCTCCGTTCATACGGGCCATCAGCGCATCTACCGACGAGGGAGTCACCTCGGTGAAAAGACGAAGGTTGAAGTTTTTGTATCCTTTTAAAACTACATCCCACAAGATAAAAAACAGGGGCACCATGGCCAGGAAAGAAAAGAGACAAACGAGGATATAAGCCGTTTTGTCTTTCGCTCTCCGCGATGTGAATGAAATGGATCTATCCTGACTCATGCGTGTGATAATTTTTTCATGACGAGCTTCGCAATCAGATTGATGATGGCCGTAATGATAAACAGAAGTAAACCTATGGCAATCAATGCACTGAGCTTAAGTCCATCGGCCTCACCAAACTGATTTGCAATCACACTCGCCATGGTGTTGCCAGTATCACGCAAACCGGCCGGAATGCGGTTGGTATTGCCAATAAGCATGGTTACCGCCATGGTCTCACCCAGAGCCCGTCCCAGAGCAAGAATGAATGATGCCACGATGCCGGAAGCCGCCATGGGCAGATTGATATGCCGCACTACTTCAAGCCGTGTGGCTCCCAGGCTGTACGCTCCTTCCCTGAGATTGTTGGGTACCATAGATAAAAATTCGGAACTAAGCGATGAGGCATAGGGGATAATCATAATAGCCAGGACAACCGAAGAGAGAAAGATGCCAAATCCCTGCGCATTCACTCCCAGATCGATAATCAACGGGCGTACCGTGTAAAAACCCCAAAGGCCATATACGATGGAAGGGATACCTGCAAGCAGGTCGACAACCGACCGTACCACATCGGATATTTTTTTTCCTTTAAAATAGACACCGTTAAACAAGGCCACGGACAATGCAAAGGGAATACAGAGCATCAATGCAAAGAAGGCCGTATAGAGTGTGCCCACAATAAACGATAATGCCCCATATTCTTCTGTGGCCGACCGGGGATCCCACTCCGCATTGGCTATAAAGCCACGGATGCCATATTCCTGAAATGCTTCGGAGGAACGACTCACCAGCGCATAGACAATGGCTGCCGACAGTACCAGTACGAGTAATGCGGCAACAAAAAGGAGTAATCTGAAAATCTTATCCTTCATATCATCTTATTCATTCAAAACTGTACCTACACTGTCGGCAACCGCGGATATACTTCCGGGAGGAACAGCTGCACCGCCATAGTTTATTTTACCTATCAGCTGCCTGTTTTTTTCCAGTGCCTGCAGAGGCAATGGTGCATAATTGATCTGTGCCGCCACTTTTTGTCCATTGGGGCTGATAATATACCGTAGCAAGTCCACCAGTTGTGATGCATCCTCTGCTGTGCGGTTATTATACTCCTGATCTTTGTAAACTAGTATCCATGTAAAAAGGCTCATGGGATAGGCATTGGGATCATCAGAATTGGTGATCGTGGCCCGCATGTCATCCGGCAGCTCCACATTTGCCGCAGCCGAGATGGTCTCAAGCGTGGCATCCACGTACCTCCCAGCACGATTTTTAAGTTTTGCCGTTGGTAATTTCAGGGTAAGTGCATACTCAGAACCAATGTAGCCGATAGACCCTTCCGTCTGCTGCACAATACCAGCCACACCCGGGTTACCTTTCGCGGCAATACCTGCCTCCCACTTCAGCGCCTTGCCCTTGCCCATGATCTGTTTCCACTCCGGACTCACTACGCAAAGATACTCAGAAAAATTATAGGTTGTACCACTTCCGTCGGAGCGATAAACAGGAGTAATGTCCAGGTCGGGCAATCTCACTGCGGGGTTTTCAGTCTCAAGACGGGGATCATTCCATTTTTTGATTTTTCCGAGGTAAATATCGGCAATCAGCGGGCCCGTCAACCGCAGGCTGTCCACTCCTTCCAGCGTGTAGGCCATGACCACTCCGCCCATACAGGTGGCAATATGAATCACTTCGCCGTTCATCGATGCGATCTCTTTCTCATTAAGGAAAGCGTCACTCGCGCCAAAGTCCACCGAACGGTCACGAAGGCTCCGGATTCCTCCGCCGCTGCCAATGGCACCGTAGTTCACCGTAACATTTCCATGCTGACGCATGTAGTCACGAAAAACAATGTTGTAATAAGGATAGGGAAAAGTAGCTCCGGCACCCGAAACGGACGTGCCGGCGTGGTTGCCTTCGTAACCGGTGGAAACATTGTTACATGATAATACCAATAATGACAGAAGGAAGCACAGCAATAATTGTCGCATTTGAATTAACCTAAATGTCCTTTCTCGGATTTTGATTACAAAGGTACGACATGAATGTTACACTTCGGTTACGAAAATGTTACATTTAAGTTACGTTTTAGGCCTGGGTTTATTTAATAAGCTTCCCTACTTTTTCCCGGAAGTTAATCGTCTGCCCCGGATCCCAATTCCACATGTCATCGGTGAGTAAGAGTACCACTTTATCGATTTTCTCTTCCAGACTCATTCCTGCCAGCTGATCGGCATGTACAACCAGTGTTATTTGTTCATTTGACTGTTCAGGATATTTCACCTTCAGGTCATATTGTGTCTCGGCCAATCCTCCAAGACGCAACCCCAGCAGTGTGCGATGGCTTTTATCGTGATTCCACCTCCAGCGGACAAGGAGCGCCTTGGCCGTACTATTTCGTTTGGAATTACTTTCCAGGATATCTTTCATCATATTATTATCCATAACCACATGAATTTTAAACCACATTATTATGAAATCGGGGCGGTTTACTGATGATATATTAATATAACAAAAGGTGCAATAACATGTTCAACCTTGACTGCATTTTCTTGTAACAAGCGAAACAGTTGAAAAACTGCAGGAAAAAAGCTAATTTTGCAGACGAAAAGTGATGCTTTAAATAATAAAAAATGAATGATTATAAAGCGCAAGATGCGCTCGTACTATTCTCGGGAGGCCAGGACTCCACCACCTGTCTCTATTGGGCCAAACAAAATTTCCGTCACACCCATGCGCTTTGCTTCTCTTACGGACAGCGGCATACGCAAGAGGTGGAAAACGCACGACGGCTGGCAAGTCTTGCCGAGGTGCCGTTCAGGGTACTCGATACAGCCATCATTTCACAACTGGCACCCAATTCACTTACCGATCGTTCTATGCAGATGGACCGAGAAAAGCCGGCCAACTCTTATCCGAACACGTTTGTACCGGGAAGGAATCTCCTTTTCCTGACTTTTGCAGCAACTCTCGCCTATGTACAGAATATACGTCATCTGGTCACGGGAGTCTCGGAGGCAGACTATAGCGGATATCCCGACTGTCGTGATACGTTCATCCGCTCGGCCAATGCCACGTTGAATCTATCTATGGATAAACAGTTTGTAATTCACACACCACTCATGTGGCGTAACAAAAAGCAAGTGTGGCAGCTTGCCGATGAACTGGGAGTGTTTGATATTGTTAAAAACGAAACGCTCACCTGCTATAACGGCATTCCGGCTAACGGCTGCGGTGAATGTCCTGCCTGTCTACTAAGGAATAAGGGGCTGGAGGAGTATCTGTCCGAACGAAATAGTAAATAAACCACTTAATATCACCAGTTATGCAACAGGAAGAACTAAGCCACCTGGGTGGCAAGACGACATACAAACAGGATTATGCACCGGAGATGCTGGAAGCCTTCGTAAACAAACATCAGGAGAACGACTACTGGGTAACGTTCGATTGCCCTGAATTTACCAGTCTCTGCCCCATTACCGGTCAGCCCGACTTCGCCACCATACGCATCGACTATGTTCCCGACGTGAAAATGGTGGAGAGCAAGAGTCTCAAGCTCTATCTCTTCAGCTTTCGTAACCACGGCGCATTTCATGAGGATTGTGTGAACATTATCATGAAAGACCTGGTGACGCTCATGAATCCCAAATATATTGAAGTAACCGGCATCTTCACACCGCGGGGCGGAATCAGTATTTACCCTTTTGCCAATCACGGTCGTAAGGGAACAAAATATGAAAAACTGGCCGAAGAACGGCTCTTCAGTCACTCATTTCCACTATAAATTCATAGATTCCACACTCACAGAAACCCATGGCTGCAACTAAAGGTCGTACTTTAGTTGCAGCCATGGGCCTGATGATTTGTAAAAATCAACTTAATCAATTATTTGTGGCTTCAGGTTGTTGCGGCTCAAAGTAGCGTACCCAGTCGATGAACAAGTCGGCCGGCAACCCTGCCGGGTCGGTATCTTTATTCAACCTGACACCGATAAAGAGGTCGAAATCGTAATCATGAAATGGAAACTGACCCGGTATCTGGGTAAGAATACGCGGATATTTTTTGGTACGTATTTCGTCCACGTAAAAAACCACGCTGTCGGCATAAGTCTCCACTGCATAGACATGATACTGCATGGGATTCACTCCTACCAGCGAACTGGAAGGCGGATTGTCAGGCATTCCCTGTGTAGTGGTATATTCAGAAGTAACCGATTGGTAAATAAATTCATCCAGTCCATACCGTTCCATGAAATCGATCGATATATTTTCCGTTTTATCTGACGGAATCAGTGACAGGTACGGGGTGGCACCCTCCACTGTATTCATCCGGGCCTTTACTTCAATGCGGTTGATTGTGCCTGCCCTGAAAGCAGGGCGATGGAGGCCTCCGGTAAGGAACGGCAATGAATCGCTTTCCGCACTGTTGACCAGCGCACGTAACACCAGGTTGCCATCCTGAAAGACATACAGCCCTTCGTACTGACTTATAAAGCGGTAGGCAGGAAACTTCTTGTTCCGGGGTATCACTGACCAGTCCTCTGAAACCGGTGATTTTTCAAAATCTTCTTCCCACACAAGCGTCCAGCCTTTTTTAGCGGTTTCATCCGCATCCTTCTTCTGAGTCGTACAGGAAATAGGTCCCAGCACGATCACTGACAACGCCAGCCAAAATATTGTCTTCTTCATTATAAATGCTTCTCTTATTATTTTTTTCATCGCAAAAGTAACGATTATCCCTCATATAAGGAAACTTTTTTACTACCTTTGCCCTCTGCTTTAAAGATTATCAGCAGGAAACAAATTATATATTGCAGTTATCATGCCGGAAATTTCGCTGCGGGGAGTACAAATGCCCGCATCACCCATACGCAAATTAGCACCTCTCTCTGATGCCGCTAAGGCCGAGGGAGTAAAAGTGTATCACCTGAATATAGGGCAGCCTGACCTTCCATCACCCGTGACGGCACTTGATGCGATTCGTGCAATTGACCGCACCACGCTGGAATACAGCCCCAGTGACGGGTATAGGTTTTACAGGGAAAATCTGACTACCTATTACAAAAAATATGACATCGACCTCTCTCCCGAACAGATCATCGTGACTGCCGGTGGCTCAGAGGCGGTACTGTACGCGTTCATGGCATGTCTGAACCCCGGCGACGAGATTATTGTACCCGAGCCTGCATATGCCAATTACATGGCCTTTGCCATCTCTGCCGGGGCAGTCATCCGTACCATTCCCTCGACTATGGAGTCGGGGTTTGCCCTTCCTCCGATGGAGGAATTTGAAAAATTGATCAATGAACGCACCAAGGGCATCCTGATCTGTAATCCCAACAACCCCACGGGATATGTTTACACGCCGCATGAGATGGAGCAAATCAGGAAACTCGTGAAAGAGTACAACCTCTATCTTTTTTCCGACGAGGTGTATCGTGAATTCATATATAATGACACACCCTATGTCTCGGCTTGCCACCTGGAGGGTGTGGAAGAGAACGTGGTACTGATCGATTCCGTATCGAAACGATACAGCGAGTGTGGTATCCGCATTGGTGCGCTGATTACCAGAAACCGCAAGGTGCACGACACGGTGATGAAATTCTGCCAGGCACGATTAAGTCCCCCTCTCATCGGGCAGATCGCTGCCAATGCATCGCTGAAAGTGAACGGTAGTTATATGCAACACAACTTCGATGAATACAAGGGACGGCGTGATTTCCTGATCGACCGGTTGAACAGGATTCCAGGAGTTTACTCACCCATGCCACAAGGTGCCTTTTACACCCTGGCCCGGCTTCCGATCGATGATGCCGATCTCTTTTGCGCCTGGTGTCTCTCCGACTTCAGGTATGAAGGGCAGACCATCTTCATGGCGCCGGCTACCGGTTTTTATGTTACTCCAGGCCTGGGAATAAACGAGGTGCGCATTGCCTATGTGCTGAACAGGGAAGAACTTGGTAAAGCACTCACCGTACTAGAGAAAGCACTGGAGGCTTATCCGGGCAGAAGATAACATGCATGAATGCAGAACTGTTCATAGCAAAGCGAATCTACAAGGGAGATAAGAAGAACGACAAACGGGTCTCATCGCCCGCCATCCGGATTGCCATTGCCGGCATTGCGCTGGGGCTGGCGGTAATGATTATAGCCGTCTGCATCATTGTGGGTTTCAAGAAAGAAGTCCGTGCAAAGGTAATAGGCTTTGGTTCCCACATTCAGATAACGGCCTTCGAGAGTGGCGCTTCCTATGAACATACACCCATTGCGGTCTCCGACACGCTGTTGACGCAGTTAAACACCAACCCGGCCATAAGTCATGTCCAGGAGTTTATCACCAAGCCCGGTATCATCAAGACAGACGACAATTTTATGGGGGTGGTGCTCAAAGGGGTGTCAGAAGAATACGACTGGCAGTTTTTTCGTAAAAACCTGCAGGAGGGGAGCGTATTTGAACCGGGCGACACCATCTCCGGTAACAGGGCAATCATCTCCAGGGAAATCGCCAACAAGCTATTGCTGAAAACGGGCGACAGTTTTACCTGTTATTTCATACAGGATCCGGTGCGTGCACGTCGTATCCATATCAGCGGCATCTACGAGACCAATTTCGAGGACTATGACAAACTCTATATCATCACTGAAAAGAAGATGCTTGCCCGCCTCAACGGCTGGGATGACGACATGGCAAGCGGCCTTGAAGTGCTTGTAAAGGATTACGAGAAACTGGATGAAACCGCGCAGGAAATTTTCTTTGTGATGGCTGATCATAAAGACCGTCTGGGAAATACTTTTTACACCCGTTCCATCAAGGATATAAATCCCATGATCTTTAACTGGCTCGACCTGCTTGACATGAACGTATGGGTAATCATCATCCTCATGCTGGTGGTATCCGGCTTTACAATGATCTCCGGACTGTTGATCATCATCCTGGAGCGCACCAACATGATCGGCATCCTCAAGTCGATGGGAGCCAGAGACTTCAGCATTCGCAAGGTTTTCCTCTATCTCTCTGCCTTCCTCATCGGGCAGGGAATGTTGTGGGGTAATGTGATTGCATTATTGTTTTGCTTTATTCAGAATCGATGGCAGTTACTCAGACTTGATCCCTCCACCTATTATCTCTCTGCCGTACCTGTGGATATGAATCCACTCTATATCATCCTCTTAAATGCCGGTACACTGATTGTCTCCCTGTTAATGATGATTGGTCCTTCCTATCTTGTGGCCAGGATCAGGCCAGCCAAATCCATTCAGTTCGAATAATCTTTTGCTGCTTTTTCGGGGCAAATGAGTATATTTGTCCGAAAGTTACCAAATGATGAAAATCCTTCATACATCAGACTGGCATTTGGGTAAACGGCTTGAAAACTTCTCCCGCCTGGAGGAACAGCAAGCGGTGATGCAGGAAATATGTGAGATTGCCGACAGGGAAGAGGCAGATATAGTAGTGGTCGCCGGTGACCTGTTCGACACATTTAATCCTCCTACCGAGGCAATAGACCTATTGTATAAAACCCTGAAGAGACTCACCGCAAACGGATACCGGCCTGTGATTGCCATTGCCGGAAACCACGATTCGCCCGACCGTATTGAAGCGCCCGATCCACTTGCCCGCGAGTGTGGGATTATCTTTGCCGGCTATCCGAACGTACAGGTCAGTTCCTTCACGCTCGAAACCGGACTGAAAGTACTAAAAACCGATGAAGGTTTTCTTGAAATCGCTTTGCCCGGCAGCAACATCCCGTTACGTATCCTGATCACCCCCTACGCAAGCGAATACAGATTGAGAACATTTCTGGGAGAAGAAAATAGCGAGGATGAACTACGCGCGCTGTTGGGCAGAAGATGGCAAAGTCTGGCTGACCGATATTGCGACAAGCGGGGTGTCAACATACTCCTGTCTCACTTGTTTATGATCAGAAAAGGTGATGTGCCACCCGAGGAGCCGGAAGAAGAGAAGCCAATTCTCCATGTGGGAGGTGCGCAGGCAATTTACACCGAAAATATTCCTTCACAGATTCAATACACGGCACTAGGCCACCTGCACCGAATGCAGCGTGTAGATGCATCTTTCTCGCCGGCCTGTTACAGCGGCAGCCCGCTATCATACAGCTTTGCCGAAGCAAACCAGCAAAAATATCTTTTGCTGGTGGAGGTTGTACCTGACCAGACAGCCAGTGTGCGTGAAATTCCCCTCGCCTGTGGCAAGCAGCTCCTACGTAAAAAGGCACAAGGGATGGAAGATGCTTTGGAATGGCTTTCGAAAAATCAAAATGCTTTAGTGGAGCTCACACTGGTCACCGACACTTACCTCACGGCCCAGGAGCGAAGAAAATTGCAGACAGCCCATGATGGTATTGTGGCCATTATCCCTGAGCTCTCCCGTGTGGAGAACCTGTTTCACCCGCAACAAAAGCAGATAGACCTGAATCAAAACATGGAAGGCCTTTTCCGGGACTATTTCAAATATACAAAAGGACAGGAGCCCAATGCAGAGATGATAAAGCTTTTTCAGGAGATTCTGGCAGAGGAGGAGGAAGAGAAATGATACCTATCTCGCTCACCATACAGGGGCTCTACTCCTATCAGAGAAAGCAGGTCATTGACTTCACCAAACTGACTGCTGCCGGATTGTTTGGCATCTTTGGCGGCGTGGGAAGCGGAAAATCATCCATCCTCGAAGCAATCACTTTTGCTATATACGGGGAAACTGACCGGCTTCACAAAAGGGACAACCGCTATTACAACATGATGAACCTTAAATCGGATGAATTATTGATCGATTTCATATTTGAAGCGGGCAGGGATCGGACTACCTTCCGTTCCATTGTAACGGGCAAGCGCAACAGCAGGCGATTTGATGAGGTGAAGACGCTTGACCGATCGGCCTACAGGAAGATCGCAAAAGAATGGGTACCGATCGGAAACGGAGAACTGGAAGAGGCAACAGGATTGAGTTACGATAACTTCAAGCGTACCATCATCATTCCACAGGGACAGTTTCAGGAGTTTCTACAGCTTGGCAACAAAGACCGTACCCAGATGATGAAGGAACTGTTTAACCTGGGTAAGTTTGAGTTCAGTTCCAGGGTGGGTTCCCTGGAGAGAAAAAACAACGAGAAGATTCAGAATGTGACCGGGAAGTTGCAGCAACTGGGTGAAATATCTCCTGAACAGGCAGAGCAATATCAGGAGCAGTTATCGCAGCTTGAAAAAGAGATATACGGGCTTGAGGCAATCATCGATCAAAATCAGAGAAAAGAAGAGCAGTTCCGTCGTTTGCAGCTTTTGATCGAAAAGAAAGAGGAAGCCGAGAAAAAATATGTAACCCTGCAGAAGCAGGAGACTGTTTACAAGGAACTGGAAAAGAAAATAGCGCGCTACGAGTTATGTGTGAACCGGTTTAAGCAACTGCTGGGATCACTGAAGGAGCACAGGAAAAAGGAAAAAGAGCGGAATGAAGCGATTCACGCCGACGATGAAAAATTACAATTGATCATTGTCGGGATTGAACGACTGGCCAAGTTTCTGGATGAACTAAAACCGGAATATGAAAAAAGGGAAGAGCTGAAAAGAAAAGCTGATGATCTAAGCTGTCTCTTACGGATAAAGACGCTCGAAAAAGACATGGCAGAGGAATCGGCGAGGGTGATTAAAGGTACAGAATACTGGACAAAGATATCTCAGGAAGCGGAATTTAGAAAAAGTGAGAAACAACAACTCGAAAATAATCTGAAAATCCTGCGTCAAAAAATGCCCGATCTTGCCCTGTTATCCTCCATCAACACGTGGCATATAGAGAGAAAACATCTTGTTGAACAATTGACCGAAACAGAAAGGAAGATCGAAAGTTACTACCTGGAAGAAGCAAAATTTGAAAGAGAAAAGACAGTGTTGTTGGCTGATCCGCTGCTAAATATGTTACCATCCGGTATTGATTTTGCTCTTTGTCGGGAACAATTACGAAAAGTCATGGAGGAGATTGTCGGTCAACAACAGGCTTTACATGAGCTGGAAACACATTTACGGGTTAAGGAGAAGCTGAAGGGTTATGCCGAAAATCTGACAGAGGGAACACCCTGTCCCGTATGCGGTTCCACACATCACCCCGCCTTATATAGGAGTGAAGATATCAGCTTGAGACTTTTGAAAATCAAAGATGAAAAAAATTATCTGGAGGAAAGAATCAAACAAATAACCGGATTGGAAAGAAGTACCGACCTGCTGGAAAAGAATATTCAGCAAACTGGACGCGAAAAATCTGCGTGGCAGCATAAGAAAGAGGAACTATTACATAAGATCACCGCACATGACGGACAATTTATATGGGATAAATATGCCGATAAGGGGGAACTCGATCAGGCATTTAACACGGCTAAACGAATTGACAAAGAGATAAAGACACAGGATAAAACAGCCGCGACAGTTGCGGAAGAGTTGGAAATGTTGGCAAAAAAAAGAGATGCGGCCAGGGATAAGCTGGAGAATTTAAAGAATACATTCACGGATCATCAGGCCCAACTGAGAACACTACAGCAGCAGTTGAAAGTCGTACACAGAGAACAATATACAGATGATTCTGCCGAAAGCATTGAAATAGAGAGGGAACAGTTGCTGGCAGCATCAGACCGCATTGAAAAGGAATATGTCACAGGAAACGAACAGCTTCAGGGATATAACAGCGAAAGAGATCGCATTCAAGTGCGGCTGGATATCAACCGTAATGAATTGAAAAAGGAGCAGACGGCAAGAGAGAGCCTGGAGCAACAACTGCAAAGTGAACTTGAAGAATCAAATTTCCGGTCGGAGGAAGAGGTGATTGCCATTCTTTCCGAGACGATCAGTACCGAGAAAGAAAAACAAAACATCAAAGCATTTTACGAGGAGCTGCTGAAAAGAAAATCGTCATTTGAGCAATACAGGAATGAGGTTGGAGAACGTGAATATGATAGTGCTGCACATCAAAAGATCATTGCGGAGTTCAGGTGGTCGAAAGATCAGCAACAACAAAAAGCCGACGAACGGGGAAAAGTATCCGTAAAGCTGGAGGAGTTACTGAAAAATATGGAACGTCGGACTTCACTTCTTAAAGAACAGGAAGAACTACTGTTAAGAGGAGAAAATATCCGCATGATGAAATCACTCTTCATGGCAAGTGGGTTCGTGAATTACATCTCCTCCGTTTACCTGCAGAACCTTTGCCATGTGGCAAATAACCGTTTCTTTCAACTTACCAGACAACGGCTGAGTCTCGAGATCACCGAGGACAACAACTTCCAAGTACGTGACTTCATGAACGGCGGAAAAGTGCGTAGTGTAAAAACACTTTCCGGGGGACAAAATTTTCAGGCGTCACTTTCGCTCGCCCTGGCTCTGGCCGATAATATTCAGCAAATTACCCAATCCAATCAGAATTTTTTCTTTTTGGACGAAGGTTTCGGGACGCTCGACAAGGAGTCGCTCGACATTGTATTCGACACGCTGAAATCGCTCAGGAAGGAAAACCGTATCGTCGGTATTATCTCCCACGTGGAGGAAATGCAGCAGGAGATTGAGGTACATCTGCGTGTAGAAAACGAGGAGGAACATGGCAGCATCATTCATCGTAGTTGGGAAGTATAAACTTAATATTAATTTATTATGGTCAGTATCAATTGGATTCTTTTAATCATTGGCGGTCTGTTTGAAGCCGCCTTCGCGATGAGTCTGGGAAAAATACAACATACATCGGGCAGAGAAGTATGGTTCTGGGTGCTTATCTTTTTGGTATCGGTTAGTTTGAGCATGTTTTTGTTGTTTAAATCGATGGGGGGCTCCCACCCTATTCCAACTGGAACCGCTTACGCCGTCTGGGCAGGTATCGGGGCAGCAAGCACGGTACTACTGGGTATACTGATATTCAGGGAACCGGTAACTTTTTGGAGGATATTTTTTATTAGTACGCTTATTTTTTCAATTATTGGACTACAAATGACATCTAATCATTCATGACTTTCCGTTCATACCTGACTGTAAAATACAAATGGACAACACATTAATCCCAATGTTGATATCCTGTTAAGAACTTGTTAAGAAGTTGTTCATATTTTTAACCCGAAATATTTGTATTTTTCCATTCCCGGACGTTATATTTGCAGAGAACAATAAATCACAATTACGCACAGCGTAAAAATAATATAGGAGTTCTTTGACATTTTGCACACGACCGGAAGAATTTCATTCGAGAGATGAATAAACTTAGTTTGTCATTCCAATGTTTTAACGACGAAGGCTTTACTGCTTTTTAGAAGAAACTGAATGAATTTCTGCTGCCACATGTAACTTTTGCAAAAGCTCTTGTCACCGGCTCCGTCGGGAGATAAATCTTCACGGATATCTTCTCTTCTTCGGTGGTCGATGCAACAGTTTGCAAAACAATGATCAGATTTCATAAAGGTTGAATACTGTTACGCGGGCGTTTTTTGACGATACAGTTGCGGGCCTGCCTGCAATCGTAAAACAAAAAAATTGTTCGTGTAAATGATTCTGCTTCACAGTCCGGAAAAATGAATATCAGACGATTTAAAGTTATCGAACCGAACGATATTGAGACTTCTCAGGATTGCTTTAACAGCTTCAAACCCTGTTTCAGACATTTTTTGAAGTATCCGTATTCTGAAGTATCTGCCTTATGGAACGATAAAAATAAACCTAAAACGTTTGTTTTTAGTTCTATTGACTTGAAATACTGAAAATAGTAATGCACGCAAAGAAACATCTGCACAGTCCGTGCAAAACGATTTGAACTCCTACCCAATAAAAAAACCCGGATAATCCGGGTTTTTTTATTGGAATTTCCTAATCCATGGTAAGTACCATCTTGTGATCTTCAGCCATTTTGCGCATGTTAAGTATCGCATAGCGCATGCGTCCCAGAGCCGTATTGATGCTCACTCCGGTCTGTAACGCAATTTCCTTGAAACTCAAATCCCTGTAGTAACGCATTTCCAGCACTTCCCGTTGCGAATCAGGCAAAGAGGCAACAAGCTTCCTGACATCGCTGAGCACCTGCCTGCGCACCAACTCAAGCTCTATGGTATTTTCACAGAAGGAAGAATTATTCCGTAAATCCGGCTCATAGTCGTCGCAGGAAACAGTGTTTTCGCTTTTCTTCTGTCTGAAATAATCGATCATCAGATTGTGTGCAATACGCATAAGCCATGCCTTGAACTTACCGTTCTCTGTATATCTACCCTGTTTGATTGTAGTAATGGCCTTTATGAAGGTATCCTGAAAAATATCTTCCGCGAGACCGTTGTGACGGACTGTATAGAAAATATAGGTGTAAAGGGGCTGTTTATGACGCTCGAGGAGCACATCAAACGCATTGTTATTGCCACAAGCGTACGAAACGACCAATTCTTCATCGGTCATCGTGCAGAAAGTATCCATTTGCTTTACTTCTTTAATTGTTATGTTAATTAGTAGAGTAAAGAGGACTTATAGGCAATCGATTTTAGCGTTTATTGAATTTTGATAACAAAGAAAAGGAAAAAAGCGGGAACAAGCAACTCTTAAATGTTAAAAGGAACAATTTGACAAGCTATACTTCACATCAGGTTCCTAAAAAGTTTATTAACTTTGGAGTCACCTCATTCTTTAAGTACTTATTCATATGAGAAGTTTTTATTTTCTTTTATTGCTACTGCCTTTGTTGTTACTGTTGCCTGTCACAACCCTTCCAGCTCAGGATAACCCGATGAAGCAGGATAGTCTTAAGCTGGAGTCCGGGAGATTATCGGAGTTTACGGCTGACTCACTGGCAATTAATCGCAACGAGACGATGCCTCTGCGGCTACCCCGCCTCAATCCGGCAGATAACCTGGTGCCACAATTCACACCCTACCAGCGCCACAGGATCAGCCTGAACAGGGAAAGAGGCTCGTCCCCACTCCCTCCCATACAGTGGTCCGGTGCCGCTTCTGATTTTATCAATACGAAAAGCCGCACGGTAGTTGCCAGCATGCTACCTTCACGCAACCTCCTAATCTATAGTTCCGCTACGTTAGGTTTGATGGAAACGCCCTATTTCGGCAAGGGCAACTATTACAATCTGAGCACCGGAGCAAAATATCTTATCTCCCCACGGCTTATTTTGGGTGCCAGTGGCAGCTACTACTCCGACTTCGGTGTATTGCCCCACTGGAGCACGGGGTTGGACGCCAGCTACCAGATCAACCGGAACCTGATGGTCGATGGAGGTCTGTCTTATATGCAAACGGCAGGCAATACGTTCGGGGTCTCTCAGTCTGCCGTGATGATAGATCTGCACGGGCGTTACCGGTTGAACGACAACTGGTATCTAAACGGCTATGGCGGGATACCAATGATGCAGCAGAACAACAGCACCACAGCCTCCATGATGCCGGTGATGAGCACTCCCTACTACGGCGGTTCTGTGGAGCACTGGTTCAACACAACTACCGGCGTGGAGGCCGGAATGATCTGGATGCGGGACATGTTTACCGGAAAGATGCGTCCGCAACCGAAACTGGAGTTACTCTTTAGACCGGGAAAAAGATAAGTAATTTTAGATTTCCAAACATTGATTTCCGCAGTTCTCCGTGATAAAGGTTTCGTGGAAAATCGACTTTTTTTGTATAACTCCATACTGATACCAGTCGTTCCGGTACATCTTCCATGTGCTCCGACACACAAAATCGCTGTCGATCAGTGACAATGAATAAAAATTTTATCCGAAGGGATTGAGGACTGGGAGTATCCCATAAAAAACGCCAACTTTCGGTTAATATATATATAACAAGGGTTGTATCCATCCTTCTAAATTGATACAGACTTTTCGGGTTTCTTTTGCCCGGAGTGGTTTAAGGTCGAAGACGAAAGTCCTGGATATCACAGCCAGACAGATTTCGTTGTTCACAAACTCTATTTTAGCATAGCGCTGTGGAGGATTAGAATAGGCCAGTTTACCGGAATCTATTAGCCGTGTATCCCATCTAGAACCGTCGCAACCGCTTGCAGTAATGGTTACATACAGCTCATCTCCCTTAATTAGGACTTCCCTTAAAGGGGTATTACCGGATGATTCTTTAAAGGTCAACCATACTTTATGGCTTCTTTCATATTCACTTTCAAAATCAATATCTCTCTCCTCACAAGAAAAGAGTAAAATTCCCATTAATAATAGGATAAAAATGCAAATTTCACTTTTCATAATATTGGCTATTTTTCTTCAACGAACATCGCTCACTCTTAATTTTTGTTGAATTTGATAACGTACTGAGACCACTTTATAATATTATTGACGAAACAAAACACCCAAACGTTGCAAAAAATATTTTTTCACCTTTCCGGTTAATTCTACAAATTATTTCCAGTATCTGTTCGAATCAAAAGAAAGGGATTAACTCGGAATATACGACCCCAAAAGTCAGACAAAAACTTTTTGGGGATTATTAAAGCTGAAACGCAGGATTGGAAGGTCCGCTACCTAACAACAATGAAAGAATAAAAAACAGGCTAAATGGAAAGAGCCCGGTATAATACCGAGCTCTATCACAGGAATTTTAATTTATAATCTTGTTCAGCTTTTGGAGATCATTACATAACCGAAAACAGTGAACCTTTACGCGTTGAAGACCGGTTTGTAGTACCCTAAATCTTCGATACGCGACTGGGTGACGAAATTGTAGTTTTTCACCACTTCATTCCGACCATAATGGACATACACCTCCGCACTGCGACGGAACAGTTCCTGATTTTTGTTTGCATCCTGTAAAAGCAAATACCCCGCGATGATGTGTCCGGCACTCTCCACCAGGCGGCGTGCATGGAAATCGAGATATTCCTCGTCTCTGGCAGAAACGACCTGCTCTACCATCTTTTCATACGTTTCCGTCATATGTACCAATACGTTCTTCAGTGGCTCCAGTTCGGGAGTGAGCGGCATGGCAGCATATTCTGTCATACGTTGCAGATAGGTGCCGGTGGTGACATGGCGAATGGCTGCCACAACCTGCAACTGTGTAGTTCCTTCGTAGATGTTGGTGATGCGGGCATCCCGGTAAAGGCGCTCGCATTTGTAATCTTTCATGTAGCCCGAGCCGCCATGAATCTGGATGGCATCGTAAGCATTCTGATTTGCATACTCGCTACTCATTCCCTTCCCCAGCGGTGTAAAAGCATCGGCCAGACGCGAATAATATTTCATCTCCTCCCGTTCTTCGGGTGTCAGCTTGCGTTCCCGTGCAATATCCTCCAAAGTCTTGTACATATCCACAAAGCGGCAGGTCTCGTAAAGTACGCTACGTGATGCATCGGTCCTGGCCCGCATATTTGCCAGCATCTCATATACCGCAGGGAAGGTGATGATGGCCTTCCCAAACTGACGACGTTCAATTGCATATTGATACGCTTCACGGGTTGCAGCCTCGGAAATACCTACCGACTGAGCCATGATACCCAGGCGGGCGCCATTCATCAGTGACATCACATATTTGATAAGCCCCATCCGACGACTGCCCACAAGCTCAGCTTTGGCATTCTTGAAAACCAGTTCGCATGTGGGTGCTCCCTTGATACCCATTTTATTTTCGATGCGGCGCACATTCACGCCGCCAGTGCGCTTGTCATAGATAAACATCGACAGGCCACGGGCATCCTTAGTTCCTTCCTCGGAGCGGGCCAGCACCAGGTGAATATCGGCATCTCCATTGGTGATAAAGCGCTTCACACCATTCAGGTACCACTGATTCTCCTTCTCATTGAAGGTGGCTTTCAGCATAACCGCTTGAAGATCTGACCCGGCATCGGGTTCAGTGAGATCCATCGACATTGTTTCCCCTTTCACCACCCTGGTTATATAGTTGTTTTTTTGTGTCTCATCTCCAAATTCATAGATGGTTTCACCACAATCCTGCAGCATCCAGATATTCTGAAAGCTGGCATCGGCACGGCTCACAATGTCGGCACTGATCATATAAGGTACCATTGGGAAGTTGAGTCCCCCATACCTGCGCCCAAACCGCATTCCCATCAACTCTGCCCTGTTAAGTACATCAAGATTTTCCTGTGTGTTTGCCGCATAGGTTACCCGTCCATCGGCCACGGTAGGACCGTTGTGATCTACCTCCTCGGCATTGGGGTCAATGATCTCGCCACAGATCTCACCCACCACTTCCAGTACTTTATCGTAACTGTCCATCGCATCTTCAAAGTCAATGGGTGCATAGTCATACGTCTCCCTATCTGCGTAATTTCGCTCCTTTAATTCCACAATTCGCTTCATCAGTGGATGCTGAAGATAATGTCTGAATTGCGGTGTATCTGTATAAAAATTTGCCATGTTTTGAGAAATATTATTAAGTTTTTATCAATACTAAATTTTAAAATTCACGTTGGTTTGGAATTTCAAAAACAAGAGGCAACGTGTATCGCGTCCTGACAGGCTTCCCATCCAGTTTGGCAGGCTCCCATTTATGTATAAAAGCTACAACCTCAATAGCACGCATTACTTCCTTGTCAAGTAAATGATGTGCTCCCCGGACAGTCCTGGGAGATACCATTTTCCCATCTTTATCAATAATAAAGTCTGTTATGACGCGTCCTTCGATGTTGTTTTTTCGCGCATCCTCAGGGTAGCGGATAGCAGCAATAATTAATGCGGACAATGCTTTTACCCCACCGGGAAATTGTGCATGCTGCCAATAAGGTTCTGCAAGACGCTCGTTACCATCTTCATCAAAAAAACGCCCCTTGTTATATTCTCCGCGAAGATATGTTTCATCACGGCGAAGAGAACCGTCCGGGTAATATTCCCTCAAGGTTCCCTCACGAATCCCGTTTTTGAAATGCTCCACTAGTTTTTTACTACCGGAAGGATAATACTCTGCACTTTTGCCGTGTAGATTATTATTTTCATATATACGGGTCACGCTGTCCCGTCCATCGGAGTACAAAAGGTGTGATGGTCCATTTTTAATTTTCCTGTCTGTATTATATTCGGAGTAATATTCCCATCCTTTATGTACACCTTCTCTAGTAAAGATATCTACCTTAATAATCTTATCCGATTCTTTCGTGACCACGGCATAGTTGCCAGTACGGTTCAGAGAGATCGTATCTTGGGCTAAAAGAGACGGTAAACTTAAAACGAGCAAGAATATAAAACAGCTCCTTTTCATCTACTTTGTGTTCTTCTTGTAATATTTTATCATCTTCGGAATCACCTTTTCCACATCCCCTGTAATCACATAATCGGCAATGGTGTTGATGGGTGCATTCGGATCGTTGTTGATGGAGATTATAATGGAGCTGTCCTGCATGCCGGCAATATGTTGTATTTGTCCCGATATGCCGCAGGCGATATAAACCTTCGGGCGGACGGTAACACCTGTTTGTCCCACCTGGCGCTCATGTTCAGTAAAACCGGCATCCACCGCCGCACGCGAGGCTCCCACTTCGGCACCCAATACGTCGGCCAGCTGGTAAAGGAGCTGGAAGTTTTCCCTCGATCCCACACCATATCCCCCGGAAACAATGATGGGTGAGTTTTTGATGTTTACTTTCGATTTTTCAATATGTCTGTCGATAATGGAGATCACAAAATCTTCATCCCTCACAAAATCACTCACAGTGTGCTCCACTGTTTCACCCTTATAGTAAGGATCGAGAATCTCTTTTTTCATTACCCCCTCACGTACCGTAGCCATCTGCGGACGGTGGTCGGGATTAATGATCCAGGCCACAATGTTACCACCAAATGCCGGACGTATCTGATAAAGCAAATCCTTGTAGAGTTTACCTGCTTTCTTTTCTTCGTGGTCTCCTATCTCGAGCGAGGTACAGTCGGCAGTCAGTCCGCTGCCCAGCGCCGAAGAAACACGGGGACCAAGGTCACGTCCAATGATGGTGGCACCCATCAGACATATTTGCGGTTGTTCTTTTTTAAAAAGCTCCACCAGGATGGAAGTATGCGGCATGGTGGTGTATGGCGACAAACGTTCATCGCGGAAGATATGCAGCACATCCACGCCATATGGAAAAACCTGTTGGGCCACTCCGTCGAGGTTTGCACCGGCAGCAATGGCTTCCATTTTACAGTTGAGCTGGTTAGCCAGTGAGCGTCCCTTGGTGAGTAGTTCCAGACTTACCTCGGCTACCGTGCCCTCTTCAATTTCAAGATATACAAATAAATTGTTCATATAATTTTTTCTCGTGTTATCCAATCGTGTGATTTTCTATTAGTTCTCTCATCAGCTCATCAATCTCGCCATCATTGTCAGTCAGATGCTTACTCTCTTTGGCCTGAAAGACTACGTTCTCAATCTTTTTCACCTTCGTGGGAGAGCCGGAAAGGCCACACTGTACGGGGTCAGCCTCCACATCGGCCACGCTCCATTCGATAAGATTCAGATAGGGACGGCTACTGTATATATCTATATAATCGAGGTTTTCAACCTGTCTTTCGGTCACCGTTTTGGCATGTTTGAACTTTTGAAGGAGCTTGGCGTTCCGGGGTCTGCAGGAACGGGCGGAACCATTCACGGTAATAAGTGCCGGCAGCGGACATTCAACTACTTCCACCCCATTATCGAGGCGCCGCTTAACCGTGATTTTATTCTTGTCTATTGCTTCGATATTTTCGGCGTAGGTAATCTGCGGTATCCCCAGCTTTTCGGCCACTTGTGGTCCCACCTGTGCCGTGTCGCCATCGATAGCCTGTCGTCCGGCGACAATGATGTCATACTCCCCGATTTTTCGCACAGCCATTGACAAGGCGTATGACGTGGCCAGGGTATCAGCTCCGGCAAAAGCCCTGTCGGTCAACAAGACGCCATCATCGGCTCCGCGGAAAAGTCCTTCACGTAATATATCGGCCGCCCGGCCAGGGCCCATGGTCAGCACCGTAATCCGGGATCCAGGAAAACGCTCCTTGATGCCCAGTGCCTGTTCCATCGCATTCAGGTCTTCGGGATTAAAAATTGCAGGCAGAACTGCCCTGTTCACGGTTCCGTCGGCTTTCATCGCATCTTTCCCCACGTTGCGCGTATCGGGAACCTGTTTGGCCAACACAATAATGTTAAAAGTCATTTTTGTCAGTTTAGTTTGTTTCTTTTCGGTATTTTTCTACGTTTTTTCGTAACGATAGATGGGCACACGAAGTTTCGCATGACATTTATCTGATCGCGTTAAAAAAGCGCTATATATTGAGACAGCAAATATACACAATTTTCAGCAAGTCACTTCCCGAACTTCACAAAAAAATGAAAAAGAGGATGTAAACAATTAAGCAGGTTAATATGTTAATTATATGTGATCTTTTTTCTAAAAATAATTTGACGGCATTTCCAAATCATCGCACGATGTAATAGAGAAAATTCAGTTAAATGTGATATCTTTGCATATGTAAAAAAGAAAATACCCCGGATGAAAAA
>Ga0228535_1000521_pt1 | contig 102929 bp, 99 predicted proteins | sample SJ1metagenome_FD_168457 | JGI IMG/M metagenome (GOLD analysis project Ga0228535, IMG submission 168457) | Enriched culture of PCE-dechlorinating microbial communities from Ithaca, New York, USA - SJ1 | ecosystem: Engineered > Modeled > Simulated communities (microbial... > Unclassified | place... | reverse complement strand
CCAGAAATAACTCGAATTGCTGCCTGCTCCTTAAATGCTTTGTCAAATTTCCTTCGTTCTTTCATTTTGAATCCCTCCATGTTCATTATAGAGGCATTCTTTCTGTCCATCAAACCGGAGCAGGGTCAATATCCTGTAAGGATAGATGCGATGCCTCAGATATCCGGAGGCCACATCCGTAGAGGATTCGCAATAAAAGTGGCAAAACAAAATGTCGGTTGGGCGTACAGTTGTTTGGCGGATAGTTGTCACACACCTTAAATATTCTTTTCATCTCATCACTGGAAAAAATGTAGGGGATGTAGGCATATCTATCTATAGCGACCATTGCCTTTGGATAAACATATGCCGAATATCCCATACGATTCATGTGAACCGCCAGACCCCGTAACAATGAAATCCTGCCACATTGTGTCGAGTTAGTCTCATTTGGCTTACGAGCAGTCCACTCCATAACCAGTTGCTTTGTTAAATTCGTCTCCTTCAAGCCTCGATTGTACACATAGGAGTCGAAACTCCTAAACATTTCGGCTCCCTTATCGAATTTATAGCCCACAGCTCGCTTTTCTGCGATGTAGTTCTCAATCGCAACGGCTAGTGCACTCAGAAACTCTTTGTTTTTAGGCATTCAAGAACACCTCCTCCGGGTCAAGTGCACAAGCCTTCAGCCCAGTCAAATCCGTATGCAGATAAACCGAAGTCGACCTTGAATTGACATGACCCAGGATTTCGGAGATTATGGCTAGAGATGCTCCCTGCTCCAAAAGAACGCTAGCCAGCGAGTGCCTTAGCGAATGAAGCCCATGCCGTTTCCCGCGGGGGACACTAATTCCGGCCAAGCGGATGTATTTTGTCTACCCTTAAAAATGGCGCAGGCGCACAAAGCGAAAGACCGTATGCCAGAGTTCAGCACACGGTCTTTATTTCAAGGTAAGTTACTTTATATAATGGTTTTCATGTTAAAAATTCAAATGCTGTTCAAGCCGGGACAAAAACGCATTCAACACCGGCACCCAAATTGCGGAATAAATAAATGAGCAAAAAAGCAGGACCGGCGCGAGCATAAGTCGTTTGGTCCCTGTCAGCCAGGGCAGAATGGGGATGCCCAGCAGTTTTCCTACGACAAGGAAGCCACCCGTTAACACCAGAGCGCATATGCCCGCGACAAAAAGAAAGTGGTATCTTTTCTTAATCAGGATTCCCAGGCACAAGCCGAGCAGGCCTGAGCTGAACAAAAAAACCAAGGCCTGTGGAACACTCCAGAAACATAAAATAGCGCCGCTGATTAAAAAAGTAAAAACACCGGTCGCCCCGTTTAAGTAACCGGCAACGGCTACCGGTAATGTGCTGAGAGCGCTTAAAGAAATCCCCACCAGCGGAAGGTAGAGGGGTGATGCCTGAATTGCAACAGAAATGGCGGCCAAAAGAGCTCCTATCGTAATATTGCGCGGTCTGTTCCAATTATGCACACTCATAACTCTCACCTTTCTTCTGTTTTTTGCTTTAATATATTCAGTGCAAAATAAAAGGTAACGTTATCCAGTAAAATATTACTAGCATAAAATCGCCAGTTTTCGGCAGGATTCTTTGTCTTTGTGTCGAAACCAGACAAAGACAAGGAGGGCTTGCATGAAAAAGACTGATGTTTTCAAAAAAATTATAGCAACAGCAGCTGTCTTTATAATGACAGCCGGCCTGTTTTTCCCTGCCAAAGCTGCTGCGGACACCGACCTGGAGGAACAATACAGGATACTGCAGCAGCAGAGAGAACAAATTGAAAAGGAACTCCAACAGAAGAAAAACGAAGAAAGCAAAGCCTATCAGGAGTTAAAAAAGCTAAATAATACCCTGTATACCGTTTCAAAGAAATTAAACACCACAGAAGCTAATTTAAGCGTAACTGAAAAAGAGCTTGCCTATCTGCAAGATGAACTGAATAAATCCGAGCAAACACTTGCCGTTAACACTGAAGCCTTAAGCAAACGCCTTAACATCATCTACGAACAGGGCAACGTTCATGTCCTGGATGTGCTGCTTAGCTCCGCCAGCATCACAGACTTTTTGACGCGCTGGGACCTCTTAAGCCGCCTGGCTCAACAGGACATGAAGTTAATAGATATGGTCAGGGAAGAAATCAAGAAATGCCAGGACAGGCAAAAACAGGTGCTGGTCAAAAAAAATACTCTTGCCCAGCTACGCCGGGAACAGGAGGAAAGTAAACAGCAGCTCAATATTGCCAGTTCGCGCCAAAAAGAAATTTACAAGTCAATCTCTTCCGAAAGGGCGGAAGTTGAACAGGCCCTGGATGAGCTGGAAGAAGAATCCGCCAGGATTGCCGACCTGCTTCGCAGGATGGGTAAGGATGATTCCATCGCCCTGGGAACAGGGACTTTTACCTGGCCGGCGCCCGGCTACAAGCGTATTACCTCGCCGTTTGGCAACCGTCTCCACCCGATTCTCAGAACCTACCGTTTTCATTCCGGTATTGACATCGGCGCTCCAATGAGTTCCACAATCGTTGCCGCAGACAGCGGCAGGGTTATTGAAACAGCCTGGCACGGAGCCTACGGCAACGTAGTCATGGTCAATCACGGTAATGGTCTTGTTACCCTGTACGCTCACCTTAGTAAGTTTCTGAAAAAAGAAGGCGATTATGTGAAAAAAGGCGATCCTATCGCCAAGTCGGGAAGTACGGGCTGGAGTACGGGACCACATCTCCATTTTGAGGTCAGGCTCAACGGCGACCCCGTCAATCCGTCAAAATATGTGAAATAATACTAAACGATCGATACTTTATATATTTTAATCTCAATGATATAAATATAAAAATTTTATATAAGTAAAAAAATTGCCGCAAAATGCGGCGATTTTTTTGTTAAGCGATCACTGCCATTTATTAATTAATTTGTCATTTCATGGGCATGATATGCTTGAATATTATTTTTTTCTGGTTTATAATTATTGCATGTAAATGCGAATGATTTGCATTTGCAAGTAAACCGGGGGTTTTGTATAACGGTGAAAAAATTTGTAATTCTTATTACCATTATAACTTTGCTGGTTATCTTCTGTTCAACGGGCTGCGAGAATACAGCCCTGAGTACCCAAAATGCGCAAAACGCTCCAACAACCAAGAAGATTATGGTGGCTGTTTCTATCGTTCCGCAGCAGTCTTTTGTAAAAGCGGTGGCGGGCAGTCTTGTCGATACGGTTGTACTGGTTCCGCCCGGATACAGCCCGGAGAACTATGCTCCTTCACCCCGTGAACTTATCGAGCTCAGCGAAGCTTCTTTATACTTTTCAATAGGGGTACCCGTTGAAAATTCCGCTATACTGCCCAAACTTTCCGGCATCAACAAAGAATTGAAGATTGTCGACCTGGCAGGCGAAGCGGCCAAAGTGTATCCTGAGCGGGAGTTTTCGCCCGGTCACAGAGACCCCCACATCTGGCTTTCCCCCAAGAGGGTCCAGGTCATGGTGCAGGCCATCGCCCGGGAACTGGCCGAGATCGATCCGCCCAATAGAGATACATATTTGAAAAATGCTGCTGATTACGGCCGGCAGCTTGATGAACTGGACCGAAAGATTACAGCTTCTTTGGAACATGTTGCTGAAAAAACATTCTTCGTCTATCACCCTGCTTTCGGGTATTTTGCCGATGATTACGGCTTAACTATGATAGCGGTGGAAGAGGAAGGGAAAGAAGCCACTATCGACGATCTGAAAAGAATAATCAGCCTGGCCAAAGAGTTGAGAGCGAAAGTCGTCTTTTACCAGGCTGAAATGGACAGCGGGCAGTCGAAGACGATCGCTGACGAGATAGGTGCGAAAACCGAAGTGGTTGCCCCCCTGGCTGCGGACTATATTGAAAACCTGGAGAAAATGGCGAAGGCCTTATCCGGGCTGTGACATCTTTGACGAGCAAAGGACAGGGCGCATGAGGTAATATAATTATTCCCGCTTTGAGGTGCTTTGATGGCTAATGTTATTGAACTGCAAAATGTAAGCGTTTACTATGAACGTACCTGCGCGCTGTCCGGGATCAGCCTGACTGTAAAACAGGGGGATTTTCTCGCTATTATCGGTCCCAACGGCAGCGGAAAAAGCACCCTGCTGAAAGTCATCCTGGGACTTGTCAAGCCGTCCTCGGGTCAGGTTGCGGTCTGCGGCAGCCCCGTGTCCAAATCGCGGGGCATGATCGGTTATGTGCCGCAGTTCACATCAGTTGACAGGCTTTTTCCCGTCAGCGTAATGGAAGTTGTGCTGATGGGCCGTTTGAGCAATAAAGGGACTATCTTCAGCAAATACACGGAGCAGGACAAGACTTATGCCCAAAACATAATGAAACTGCTTGACATCTATGACCTGCATGACAGGCCGATCGGTCACCTCTCGGGGGGGCAGCTGAAACGGGTGCTCATTGCCAGGGCGCTGGCCGTACAACCCCGTATCCTGCTTTTGGATGAACCTGCCTCAGACCTTGATACAGCTTCAAAAACCAATACATATTCCCTGCTTCATGAGCTGAATAAAACAATGACCATAGTGATGGTGACGCATGACATGGGCGTAATTTCATCTTATGTCAAAAGCCTGGCCTGTTTAAACACCAGGTTGTACTATCACGGTGAACCGGAACTGAACAGTTCCGTTATCAGCAAGGTTTACGGCTGTCCTGTCGACCTGGTTGCCCACGGCGTACCCCACCGGGTATTAAAACAGCATGAGGAGGAGACGGATGATCAACGATCTGCTGCGCTATAGTTTTTTGCAAAATGCCGTTGCCGGTATCTTGCTGGCCAGCCTGGCCTGCGGGATAATCGGCACCGTCATCATGGAAAAACGCCTGGTGATGATGAGCGGAGGTATCGCCCACACGGCCTTCGGCGGTATAGGCATGGGCTATTTTTTCAACATTGAACCGATTATCGGAGCTCTTGTCTTCTCTGTACTTGCGGCCCTGGGAATATCCACTATCGGCAGGAAAATAAAGACTAATGCCGATATCCTGATCGGCATGTGCTGGTCGCTCGGTATGGCCCTGGGTATTCTTTTCATAGCTTTTACCCCTGGTTATCCTCCCGATATGACATCCTACCTTTTCGGGGATATCCTCACCGTTTCAGGGGCCGACTTAAAACTGATCACCATTTTGGATATCATTATTGTGGGCGTGGTGTTTGCTTATTACATCCAGTTTAAAGCTTATCTGTTTGATGAAGAATTCGCCGCAATACTAGGGCTCCCCGTCGTTTACCTGGAATATGCTCTTTATGTCCTGATCGCCCTTACAGCAGTAATTCTAATCAGGGTAGTCGGCATTATTTTAATTTTAGCCCTGCTGACTGTCCCCCCCTCCATCGCCAAACAGTTTTCATTCAATTTGAGGAATATCATGTTTATATCAACCTTTCTGGGGATAATCTTTAGCCTGCTGGGCCTGTGGATTTCGTACCGGCTGCACATTCCTTCCGGCGCCACTATAATAATTACATCCATTTTTGTGTATGTACTGGTTTCGCTTTTTAATAAAGTGAAATCAAAAAACCAAAGCGCTGCTTGACATCATGGTTAAACCCATATATTACTTATGTACAGGTGATTATTATGAACGACCAAATTCAACAATTCTATGATCTTTTAAAATTAAAAGGGTTAAAACTTACCCCTGCCAGGAAAATCATGCTTAAGATCTTTCTGACCGGTGAAAATAAGTTTCTTGATGCTGTTCAGGTATACGATCAGGTGAAAAGAACCGATTCCCGAATAAACTTTTCAACGGTTTACAGAAATTTGGAAACATTAGTGCAAAACGCTGTTGTTGAAAAGATAACCCTGGAGGGAAAAGCGGCCTATACTTTGTTTGAAAAACAACGTCACCGCCACCATATGATCTGCACCTCCTGCCGTAAGACCACCCCTCTCCCTTATTGCCCTGTTAAGGAACTGGAGAATATATTAAAAAGAGAAGATAACGGTTTTCTCCCCATTGAACATAAAGTAGAAATATATGGTTACTGTAAGGACTGCCGGGTCAGGGAATAACATGATATCGGGATAATTACGGACAGGATATAAAAAATAATAAATAATAAAAAATTTAGCTCTGAGTTAGCAGGAATATGTATATTTTTTACCGTAAATATATATAGGTTAATTAAGAACCCGTTTTAACCATGAAGGTTAAACATTTATAAATTGAACTAAAAATTAAATTACTTATGCAAGGAAAGCCCATGAAGGTCGCGGTATGACACCGTGCTTGATGGGCTTACTATTTTTTAAGGAGGAATTCCCCGTGAACAAACTATCCAAACAAGTTACCACTTCCGGGCTCTTAATAGCAACCGGACTTATCCTGCCCATGGTTTTCCATACTTTTGCCCTGGGGGGGATGATGTTTTTACCCATGCATATACCCATACTGCTGGGAGGATTCCTGCTAACTCCTCTCTTTGCGGTTCTGGTGGGAATCACTACGCCTGTTCTCAGCAGCCTGCTGACCGGCATGCCACCGTTCTTTCCCCAGGGAATCCAAATGGTATTCGAGCTTTCTACCTATGCGTTTGTGATTTCATATCTTTATCACCGGCGCCGGGCGCCCCTTTATCCGGCTCTGATCGCCTCTATGCTGGCCGGTCGTACAGTGGCCGGGGTTGTCAATTATTTCCTGCTGACTTATTTTTTTGCAGGCACTTTTAACTTGAAGGTATTTATCAGCGGCATGTTTATAACCGCCCTGCCGGGTATCGCCATCCAACTGGTCATGATTCCTATCATGGTCCGGCTGCTGGAAAACGCCAATGTGTTTTGCAGGGAAAAAGGGGAAGCGCATGGACGTTGAACAAAACCGTTCCTTTTTTAACAGCATGGCCGAACAATGGGATACACTTATAAATCATAACCCTCACAAAATCAGATTTTTTCTGGAACTGTCGGGAATTAAGAATGGGGATAGTGTTCTTGATGTAGGAACAGGAACCGGGGTCCTTCTTCCTTCCCTGCTGGAGCTGACCGGAAATAACGGCCGGATCACAGCCATAGACCTGGCGGAAAACATGATCAAAAAAGCCCGTGCCAAATGGAGTCCGTCCCCTGTTGAATTTATCTGTGGGGATATTGCAGACTATCCCTTGCCTGTCGCTTACTATGACGCCGTTTTTTGCTATTCGGTCTTTCCCCATTTTGTGGACCCGACCCGCGTGCTGGCAAAGCTGGCTTCCCATCTCAAGCCAGGGGGCCGGTTGCTTGTCTGCCACTCGGAAAGCCGGGATGCGATCAATGCCCGCCACCGGGAACTGGGGAGGAAATTGATCTCCCATGGCCTGCTGCCTTCTGAGCAGGTAGCTGTGATGTTCGGGCAGGCAGGGCTGCATGTCGTCGATCAGGCTGATACAGACGAACTCTATTATGTCCTGGGTAGAAAGGGACTGCGTCGTAAAACACCTCGCTCTACTTAGATCATAGAACGAGGTGTCTTTATGCTCATTTTCACTTTCTTTTACCTGGTGACATTCTTAACAAGCGCCAGGACTATAATAATAACAGGCTGGTGCAGCAAATAAATCCAGAGGGTGTTTCTGCCTGCTATTGTTAGGATATTTCCCCTGATATTAATATTAAAAATGCTTCTTTTAAATAAATAGAGTACCCTCCCGGCCGCCAGACCGTATAGAAAGACCCCTAGCCATGGCACGAGGGGATAATAATCCGCTGAAATAAAATCAGCGCCATAGATACCGAAAGGGAACAAGTAGTCATGACTGGCTGTGCCTTTATAAAGATAGTTTTTTAGTATGATAATGCCCGTGCCTGCTGCCACTAGTATAAACGGATGCATTTTCTTCAGGAAAGGCGAAATAAGTATGCTTACACCCAGAAAATGCAGGATACCGAACTTAACACCCAAGTCAGGATTATAAAGGTGAGTAAACACGGTAATAAAAACGGCTATAGCCAGTATTTTAAAAGCCCGCCTTATATTACTGCGGCTTAAAAAACAGCTTATCCCCGAAGCAAAAATGAACAGTACTCCGGAAATCTTTCCGATATAGTAATTGAACCCGTTCTCGTAGACAACATTATATTGATATATTTCCTTCATATCATAAATGGCATGGAAATATATCATCAGAAAAAGACCTAGTCCCCTAAGCAGGTCCACTTCCCAGACCCGTTGTTCGTTGTTAATCATGGCCCCTCTTTATTTCCCGTCGGGCGGGATAATTATTTCCGTTCCTTCACTGATAACATTGGGGTTTTTCAGTATATCCTTATTAGCTTCATAAATTTTCTCCCATTGGCCGCTGTCCCCGTAAAAATTAAAAGCAATTTTGCTTAGTGTGTCCCCTTTCTTAATTGTATATAAAAACCTCACCGTTTCCACACTGCTTGTCTCCGCTGCTGGCTGCGAGGTCAGCAGGGTACGGTTATCAATTTGCGGCACAAGTTGATCCGTTTTTTCCGGTCCCCAAAAAGCTGAGCTGACATAAAACCCGAGGAAAAGTGTAACAGCAGGGAAAACAATAAGTCCTTTTTTCAACAGTGATATTTGTTTTTCCCGACTTTGCTTTTCTTCCGCGAAACGCTCCCTTTCCTCCAGTATCTGTTCCCCCAGTGTTTTTAAGCGAAAAAGAGGAGCAAGATCGGTCCCGCAGGACGGACAAGTCTGCTTGCCGGGTGGGATAATTAAACCTGACCCACATGGACAGTCAACCATTATTTTTAACCCTCCTGCCTGTTATTCTTTACGGTCTTTACAGTGGCGGCGCGCAGCAGACTACCATTCCACAGGTATCCTGTCCGTATTACCCCAATGATAGTTCCATCTTCCAGCCCTCGCCTTTTAACTTCTTGTACGACCATGTGCCGGGAAGGCTTTATTTTTGTGCCGCTTTTTATTTTTACAGGTTTGAGTCCACCTTTTTTTAATGCAATCTTAAACTTCTTTTGTACCTTTTTAAACTCATTTATCCATGTTGTTTCATTAGGCATAGAATCTGTTTCTTGAGCAATTTTTGCCATGACTTTATCGAAAGCATCCATTACCTCGATAAAACTCAAGAGGATTTTTCCGGTATCAGCCTCTGTTTTTGTTATATAGTCTTTGTATTCCTTATCCAGTTCAAGACAGCGTCGTATATATTGTCGAATATCATCTTCAACAGGGGCAAGAGGATTATGTTGCGCTTTTTGGTTTTCCAAGGCCGCCTTTCCCCCTCTTTCTACATTTTTCTATATTTTTCTATTTACACACATAAAGATATTTTCCTGCCTCTTTCTCTATATTATTTTAGGGCAGGGTCATAGCAGACTCTGGCAATTTTTCCAGAACCCTACTGTATCATCACACCGGCAATGTTGTTATAATTGTGAAGTAATAATAATAAAATTCTTAATATTTACTTAGCTACTAGAAGGAGATGATCTGCTTTGGCTTTAAAAGGTAATTGCTTAATTGCCCAGTCGGGCGGACCAACTGCAGTAATCAACAACAGCATCAGCGGACTTGTTAAAGAGGCCGGGCGTTATTCCCAAATCACTACCGTTTACGGCGCGCTTTTTGGTATTAAAGGGGTATTGGATGAACACCTGATCGACCTGGGTCAGGAAAGCCGCCATACTATTGAAGGACTGCGCTATACTCCGGGGGCAGCCCTGGGCTCCTGCCGTTATAAATTGAAAACTGACGATTATGAAAAACTGCTGGACATCTTTAAAAAACAAAATATCCGTTATTTTTTCTATGTGGGCGGAAACGACTCCATGGATACGGCTAATAAGATCAGCAACATGGCCGCCGAAAGCGGGTATGAAATGAGGGTTGTCGGTGTTCCCAAGACAGTGGACAACGACCTTCCTCTCACCGACCACAGCCCGGGATACGGCAGTGCAGCCAAGTATATCGCCACAGTGGTTAAAGAAACCGGCCTGGACCTACAGGGTATAGTTGCTTCAAGCGATATTGCCATTCTCGAAGTAATGGGAAGAAACGCCGGCTGGCTGACGGCTGCTGCCGCCCTGGCCAAGCAAAGCGCGAACGAAGCCCCGCATCTTATTTATCTTCCGGAGGTTCCTTTTAATAAGGAACAGTTTGTAAACGACGTCATAAAGGTCTATGACAAGCTGGGCTACTGCTATGTAGTGGCATCGGAGGGACTGGTGGATAAGGACGGGAACTACCTGGCATCTGAAAAAGCCACCGACGCCTTTGGACACGCCAAGCTTGGCAACGGACTTGCCAATACTTTAAAAGACCTGATCACGGAAAAGGTCAATGTTAAGGTCAGGTGCAACATCCTGGGCACTTCCCAGCGCAGCGCCATGCACCATGCCTCCAAAACAGACGCGGCTGAAGCTTACAGAGTCGGTATGGAAGCTGTGAAACTTGCTGTGCGCGGGCTTTCAGGCGTAATGATGGCCATGGAAAGGGACGATTACCCCAACTATCGCAGTAGGGTTGGCTATGTCGACCTGGCACTGGTCGCGAATGTTGAAAAGAAAATGCCCTTAAATATGATCAATGAAGAAAAAAATTATGTCACGTATGAATTTGTCCGCTATGCCCAGCCGCTGATTGAAGGCGAAGTGGCCGTACCGATGCATAAAGGCGTACCTGCCTATGTGACACTGGAAGGATACAAGCGGATGCATACCCTCTCCAGGAGAAAACCGGCCAGCTGACAAGAATCAGCCTGTGTTTGCCGCGCTGATTGTAAACTGCAGTTATAACTACTGGATGAAAACAAGTAAAGTCAAAGAACCGTAACGGCGCTTAACCGTTACGGTTCTTTTTTCCCCGGACTTTATTGTACTATTTCATACCTCAACCAGACGTGGTCATTTTTCGTTTTTTCAATGTGGATAAGCTTTAAACTAATTATACCCTCTTGCGCAGCCAGATTTGAGGCCACAAATATTGAAGTCGGCGATGTGCCCCCCATTAAAACAGGGTTTATCAGAATACTGACTTCATTAACCAGTCCTTCCCGCAAGAGTACTCCATTCAATATCCCGCCGCTGTCAACACGGATTCTCTTCACATTATAGCGGGCGCTCAGTTCTTGCAGGGCTTGCCGGAAATCGACCTGTTCCTTGCCGGCAACTATGTACTCTATTTTCCTTTGTTTTAAATACCCCAGGTATTCGCGGGGTGTTTTATCAGCACATAATACAACAACATCACGCCAGTAGGGCTGCTCTCTTAAATAATGCCAGGCGCGCATTTTGCCCTTGCTGTCAGGCACAATCAAAAGCGGCAGGGACATATCCTTATTGATGTTCTCGGTCTGAACTTCCTTCTCCTCAGGAACGTTTTCCACCGCTTTTAATATGGTATTGCTTCCAACTAATGTCGCATCTTCTTTCCATGATGCGGCTATCCCGTAAAATAAACCCTGGTCCGCCGCAAATAAATCGGTACGCCCATCCACGCTGACCATATTATACACCACAACAAAAGGCAACATATAAACCCTCCCTGTCAAGTATTATGCATCAATTGTATTACATCAAACCTGACAACACCCTGTCGGGTTTATTCATATCTTTTTAGAATATTTGCGGCCAGTTCTTTTATTTTATCCCTGATACCAGGTGGTGATAAAACCTCAACCCTATCCCCCCAACTGAACAAGAAACCAAGAAACCAGTCATCGTGACCGCAGTAAGCTGTTGCTTTAATCTTGCCGTCTTGCGTAATTTCATAATTGTCGCCAAAGATATCCCGTACGACAGTTTTCATGGATTTATCAAAAACAAGCTCAACAGGTTGGGAATACTGATAATGACAATTACCCTTCCACTCAATCCTGTCCAGTTCAACCTTTTTAGGAAGAAAAACGGTGTCTGTTACGGACAATTCACCGATCCTGTTCAGCTTAAAAAGCCTGAAATCTTCACGCAGCAAACAAAAGGCATACAAATACCAGCCGGTTCCTTTAAAAACGATAACATAAGGCTCAACTCTTCGCCTGGTAGAATGTTCTCCCGCGGAATAAACAAATTCCAGCACACGTCGAGTACGGATGGCTCTTTTGATCTCTTTCATGGTCGCACTAAAGCGGTCATTCTTATTCCACGGCGAGAGATCGACAAGTATTTCCTGTTCAATAGGGACACAGTCCAGCTTTGAGGTCAGTCCTTTCAACTTCTCGATCAGAAGCCTTGTCTTGATGTCATCACTGATGCTGTTTATACCTTTTAACCCGGTCATGATGCTTGCTATTTCATAACCGGAAAATATGCTTCTGTCAAGTTTAAAACCGTCAATAATACCAATACCCCCGTCCGCCCCGCGGTAAGTGGTAACCGGTATGCCGGCCAGTGAAATGGCTTCAATATCCCTGTAAATTGTCCGTACGGAAACCTCAAATTTATCTGCCAAGTCCTGTGCTTTTGCTTTTTCATGGTTTGCCAGATACATTATGATCGACAGCAGCCTGTCTATCTTCATTACTCTCACCCGCCTGTTCGTATTCTTATAATATCACACCATACCTGACAACAATATGTCATGTTTGTTGCCTCATCGCCCCACCTTAGAAGCAGGCGTCTTTGCGACGGTTAGCCACCGGATAAAAAAGAGAAAAAACGTTATTTTTATGAGAAAATACTATATATAGAGGTGTTATTATCAAATAATTGTATCACAAGAACAAATTTAACCTTTTCTGACCATTGCGCATATCCAGGGTTCCCGCGGTATAATTATACTAAGGTCAAATTTGGTCAAGTATGATTTTTACAATTAATTGACTTCATATTATAACAAGGAGGTATGAGTTATGGGCAAAGCAGTTGGTATCGACTTGGGCACGACCAACTCCGTGGTAGCTGTCCTGGAGGGCGGCAAACCTACGGTTATCGTCAATGCGGAAGGTTCCAGGACCACACCCTCTGTGGTTGCTTTTCGCGATAACGGCGAAAGGCTGGTAGGTCAGGTCGCCAAACGGCAGGGAGCCTTAAACCCGGAGAAAACGCTCTATTCCGTTAAACGTTTTATCGGGCGCCGCTACCCCGAAGTGGCTGACGAACGCAAACTGGTGCCATATAAAGTGGCGGCGGGCGCAGGCGATGCTGTCCGTTTCGAGATAGGGAGCAAAACTTATGCTCCGGAAGAGATTTCGGCCATGGTGCTGAAAAAACTGGTCGATGACGCCTCCAAGTACCTGGGGGAAAAAATTACAGATGCCGTAATTACCGTCCCGGCTTACTTCAATGATGCCCAGCGCCAGGCCACCAAGGATGCAGGTAAAATTGCGGGCCTCAATGTGCTGCGCATAATAAACGAGCCTACGGCGGCAGCTTTAGCCTATGGGCTGGAAAAGAAAAAGAATGAAACCATCCTGGTCTTCGACTTAGGCGGCGGCACTTTTGACGTCTCCATCCTGGAAGTGGGCGACGGCGTTTTTGAAGTCAAGGCCACCAGCGGCGACACTCACCTAGGCGGCGATAACTTTGACAAAGCGGTCGTCGACTGGATGGCAGAAGAATTTAAGAGGGATTACGGCATAGACCTGCGCCAGGATAAGCAGGCCCTGCAGCGCCTGACTGAAGCCGCTGAAAAGGCCAAGGTTGAACTTTCCAGTGTTACCCAAACCCAGATCAGCCTTCCTTTTATCACTGCTGACGCCAGCGGTCCGAAGCACCTGGACATAAATTTGACCAGGGCAAAATTTGACGAACTGACCCACAGTCTGGTGGAGCGCTGCCGCGGACCTGTGCTGGCAGCACTTGCTGATGCAAAACTTACGGAAAAAGATATTAATGAAGTTATCCTGGTGGGCGGTTCCACCCGTATCCCGGCTATCCAAAAACTGGTCCGTGAACTTACCGGAGGCCGCAGCCCCAACCAGAGCGTCAACCCTGATGAGGTTGTTGCAGTGGGCGCAGCCATTCAGGCCGGTGTCCTGTCCGGCGAGGTTAAAGACGTCCTGCTGTTGGATGTCACCCCTCTTTCCCTGGGTGTGGAAACCCTGGGCGGGGTAATGACCAGGCTCATTGAGAGAAATACCACCATCCCCGTACGCCGCACGGAGGTCTTTTCCACCGCAGAAGACAACCAGCCGGCCGTAGATATCCACGTCTTACAGGGTGAACGCGAGATGGCCCGGGATAATCGCTCTCTGGGACAATTTAAGCTTGAGGGTATACCCCCTGCTCCGCGGGGAGTGCCGCAGATTGAGGTCACTTTTGACATTGACGCCAACGGGATCCTGAAAGTAAGCGCCAAAGACAAGGCTTCCGGGAAAGAGCAAACCGTGACCATCACAGGTTCCACCAGTCTGGATAAGCCGGAAATCGACCGGATGATCAAGGAAGCACAGGCTCACGCCGCCGAAGATAGGAAACGCCGCGAAGAAGCAGAAGTGCGCAACGAAGCCGACAGCCTGCTTTACCAGGTTGAAAGGAAAATTAAAGAAGCCGGCGATAAATTGGCCGTCCATGAAAAGGGTCGCCTGGAACAAATCATCTCCGACCTGAAAACAGCCCTGCAGGAAAATACGCCTGTGGATAAAATACGTTCTTTGATCAGCGACCTGACCCAGGCTGCATCTGTCCTGCACGTTGGCGGAGGACCGCAGGGCGGTCCCGCCCCGAATGAAGCGGGTACTTCCCGCAAAGGCCCTGATGACGTGATAGACGCAGAGTACACAGAGAAGTAAGTATAAGAATCATGCCTTAGGATACCGGTATGGCTTATCTTCGTCATATTACCGGTATTCTCTGGCTTTTTGAGGTGATAAAAGATGGGCACAACCTTTAAAGACTACTACAAGGTCCTGGGTGTGGAGAGAAATGCCACAGAGAAAGAGATAAAGGCCGCCTACCGCAAGCTGGCCCGGAAATATCACCCTGACCTGCACACCGGCAGCGCCAAGCAGGAAGCGGAAGAAAAATTCAAGGAAATAAACGAGGCCCACGAAGTCTTGAGCGATCCGGAAAAACGGTCCAAGTATGACCGGCTGGGCGCCAACTGGCGTCATGGCCAGGAATGGCAGCCGCCTCCCGACATGGATGGTTTTCATTTCTACACCTGGGGAGACTCGGAAGGCTTTGACCCCAGCGGGTTCAGCGATTTTTTCGAGACCCTTTTCGGGCGCCGTGGCCCTAGCGGCTTTAGCGGTGATTTCAGGCAGACCAGGACTGTACGCGGCCAGGATATGGAAAGCGAACTTGAACTCAGCCTGGAAGAGGCTTACGGCGGCGGAGAAAAGGCCTTGCAGCTTGCAACCCGCAACATATGCCCCGTCTGCCAGGGCAGCGGCCAAAGCGGGAACAGCGTCTGTTATTCCTGTGCGGGTATAGGTACCAAAAACGCCACTAAAACCCTGGAGGTAAAAATACCGCCCGGCATCCCGGACGGCAGCAGGATACGCTTAAAGGGACAGGGCGGGGAAGGACTTTACGGCGGCGAACGCGGAGACCTATACTTAAAAATAAAAGTACGACCTCATCCTAACTTTTCCCTGCGGGGCAGCGACCTGGAAACCCAGGTCAGCCTTAGACCGGAACAGGCCGTCCTCGGCGCCAAGGTATCCGTGCCCACACTAGACGGAGAAGTGCTGGTTTCCGTCCCTCCCATGTCGCACAGTGGACAGAAACTGCGACTGCGCAATAAAGGCTGGCCCCAAAAAGGGGGCAGCCGGGGAGACCAGTACGTTAAGATAACTATCGATATCCCGGCTTCCCTGAGCCAGGAAGAAAAAAACCTGTATGAAAAACTGGCCGGCATACGAAAAGGGGTGTAACTTATGGCGCGTAAATACCACCTGCAAATTTACAGGCATACCGTCTCTCCCCAGCACGGTGCGGAATGGGTCGATATCGACAGCCTCGATATTCACCCCTACTTTCTGGAAGCCCTGGCTGACCTGGGGTTTATTGAAATCAAAGATAAGAAACTGCGGCAAAAACAAGTCAGCCGCATTAATAAAATCCAGCGTCTCCGGCAGTCCCTGGGCGTGAATCTGCCCGGCGCCTGTATTATCGTTGACCTGCTGGACCGCCTGGAAGAACTGGAAAATGAAATTGAACACATGCGCAGGAGGTGAATTGTTGTGGACCTTAACCGTTATACAATCAAATCAAGAGAGGCTTTGTCCGCAGCCCAAAATCTGGCAGCCGAATTTCACCACCAGGAAATAACAAACAGGCATATCCTGGCGGCTCTGCTCGAACAGGAAAACGGGATGATACCACGCATCCTCGAACATGCCGGAGTAAATGTACAGGCTCTCGGCAGCCAGGCCAGGGAATTACTGCGACGCACCCCGTCCGTTCACGGCTATGAGGGGTCCTTGCGGCTGAGTACCGGACTGGCCAGGGTCTTTGCCCGGGCTGAAAAAGAAGCCCGTGAAATGAAAGACCAGTATACAAGTGTGGAACACCTGCTTTTTGGCCTTTTGGAAGAAGGAGAAAGCGAGATCAAAGAAGTCTTCCGCAAAGCGGGTGTAAACCGCGACGCCTTGCTCGCTTCCCTGCGTGTCATCCGCGGCAGCCAACAGGTAACAAGTGAGAATCCGGAAGAAACATATGAGGCTCTGGAGAAATACGGACGCGACCTGACCAGACTTGCCCGGGAAGGCAAACTGGACCCCGTAATCGGGCGTGATGACGAAATCCGCCGGGTCATTGAAATCCTGTCCCGCCGGACCAAAAACAACCCGGTACTCATCGGTGAGCCGGGCGTTGGTAAAACCGCCATCGTGGAAGGCCTGGCCCGCCGTATTGTAGCGGGTGACATCCCGGAAGGATTAAAAAACAAACAGGTTATTTCCCTGGATATGGGAGCGCTGATTGCGGGAGCCAAGTACCGCGGCGAATTTGAGGAAAGACTGAAAGCCGTGTTAAAAGAGGTCCAACTGTCGGAAGGGCGCATCATCATGTTTATTGATGAACTGCATACCGTTGTCGGCGCAGGCGCAGCCGAAGGAGCGATGGATGCGGGCAACCTGCTCAAACCCATGCTGGCCCGGGGAGAACTCAGGGCAATCGGCGCCACCACCCTGGACGAATACCGCAAACACGTGGAAAAAGATGCCGCTCTCGAACGGCGCTTTCAGCCGGTCATGGTAAATCCTCCCTCTGTTGAGGATACGGTCTCCATTCTGCGGGGCTTAAAGGAGCGTTATGAAGTCCACCACGGCGTACGCATTCAGGACAGCGCCCTGGTAGCGGCCGCAGCTCTATCAGACCGCTATATTTCCGACCGTTTCCTGCCGGATAAGGCCATCGACCTGATGGATGAAGCCGCTGCCCGGCTGCGCACCGAAATCGACAGCCTGCCCACCGCCCTGGATGAAATCAACCGGCGCGTGATGCAGCTGGAAATAGAAGAAGCCGCTCTTAAGAAAGAGAGCGACGCTGCTTCCAGACAGCGCCTGCAGAAAATCCAGGAGCAGCTGGCCGACTTAAAGAGCGAAGCAGACGCCATGAAGGCTCAATGGCAGGTGGAAAAGCAGAGCATTTCCCGGGTCCGCCAGCTCAAAAAAGAGATTGAAGAGACCAAACTCGAAATAGAAAAAGCGGAACGCGAGTATGACCTTAACCGCATGGCCGAACTGAAATACGGCAAAATGGACGAATTGGCGCGCAAGCTGAAAGCGGAGGAAGAACACCTGGCCGGGAAGCAGAAAAGCAGCATGCTTTTGAAAGAAGAAGTTGACGAAGAGGATATTGCCCGGATAGTCAGCCGCTGGACCGGCATACCTGTCAGCAAGCTGATGGAGGGTGAAAAAGAGAAGCTGGTCCAACTTGACCAGATCCTGCACAGGCGTGTTATCGGTCAGGACCAGGCCGTGCAGGCCGTAGCTGACTCGGTGCTGCGCGCCCGTGCGGGTATCAAAGACCCCAACCGTCCTATCGGCTCATTCATCTTCCTGGGACCGACCGGTGTCGGCAAGACCGAGCTGGCACGCGCCCTGGCCGGAGCGCTCTTTGATGATGAACGAAACATGATCCGCATCGATATGTCGGAATACATGGAAAAACACACTGTAGCGCGGCTTATCGGCGCCCCTCCCGGTTATATCGGACATGACGAAGGCGGCCAGCTGACCGAAGCTGTAAGGCGCCGGCCTTATTCGGTTATTCTCTTTGACGAGATTGAAAAGGCCCACCATGATGTCTTCAACGTAATGCTGCAGATCCTGGATGACGGACGCCTCACTGACGGCAAGGGGCGGACCGTCAACTTCAAAAATACTGTTGTCATCATGACCTCCAATATCGGCAGCCACGAGATCCTGGAGTTCCAGCGCCGCGGCGCCGGCGACTACGACAAAATGAAAGAAACCGTGATGGAACTTATGGGGCGCCACTTCCGCCCGGAATTCCTAAACCGGGTCGACGAGGTAGTCGTCTTCCATGCCCTTGAACCGCGGCATATGCAGGAAATAACCGGCTTGATGCTGCAGCGCCTGGAGGCCCGCCTTCGTGAAATGGCCCGCATCAACCTGGCCTGGACCGATCAGGCTGTTGAATACCTGGCGGGCAAGGGCTACGACCCCAGCTTCGGGGCCCGTCCCTTGAAGCGCCTGATCCAGCAAGAAGTAGAAACACCTTTGAGCAGGATGATGGTAAAAGGGGAGGTTCAGCCGGAGGCGACAGTCCGCTTGGACACTAGGGATAAACAGCTTATACTGGAAGTGACATAAAAACGGACCAGTTTTCCGGTCCGTTTTTATATTATCTCAATATTCAATAAGTTATTAACTTAAGTGCCAGGCACCAGGCACCTTAAGAGTACATTTCGTTGAGCGTTTGGTAGGCGCTGTCCTTGATTTGCTGGTATACACTGATATTGTTGCTGTCCATTGTTACAATCAGAGGCCCGAATTTTTCCACATCCAGCACCCACAAGGCTTCCGGCATTCCCATGTCCAGCCAGTGAACTTCTTTTATTTCCTTTACGGCGGCGGAGAGCTTTACGGCACAGCCGGGTGGGGCCTGGAGATAGACCTGCTTGTATTTGTTGTAACTATTCAGGCTCTCCTGCGCCATACCTCCCTTGCCGATAATGGCCTTGACTCCCAGCTCCCCCACCATCTGGGCGTATGGTTCCATCCGGATGCTGGTGGTAGGTCCGATTACACTTAGTTCCCACTTATCACCTCTTTTTGCGGCTACGGGTCCGGCATGAAAAACCGCGCCCCCCTTAAAACTGACCGGCAGAGGCTTCCCCTCTTTCAGGAGATTTGATATACGAAGGTGTCCCATATCCCGGGAGGTATAAACCAGCCCTGTCAGGTAAACAATGTCCCCAGGCTTTAATTTCTCGACATCACTATCGCCCAGCGGTATATTCAGAAAATATGTTTCAGCCATCAGGCTTCCCCCCTTTTAAACAAATATTCCCTCTCGCCATCCCGGTAGATGCGGACCCCGGCCCGCCTGGCGGCCCAGCAGTGGAAATTGATAGCTACGGGGCAAATGGCTGTATGGGTAGCGGCCATGTTGATTTTTACCGCCAGGCAGCCTGTATCTCCACCGATACCGGCAGCCCCGATTTTAAGCTTATTAATGTTTTCCAGCAGTTCCTCTTCCAATTCCCGCAGCTGCGGGTCAGGGTTTACATCTGTCCAATCACGGGTACTGATAGCTTCCCTGCTTAACTTGGAAGCGACATCCATCTGTCCACCGATCCCGATGCCAAGACCTATCGGCGGGCATGGTTTACCACCGGCCTCAATAACCGTTTGCACGACAAGGCGCTTGAAACCAACAAGCCCTTGGCCTAACTGGGCAGTCGTCATTACTTTCATAACATTCCCCAGTTCAGCGCCGCATCCCTTGAAACTGATAATCAGCTCAAGGTACTCCTGTTGGGGTACATACTGCAGTTCGAAGTTCGGCACCCCGGCGCCGCTATTGTCTCCGGGATTTGTCCTGTTTAATGAATGGACGATACTGGGCCGCAAATAACCTTCTTTGGTCGCCTCTACCAGCGCCTTGGAAAACCCGCTTATAATACTTTGCAAGTCGACATCATCGCCAAACCTGACATAAACCGTGGGATAGCCCGGGGACTGGCAAAGAGGTTTGTTTGTTTCCCGGGACAGCCGCACATTTTCCAGCATACAAGCCAGCATATCCTTAGAACCGGCGTTGGTCTCCTTGTCGTGAGCCCTTTTAAGCAGGTACAGGCTATCTTCCGAAATGCTTGTGCAGCTCTTTTTGATGATTTCGAGTATTTCCTCGTAAGGAATACTTATTTTTTCCATCCCTCCACTCACCTTTCTATGTATTCGGGATCAGCACCGACAAGTCTGATATATGTTTTATTCTACAAATCTTCTCATTTCCTTTTTTTATAATATTTTTAGTATGTTAGCAGTAACAAAAAAAACCGGACAGCATTTGAAGTGGAGCGGTTCAAAATGCTGTCCGGCTTTTTTACTTTTGATTTGCCACATCATATGTTTGCAGGGGGTCACTCTCTAAAATCTTTTCCACTTCTTCAAATCCTGTCAAGAATGCATAATTATACCGTGCCGGAAGCGCAAAGACGTATCTGTTGTTACGGTTAAGTTCCCTTGGCCCAACAGGTGCAGCACCGATATGGAATTCTCCCTGCTGGAGCGCGTTCCATTCAGTGAGAGTGAAGACCATAATAGGGATATCCTGTCGCTGGTCCTGTTGGGTCCACTGTGGGTGCCTGATCAGCAGGAGAGGACCGGTCGCAATAACCTTTCCGTTTTTTAGCCCCTCCCACTTGTCAGCTATCAGCGAATACCCTTTCCAACTCTCCGGCAAGGAAAAATTGAAACCATATTGAGTGTTTCCATACTCAGTCAAGGTGGGTTCCTTTTCTTCATTTATACAACTAAATAAAAACACACTTACCGCTAAAATAACAATAAACACAATTATCTTTTTCACGTTATTTTCACCCCGGTATTTATTTGCCTTAATTGATAGACGAATAAACCTCTCTTTGGTTTCATTTATACCAATCTACCAATCATTGTTCGGCTGACTCTTTATTAAAAATCTCTTTTCAGATATAAAGCGATCGAAATCACCATGGAAACAAACATCATCAGAAACACCAGTCCAACCAAGCCCAAAACTGCCTGCCAGTCAGACAGGCTGTTAACAACAGCCAGCGCCTGTGCTAAAAATTCCGGGCCGTAATTATTTTTAACAAGCTCCACCACTAAAGTCGGTGCAAAAAAGACCATCAAAAACAAAACCAGGTTAAAAAAACGTGATTTGATATAACCAAACCTGAAATAAAACGGGAAATAGAGAGAAACCAAGAACCCTATGCTGGCCAGGGCGCCCACAACATCCCGAAAACCGATATATCTTATTGGAACGGGCAGACCTGAACCTTTCATAATCACGCCCAGGATACCGATCAATCCCAACGATACCATTGTAAAAATAAACACAGAAAGATATTTTGAAACAACTATTATCCGGCGTTTCAGGGGCAGGCTGATCAGGATAATTTCGCTCTTGTTTTTATCCTCGTACGCACAGACCCCCAGGATAAACATATAAGCTACCGCCACTGCGCCCATGATATAAGAACCCGCCTCAAAAACGGGGTTTTGAAAAGCAACCAGGACAAAAAGACTATAACCGAGCGCAAATAAAAACATCTTCTTTTGTAAATATAAATCCTTAATAATCAAGTTTAGCATTTTTCTTCCCCCTAACCGTATACAGCATAATATCCTCCAGAGTGGGTCTTTCAATTATAACGGGCTTGCCGCACAGACGCTGTATCCTGGTCACATCCCGTGTCAGCCCGGAAAAACCAAAATCATATTCTTGCAGACCAAGCAGTTCATTGCGCAGCTCTTCATTAAGCAGGTGTTTTTCTCCTTTGACCACGGCATATTTCTCCAGCAGTTCCTCTTTGGAAGAATTTAATACTATCTCCCCCTCGTTGATAAAACAAACGTAATCCGCTATCTTATCAAGGTCTGATGTAAGATGGCTGGATAACAGTACTCCCTTATTCTCATCGTTCATGTACTCCCTCAGAATATCCAGCACCTCACTGCGAACCACCGGGTCCAGGCCGGAAGTCGGCTCATCCATAATCAGAAGTTCTGCGTCATGCGAGAGAGCCAGCGCCAGGGAAAATTTCATTTTCATCCCTTTGGATAAATTTTTGATCTTCTTTTGCGGCGGCAAATCAAAGTCCTTCAAGTACCGGTTAAATTTATGGTCATCCCATTTGTCATAAAAAGGAGCAATAACTCTTTTAACCTCTATCACGGTCAGTTCTTCGTAGTAATAATTCTCATCATAAACAAAACCGATTCTCTTTTTTATTTCAATTTCATTTTTAATATTGTCCAGACCAAATACTTCGATCTTTCCACTTTCCCTGGCGGTCAGGTTCATAATGAGTTTGATGGTTGTTGTTTTCCCCGCGCCGTTTGGTCCGATAAAACCCATGATATAACCCTTGGGCAGGCTGAAACTGATATCTTTCAGTGAAAAACCCTCGTATGCTTTTCTCAAATTTTTAACATCCAAAATACTTTCCATATTACATCACTCCTCCTCAAATAAGACATCCAGCATCTGGTTCAGCTCTGTCCTTCCAACCTTCAGGCCCTTGGCCTCGCGGACTATGTCCGCCAGCCCGGCTTCCAGCATACTCAGGCGTTTCTCCCTCAGGTATTCTCTGTTTGCTCCGGCCACAAAAGATCCCTTTCCGCCTACTGTCTCAATCAGTCCTTCCTTCTCCAACTCTTCGTAAGCCCGTTTTGTTGTTATAACGCTGATTTGCAGCTGCCGGGCCAAATTCCTGATGGAAGGCAAAGGCTCTCCGTCACAAAGAGCGCCGGTGATTATCTGGTTCTTTATTTGCCGGACTATCTGTTCATAAATAGGCTCCTGGGATGAATTTGAAATGATAATGTTCACAGACCACATCACTCCGTTTCCACAGTTCTTTTTAAGCGAGTTCTTAATTCCCATCTAAATCGTTTGCCGCAGCTGCCGTATATACCGTTTATATTGTACATATTGTTTATATACAGTATAGGCGCAGACAGGTCTGCCTGTCAAGAGGTATTATCTTTGTTTATTATGTTAAAAATATAATTATCAATAAAATAAATAATATCAAGGTAAGGCAGGTATCGGCATGAATCTGGAATTTAAACGAAACCTCGGTCCTCTCGACCGTATCTTCCGGGTTGTGCTTGGGCTCTTCCTGGTAGCTTTTGCATACAGCCGGATAATTGACCTGCAGGCTTGGGGTTTGTGGATATTTTATCTGTTAGGTCTGTCTCAGATAGTCGAAGGAGCAGCTGGTTACTGAATGGTTAATGACTTATTAGGTTGGTCAACCTATGATGAAAAAGAGGATTTAAAGTAAATATTTTTAAATTTTTCTAAAAAACTCCCCCTTGATTGACGATATACTTATAAAGGTGTTTTTCGGGAGTGTTTAGAAAAATGAAAATTGAAAGTTCAGCCATCAATCTAACGGCCCAACATTATAAATCTGAAAAACTGGAAATAAAAGAAAACCTGACTTTCTGGACAGGCAGCGGAACTTTCGACAGCGTAGAATTATCTGCCGAAGCCAGAAAGAAGCTTATCCTTACCGGTCGGGAAATCACTTCCGCCTGTAATGAAGAGTATCCCGAACTTGAAGTCAGTGATGAAGATAAACTCAAAATAAAATTGATTGAATCTTTTATTGAGAGTATGACCGGTAAAAAAATAAAGATCCATTTACCAAAAATCAAGATAAAAGACCCGGAAGATATGGAAATAAGCTTCAAAAAACAGCAAGCTTCCACTAACGAACCACGTGTGGGCTGGGGCCTGATCTATGATTACATGAAAACCCGACAGGAAAGAGAGACTATGTCTTTTGCTGCGCAAGGGGTCGTTAAAACCGCAGACGGCAGGGAAATCAAGATAGACCTCGAGCTTAATATGACCCGGGAATTTATGGAGCACTTTGAGGTTCATCTCAGGGCGGGCGACGCTAAAAAAATTGACCCGCTGGTGGTCAATTTTGCCGGAAGCCTTCCCGGATTAACTGAAGAAAAGTTTTCTTTTGACCTGGACACAGACGGCATCCCTGAACAGATTTCCTTCGTAAAAGGAGACAGCGGTTTCCTTGCCCTGGACCTTAACGGGGACGGTGTAATCAATGACGGCACAGAGCTTTTCGGTCCCAAGAGCGGGGATGGTTTTTCAGAACTGGCAGCCTATGACGGCGATAAAAACAATTGGATTGACGAGAATGACTCCATTTTTAGCAGGCTGCGCATCTGGACCAGGGACGCTCAGGGCAATAATTGCCTGTTCGCCCTTGGAGAAATCGGAATCGGAGCAATTTACCTGGGCAACGTCAATACTCTTTTCTCACTCAATGGCCAGGAAAACCAGTTACTCGGCGAAATACAAAAAACCGGCCTCTTTTTGAATGAGGGCGGTTCAGTCGGGACAGTGCAGCATATCGACCTGGCGGTTTGACCAAAACCTGCTGCTCTTATCCCTTACCTCTTCCTTTGTCAGCTCGCGAGGCCATAACTGGCTGTTTTTCCCTTCCCGCATTGCTGCCGCCAGGTGGTAGAAAACATGCGGGTTTTCTTTTTTCATCTTATTAATCAATTCCTTGACCTCGGTACGCTTGGTTGTCCCGTCAAAGGGACAGGGGTTTTTTAAGGGAGTTAGCCTCCATTTATTCACAGCGCCCCTGATTTCACTTTCCCGCAGGTAGACCAGGGGCCGGATCACTGTAATGCCTGTCTTGTCCAGGTAGGTCTTGGGAAGAAAAGTGTACCGCTGTCCGGAGTATAATATACTCATCAAAAAAGTCTCTACGGCATCATCATAATGATGGGCAAACGCCACCTTGTTGTACCCGTTGTCCCGGGCAAAATTATGGATAATGGCCCGGCGAAAATAGGAACAGCGGGCACACGGGTTCTGCTGCTTATGATGAAGGATTTCCTCGCCCAGTTCCGCCCTGATAACGGTAAAAGGTATTTTAAGGTCTTCACAGCTACTTTCCAGAGGACTTAAATCCGTCTCCTCTATGCTTTTAAAACCCAAGTCAACCGTTAAAGCGCCCAACTCTACCGAAAACGGCAGGTGCTGCGCAAAAACTGCGAGGGTATGCAGTAAAAAAAGGCTGTCTTTTCCTCCCGATAATCCCACCAATACCCTGTCGTCGGCAGATAGGAGTTCAAATTCTACTACAGCCCGCTGGATAGTCCTGATAAGGTGTTTTGGTACTTTAATATGCACAGCGCCCGGCTCCTTGTAAAAAAGATAGCTTCCAATATATCTTCCAGGACTTCGTAATTTTTGTCAAGCTGCTTTGTTGTGGTGTTATGCTTTTCTAATTAGATTTATACGGGTCCATATCCCTGTCCGGGGGCTTTAGCCTTGAAGAAGGTCTATTTCTTCTTCTGTCAACTCCCTGTACTCTCCCGGTCTGAGGCTTTCGTCAAGTGACAGGTTGCCCATCTTCAGCCGTTTTAAATAGGTGACTTCCTTATGCAGAGCCTGAAACATCCTTTTAACCTGGTGGAACTTGCCTTCATATATAACTAGTTTAATCTCCGAGTCTGGTCCCGTCCGCACAATCTCCAGTTCGGCCGGGAGGCACCTGTAGCCGTCACCGTCATCCAGGATAATGCCTTTTTGGAATGCCTCTTTATCGTGATCTGTTACTTCTCCTCTGACCAGCGCATAGTACGTTTTGGGCACTTTTCTACGGGGTGATGTTAAGTGGTGCGCCAGTTTACCGTCATTGGTAAGAAGAAGCAGTCCTTCCGTATCCTTGTCCAACCTTCCTGCCGGAAAAGGAGAGAATTTTTGGTGTTCCTGGCTTAACAAATCCAACACCGTGTCTTCCCGTTCATCTTCGGTAGCCGAAATATAACCGGAAGGCTTATTCATCATCAGGTAAATAAATTCCCTGTATATGACAGGCTCGCCTGCAACTATAATTTTCATATCTTGAGGCCTTACCTTAAGGGCAGGATCGGTTATAACTTTCCCTTCCACGGTAACAAGGCCTTTTTTCATCATTTTCTTTATTTCTTTCCTTGTACCCCAGCCCATGTGGGACAGGATTTTATCCAAACGCAGCTCTTTCACGGCAAATCTCCCCTTGCAAGCCTATTCCTCTTTATTAATCAAGCAATCGCCAGCCCGGGGGGTAATAATTCTTCAGGTGTTCCCCCGTCTGTTTGGCCCAGCCCAGTGGAAACTCCTCCAGGCAAACCAGGGTCCAGCCCCTGGGTCCTTCCAGTAATAAAGTTTCAGCTCTAAGATAACGTTCAACATTATCATCATCCACCGATAACGAGACGCTCCTTGTGACGTCTTCAGGTTTTAATCCCATCGCCAGGGCCTGAGAGGGCTCAAAGCGGTTATTATTAATAATACCCACAAACCAGCCGGGCCTTAAAACTTTTAGACCGTCCAACGAAGGAAGCCCGGTAGAAAGCCTGTAAACATACCTTCCTTGCAGAATGAAAGAACCCGTTAACGGCCGGACCAGGTTCTCTTCCATAAAGCTGAAAAACGGCAGCAGCTTCAACTGCAGCTCAGGCAGCAGCTTATTACCCCCTGCTGTTTTTTTATCATTCAATTTTTCAGCTTCATTATTACCTTCATAAGCGGGTAGCGCACTTACTTTTTTCTTTTCCAGGAGTGCTAAAAAATGCCCCTCGCCTCTCACCTTGTGAGGCCACAGCCTTCTGGTCTTAGCAAGTTCACGATGTAACCGGGGTGGTACTGCCGGAGATACCCACTGCGCCTGGCCGACAGCCCAGCCGTTATAGCCTGGCAGTTCACATAATGAATATTCGGTGTGATTGTCTAAAAATGCTGCTATCACGCTTTCGTTCTCCTCGGGAGAAAACGTACAGGTAGAGTAGAGGAGCCTGCCCCCCGGTTTTAACATGGCTGCCCCGTAGTCCAAAATTTCTTTCTGAAGGAGGGAACAGGTGGTGTTGTTATATTCCGACCAGCTCCTCGCAGCCCGGGGGTCTTTGCGGAACATGCCTTCCCCCGAGCAGGGCGCATCTATCAGGATTTTATCAAAATACTCCGGAAAAACCCGGCCGAGCCTCTGCGGTTCCTCATTGGTAACAACGACGTTGGCAGCTCCCCAGTGTTCCAGGTTCCAAACCAGGGCTTTGACACGTTCGGCGCTGTTATCGTTGCTGACAAGCAGCCCTTTTCCACGAAGCAGCGCGGCAGCCTGAGTTGATTTTCCCCCGGGAGCGGCGCAGAGATCAAGTACTTTATCCCCGGGTTCGATCCCCAGACAGGCAGCCGGGGCCATGGCGCTCGGTTCCTGCAGGTAATAAAGACCGGCCTGGTAATAGGGGTGTTTAGCCGGCCTGTCGCCTGGAGAAATATAAAAACCCTCCTTGGCCCAGGGTACCGGTTCAAGTGCAAACGGGGCCCTGCGCCGGAACTCTTCTACCGGTATTTTTAAAGTATTGACCCGGAGTCCCTGGTGCAGGGGTCCTTCCCAGGCACCCTGCAAATCATTCCATTCTTCTTTTAGCAACCCCTGCATCCTCTCAGTAAACTCCTTAGGCAAATGCATTTCCCGTCCACTTCTTTCGTAAATTTGCATTCTACCGCGGGCTTACAGCCTCACAACGGCAAATAGGTTTTCCCATCTCCGCGAATTTCTTTTCATATTCCGTCATTACATTCTCTTCGCAGGAGCTTTTATGTAAATCCCACGTTATTCTTTGAAGAGAAAAGCCGACCTCCGCCAAAGACAGCAGGGAGAATTCAAAAAAGTCGGCATTATCTGTCTTAAGGTGAATCTCTCCACCCTTTTTTAATATGGTTTTATACTTTTCCAGATACAACCGGTGGGTTAAACGCCTTTTCTCATGCCGTTTTTTAGGCCAGGGGTCACTAAAATTCAAGTATATCCTGTCTACCTCGCCTTCGGCAAAAAAAGAATCCAGGTGCTCCACATCAGCCAAAAGCAAAAAAAGATTGGGCAAATTCATTATTTTTCTCTTCACGGCTGCGTCAATAATGATGTCCGGCACTCTTTCCAAACCCACAAAGTTTGTGCCGGGGTTAAGTTTTGCCATAATTGTTATAAAACTGCCCTTGCCGGCGCCAAGTTCCACCTGCAGGGGGTTGTCGTTAGCAAACACTTCGCGCCAGCGGCCTTTGATTCCGCCGGGACTGTTAAGGACAAAATCTTTCATTTCCTCCAGTCTTTCTTTTACACCGGTTTTACGGCGTAGGCGCATGTGTTTTCACCCCTTTGCTGCTATTTACATCTTTAGATAATATATTTTTTTGTTACGGGGTTCAAGTATCAAATCCTGATTTTATCCAACATTTGATGAATTTTTTCAAACAATAAGCCCACGGCAAACCAGACCGGCGCAAAGTCCAGCCGGATAAAGCCATTGACATGATAAGGCGTTGAAGCACTATAATCCCATGGGCAGCGTCCCAGAAATGTATATAAAAACGAGCCTGATGCATATTCAACAGCGAATATTAAGCTCATCCACAACAAACCCCTTACATACCATGGCAGGTATCCAATCCTGTCATGCAGCGGTTCCATGAACACTGCCAGTCCATAAATCGGAAACATCCACAGATAAGTAAAGCCGGGAAGCTGCCAGTTTCCCATAAACAGTGATTCCAAACCCGTCCAAAATACTTCCAGGGTCCAGCCCAGTATTCCATAAATTAAAAAATGCATCACCATACATATAGTTTAACTTGTTTAAACACTAATTATGAAAAAAACCGTTTGGAGAAGCAAGCTAATTCAGTTTATCCAAGACGGTGGCTTTACAAAATGTGATATTTACTCTTGACAAAAGGTTGTCTGTTAATAAATAATGGTGTTAAAAGAAAGGACCCAGGTCTTATGTCCCTGGGACCTTATTGAGCGGCATCGTATAAATTTACAGGCCTGGCCATTTCCAACACAACAGCTTACAGTTATCCATTACCCGATAATCTGCGTTCCCCCGCAGATTATTCTTTTTTCACCAGGGCAATCATCATAACTATAAGAATCATCATCTGAATCAAGTCAGTAAGGGTCATTTTAATCACCACCCGGGTCAGGTTTGCGGCCCGGCCCGTAAGTGTTCTTACCGCTCAGTGCTATTATCTCAATTTTGTTTATAATTGTCAACTTATTCCAGTAAAAATGGGAATAAATACCTATATATTTTATAAATTATGGCGGAATTCCTTGTTTATTCCCATAACTCATTGTACATGGTAGTCTCTAACAACTACTCCGCTATCTTGAAAAATAAAAAATTTGCAAAAAATAAATTCGCATTGTATACTTTAATTGTGATCCCTGCTTTATGCTTGAGGTTGGGCTATAGGAATCTATTCTCTTTTCCCTGGGGTTAGATTTGGTAGATCCATCAAGTGGGCAGGAAATACTAATCTACTGCAGGAGGAAAGAATATGGAAGACAAAACTATCATCTGTAAAGACTGCGGGAATGAATTCGTTTTTACCGTACAGGAGCAGGAGTTTTATGCAGAAAAAGGGTTCCAAAACGAACCTGCGCGCTGCCTGTCCTGCCGCCGCAGCCGTAAACAACAAATGAACCGCAGGGGAGAAGACAGGTCTGAGCGCCAGCTTTACACCGTGAATTGCTCAAACTGCGGTGTTGAAACCCAAGTCCCCTTCAAACCGAGCGGGATCAGACCGGTTTACTGCCGTGATTGCTTTCAAAGATAATCTTAAAGCCCTACACAAGTAGGGCTTTTTTCTATCCTCTATTCCTTTATTTAGAATTATCCTGTGTTTGGCTGACGTTGGCCCATTTTATAAGCATCTGCCGGGCCAGGTTTTGAAAAGCAGGGGATTTAAGCATTTCGAGAAATCCATTTATTTGTTCCTCGTTCATCTGCTGTAACACAGCCTGGTCTCCTCCCGCCGCAGCTATATTTTGTTCCTTGGTTTTTAAGTTATTAACAACGTTTAAAAGCGAGTCAATTTTATAAGTACCTTCATCCAGCAGCCTGCGCAGACCGGCGCATTTTTCTTTCAACCTGTTTACATCGGCAGACATAACAGTAAGCTGCTCAAGCACATTAATATCGGAGTTGACTTTAGTCTGGTTTGTGGTACTTGATTCCATGCCTCCACCTCCTTTGCATCGTATCTTATTGTATGTTTTAATAATGAATCGGTTACAAAAAGGCGCACCCAAACAAACTGAGGGTGCACCTTTTAAAGAAAATTTCACAGGGAAGGTATGCTCATAGGGGAAAAAAGCGCAGTTCACACTGCGCTCCATTTATTTTTAGTAGGCGCCAAAGCCACCGCAGAAGAACGGGAAACACAGGAGAAGCAGGATGATCAAGAATAAAACACCGAATCCTTTTCCAAAAAAGCCGCCTCCAATTCCATATTGTTCAGGTTGTGCCATTAGCATAGCCTCCTTTTATAATTATATTCTAGTAAAAACCACCGCCGCAGAAAAACGGGAAGCATAAGAGAAGCAGGATAATTAGAAAGAGTGTGCTGAACCCACGGCCTCCAAATTGTTCGGGCTGTGCCATAGTTATAACCTCCTTTTATATCATTTTATAAATCTTTAGCAGCTAATACTGCCAAAGAAATCGGTATTCTCGCTCTTATTCTATGACCTATTAATTTATGTGGTGACTGTTATTTTTATGACATATTTTTGTATAAAAAAATACTGGAACTAACCACTTGCTTAGTAATACGGGAACGGTCTGAAGATACTGCTACAGATGATGATTATCAGCACGATTAAGAAAAGGATCCAAATCCAACTCCCTCCGTAAAAGAAATCAACATTTGCATTTTCCTCTATCATCTAAATCCCTCCTCTAATTTATTTTTGACCATCCTGATGGGGTTTCTTGCCTTGCTCCACCTCTTTTTTAGCCTTTACGCCTGCACTGGAGACACCAAAACCGGGAAAAAACAACAGGACAAACAGTACTAAAAAGGCTATCCCGAAAGCCCTGGAGTAAGACATTTTCAAACCGAAAACGGAAATCTGCCTCTCTTTTGAACCTTCACCCTTATCTCCTTCCGGTTTTTCACTGTCTGATCCATGTAAAATTTTCTGCGTGCTTTTTAGGTCATAATTCTGTGCCGCTATATTAGAAACTCCGCTTTGGCCAACATTATTTTTCATTAATCCTACCTCCCTCTGCGATTTATCTTATGAACAAATAACAAAAAGGGTTCCTTGGTTACCAGCACATATTAACCGGTTTCCAGGGGGATTATTTGCCTCGAACTATATTTATCCCGTAGTAAGATAATTTCCAAAGCTCCCTGTTTTGCTATGGCTTTTCCTCCGTATTTTTGTACAGCCGCGGGAAGCGGGATTCTGGCTTGCAGCGCCCCATCAACTACCAGACAATGACCTTCCAGATATACCTGGGTATTATCTTTGGTCACCAATCTGTCCAGTGGAACCAAAATAATTACATTATCGTTGTTTATTTTAATATCCGGATTTAAATCTTTACTCCAATGCCGGCCCGGGATATTCACATTGGTATAGGCGTCTTCGGCAACCGTGTTTACATATGAACCCATATTCCGTATCAACTTCTGCGTACTTTCAAGTGTATTCTGAATCATACGCTGGTAATCATCCCAAAAACCCCCCATAAATGGTCCGGGCATCATATATCACTCCAGTTCTGTTCTTACTATATAAGATATGAAAAAATATAAGGAAATGATAAAGAAAACTCAACCGGTCACACAAATTATGCAAAAAGCTAACCAAAAAGAAAAAGCGGATTTGTCCGCCTTTGTTAGTGCTGTTTTTGTTTTTGAGCAATCCAGCCTATCATAAACTGTCGTAAAATATTTTGAAAAACGGGTGTCTGCAAGAGTTCCAACACTTCATCAACCGTATCTTTTGTGGTTTTCCAGGAGGCCACCTGGACCTGCGGTCCGTTTATCCTTCTCTCCTCATTACTTTTGATTATTTCTAAAATCTGCACTGCACTTTCAAGCTTATAAATAAAGTCGTCAAACAAATTCTTTGCCACATCCACCTGCACTCTTAAGTTATTAAGCCCGGTCTCAGCTACCTCCATAGTCGAAACGAATTTTTCACTAACATTAACGGTCTTTTCTTCTTTTTCGGTTGACTGCGTCTGCTGTTGTTGTGAGGCTTCCTTATCCTTCGTAATATCCGTGTTTGCTTGTTCTTGTCTTGATTCTCCCTGTACGCTTTCTTCCTGTATATCATATGATGCGTTATGTATCATAAACGGTTCTGTTTCCCGTCCCACACTAGCCTGCTTCCGGCTTTCCCCGATGTCATCATGCTTTTCATTATCACCGGGATTATCCCCCGGGAAATACACCGGCCCAAAAAAGGGATTATAACGCCCATAAGGCTGATACTGCATATGCCTGGAATTTTTATAAAAAGGCGTCCTTCCTTTCTCGCCGCAATTTGGTCCGGAACGTCTCTCCCCATCAAATGTAAATCGCAAACCTGCCACCATCGTCACCTCTTTATACGCTTCGCTTATTCATAATATGATACAGTACTCCAAAAAGTGTTTAGCGCAAAAAATGAGATAAGACCAAACCCAGGGCCGGTCTTTCTATCCTGTTATTCTGTCGCGTTCATATTAAGACCCAATATCGTAGAGAGATCCAGGTTATTCATCAGCAGGGCCTTCTCAAGCAGCTTCTGGGCTAGTATTTGCTGTTCGTCGTTTAGAGCCTTATTTTCCTGAAAACACGTGATAATATCATAAGCTGCTGTTTTTTCCTCCCCTTCCAGTCCCAATTGCTCCACAAAGTTGAGTTTTTCGCTGTCTCCCATTTTTTTAATGGACTCCACAATCTGAGGTAATACTGACAAAGCCTGCATAAACTGACTCAAACTCATGCTTTCGTCACTTCCTTTTTCAATCTATTACCTAATAATATGCCGGGCACATTATTAGGTGCATGATTTAACATCGACTTGACGGGTTAAGTTTGAGTCTTAACAGGAATAATAAATTCGGAGGATTGATATTTATGACTAATGCAGAATTTATTGCCCTGGTAACAGCTAATGAAATAAACCTTAATATCCTGGCCCGGCACTTTGGGAAACACAAAAAATACGGCTGGGAAGAACCACTGGTCCTTCACGACGATAACTTAACAGGAATTATTAAAGAGCCTTCGAATAAGTATGTCTATATCTTCTATTTTGGCAGCATCGTTTTCATTAACTTCTCCCACCATGAAATGATGGACGTTATCAAATACCTGCACAGCCTGGAAAATAACATTAATGTGAGCTCTCCGTTCACTTACCAGGATGATTTTAAATTAATCATCCATCCGGACTACCCTCCCTCATTAAGTTATTCTGCTATGACTGATAACATGTTTAAGGATTTTTACCCGGAGATTATTTCCACTGTACTTGCTAAGTCAGTAGCCCTTGAAAAAATAGAGCACGAAACAGATAAACTGCTGGACGACATTGAGGATATTGTAGATTTTTTGGACAAAGGGCGTTTAAACATTTCCGACCGCCGCCTTGCTAAAACCTCCGGTATGATCCTTCGCTTTAAGTACAACAGCATATCCTATCTTATGCTTTTGGACAAACCGGAAATCACCTGGATCAATGAGGAAGCCGGCAGTCTCTTTGGCGACCTTAGCAAGCTTTTTGAACTGGAAGAGCGTTATGAAACACTGCGTCACAAATCAGAAACCCTGATGGACATCACACAGGTCTTTTCCGGTCTCACTCACGCCACCAGGGGGACTCGCCTGGAACTGATGATCATAGTCCTGATTGCCCTGGAAATAGTGCTTTCAGTTCTCGACAGTATTTTTTAACATAAAACTCTTACCTAAATTGCATTAACAATATTGAGACCACATTCATAAGCTAAAACAGAGTTTATAAGCTGCTGACATTTATAGGGGGAAATAAGGGTGGTCTCTTATTTAACTGAACATTTCAACATGATAACACTTGGTTTTCTCGCCAGCCTTGCTGCCGGGCTGGCAACCGGGGCAGGTTCACTGCTCATATTTTTTGTCCGGAGTTTTCCCAAAAAACTGCTCGACATTTCCCTGGGATTTGCAGCAGGCGTTATGCTGGCCGCTACTTCTTTTAGCTTGATCATACCGGCCATTGAGGCGGCGGGAGGCGGCGTGAAAGGGGCCACTACCACACTTGTCGGGATACTATTTGGCGGTATTTTTCTTGATCTGGTGGATAAATATTTCCCGGATACCAATTTGTCATTGGGTCCGGGTCAGGATTTTAATAATCTTCGTAAAGCCTGGATTTTTATTGTGGCAATCACTATACATAACTTTCCTGAAGGACTGGCCGTCGGTGTTGGTTTCGGCGACGGCAATGTTGCTAACGGCTTAAGCCTTGCCATCGCTATCGGACTGCAAAATATGCCGGAAGGGCTGGCCTGCGCGCTGCCCTTGATCCGGGAAGGGATCCCCCGCTGGAAAGCATTTCTGGCGGCGCTGTGCACGGGATTGGTTGAACCTGTCGGCGGTCTCCTTGGTGTAGGCCTGGTACATATCTCCCGGGCGCTGCTGCCTTTAGCCCTGGCTTTTGCAGCCGGAGCGATGCTCTTTGTGATCAGCCATGAAATAATACCGGAAACCCAGCGGGACAACGGTTCAAAAGCGGCCGCCCACAGCCTGTTGATTGGTTTTGTTGTGATGATGTTTTTGGATAACGTGCTGGGATAAGTCCAGTTTGAGTTCTTATCACTGTTTATTCTTCTTTAATATACTTTACATTTAATGGTTTCCCGTCTCTTTAATCAACCTCTCCAGGGCTCTTTTATACCGCTCATCATCAGCCCCGGTCCTGGCGGAGGGCCCCTTCGTACGCCCGCCTGCCCGTCGGAAAGCGGCCTTTAAGTGTCTTTCTTCCAGGAGAAAATCAATTTTTTCTTCCCGGTAAACCGTGCCGTGAGGTGACAGTACCATGGCCCCCTTGCCCAGGATAACCGCAGCCAATCCCCAGTCCTGGGTAACTACGATATCACCCTTTTGGGTCATGTTGATGACCGCATAGTCTGTGGCCTGGGATTCGTTGCCCACCGTGACATGGCGGCAATTTTCCTCAATATTGTGATTAAAAGAAGCTATTATGATCATTTCCCATCCGTATTTTCCCGTGATACGGCCGGTAATGGCTTTTACATTTTTTGGACAGGCATCGCCATCCACAATGACCCGCTTTGCTATTTTTACTCATCTCCTTGTCTTATTCCAGCGCTTATGTGCCGCTGACAAGCCGGGTGCCCCTGCCGGGTTCCTTTTTCAGCATTATCACATTTTCCGTAATGGCGTCAAAAGTGTCGTCATGACTGATTACAAAGATTTGACGGAAGGTCCTGGTAATCTCCGGTATGATTCGGGCCAGGTTTATGCGCCTGTTCTCGTCGAGGTTGGCGGTAGGCTCATCGAAGAAGCCTACACCCAGGCCGGAAAGATGTTTGAGCAGGGCCAGCCGGACTGCCAGCGCCGCCGTCATCTTCTCCCCGCCGGAGAGCTGACCGAAGGCGCGTTCCCTTTCCCGGCCGTCGTTACTGTCCACTATTTTGACTTCATAATCATCAGCCCAGACCAGATGCACGTTTTCCTTGGCCACCTGCTGGTAGATCAGGTCGGCTTCTCTGCCAAGATACTGCCGATAAACCTGCGCTATCTTCTCCCCGCTCTGGTTTAAGGTCTGCCTCACCAGTCGCAGCAGCTGCCGGGCTTTTCTTTCCTTTTCCACAGCCGTATCCAGCAGCCTGATTTCTTCCCTGACCCGCTCCTTCTCCCCGACCAGCCGCAAATACTTATCCGCTTCCCGGAGAGAAAAATCGAGTTCTGCCTTCTTTTCTCCTTTCTCCTGGTTCATACTATCCCGCCGGGACTTCAGCGCCGCCAGCAAGTCAAAGCTGTAGCGGATTTCCAGAAGGCGCAGGGATTCATGCAGTTTCTCCGTTTCCTGCAGGTGTTCCTGCTCCTTCACCCGCAAAAGCTGCAGTTCCCGGCACAATTTTTCCAGTCTCCCCGCTCCTTCCAGGTTTTGCATATACAGAAGGTAGTCCGGCTCATAGGAAGCCGCCCGCTCTTTATTCTTATCCCATTCTTCCTCCAGGCTCTCGTACAGTCGGGCTCTTTCGGCCACTATGCGAAGTTCACCTTCCTTTGCCTGCAGTTCCTCTTCTTTGATTTGAATTGACCTGTCTTCCCTTAGTCTGCCTAGGTTTTCGCTAACCTTTCTATACCGCTCCCGCAAGCCGGCAAGCCTGGTATCCAGGCTTGCCAATCCGGCGTTTTGTTCCTGCAATATTATATTAATACGGGTATTGCACCGGTTCCACCAATCCTCACCGTGCTTTTTCATTTGAGCTGCTGCCTCTATAAGAGGTTCAGCTTTTAAACCGGGCGAATCCGGACTGCTGCAGCCGCTCATCTCCCGGTACAGGCTAAAATAGGTATCGGCCCATCCAACCAATTGCTTCCGCACTTCTTCCCCTGCCGCATCCGTTGCAATCCCGGCTTCGGCCAGTATTGCACCGGATGCGGCCAGCGAATCCGCCAGTGCCTCAATATTTTTAGGGTGCAGGTTCTCCAGCAAGGCAGTTTTCTCTTTAAGTATGGACTCTCTTGCCGCGGCTTCCTGCTCCTTTAGTTTTTCCAGCTGTGTTTTGTAATGCTGCAAAAGGCGGTATTCCTCCAGCGCTTTTTGCGCATCCTCCAGCCTCCCTTCGATTTCTTCTTTTTGCAGCAGAAGGCTTTTGATTTGCGGGGTTATTTTCAATATTTCCTTGCTGAAATACTCTTCCAGGTCGCCTTCAATATTTTTGCAGGGCATTTGTAAAAACGGGCACATCCCTCCCCGGGAAGAGCGGCGGTTTTCTTCCAGTGCTGCTGACTGAGCCTGCATTCGGTTTAAGGTTTCCCGGACCGATTCTGCTTCTTTCTCCAGGCCGGGAGCGCTTAAAGCCCGCTTCTCTGTTTCACCAAAATGCAAAAGGGCCTGTTCCAGTGCTGTGATATCCTTCTGCAACTGATGGTAATTTGCTCCCAGGGTCTCCAGCACAGCCATGCTCTGCCGGGCGCGGCTTCCTGCCTGGTCCAAAAACAGCCAGAGGATTTGCAGTTCCTTAAGTTTTGCCTGCCTGTGCTCGAGCTCTTTCTTCCTGTTTTCAGTTTCTTTTCGGTCTGCAGAGGTTTTCTCACCCTGTTTTTGCAGCTCTGTCAGTTCTGTTTCCCCCTCGGTCAACTGCCTGCTGCGGCTGTCCTTCCCGCCGCTTATCTCAGCCTGCAGTAAAGTTACCCTGTTTTGCAGCTCCTGGCTCTTCAAATTCAGGGCATCCCTCTCCTTACGCCTGGTTTCCAGCTCCTTCTGCTGTTCCTGCAAACTAAGGTATTCCCGGTAGCCGGGCGCCGCCCGGTCCACTGCTTCCTGACACTGCCTGGCCTGGGCTATTTCTGAGTCCAACCTTCCTTTTTGTTCATGAAGACCGGACAGCCGGATCTGCAAACCTTGCAGGTCTTTCTGTCCTTTTTCCAGTTCATCTTTCAGTTTTTCCTGGCTGCTTATCTCCTGTTCCAGTTTATCCAGCTCTTTAATAAGAGCGTCCAGTTCCTGTCCCAGTGTTAAGGACAGCCCTTCATTTTTCTTCAGCTGTTCCCGGCACTCTTCCAGGTCTTCGATTCGGACCAGCATCCCGCTTTTTTCTTTTTCTTTGTCATATATGCTTTTTTCCATCAATGAATCGAGGCCGCTTGTTTTCTCAAAAGCCTCACGATAACCTTCCAACTGAAGAATTGTATTGAAAATTTCTTTCCTGCGCCCGGGCCGTTCCAGAAAAGGCGCAGTGAATTTCCCCTGGGAAATTCCGACAACGTCCTCAAAAAGCAGTGTCGGTTCCAGGTCCCTGGTAATGCCCAGGTTCAAGGCCAGCCAGGACTTAACATCCTGATTCCCGTGAAGTTCGCTTAGTTCCATCCCTGACTCCTCGTCATATACTGCCCACGAACCGCCGGACGGCAGCCTCAGGCGCCGGACAACCCGGTAGAGGCGCTCATCGGCAGCTTCTATCACTACGGTAATCGTGGCGCTTTTTTCCCCTTCACGGATAAACTGTCTCAGGGAAGAAAAGGGACTGGCATCAAAAAGAGCGAAGCCAATCGCTTCGATAATAGTAGTTTTCCCGGCCCCGTTGACACCGGAAATAAAATTGACACCTTCGAAGAAGCGAATGGTTTCGTGGGTATAGCTCTTAATGTTCTCCAGGGTCAGGCTGATCAACTTCACGCGCTCACCCCCGTTTCACCGCTTATTTCGTCCCGTCTGTCGCTGTCAATGTCATTTTTCCCTACGCCAAAGGGATCATCGCCAAGCAGTTTTTCGCCATACTGCAGGAATAACCTGACCAGTTCTTCCTCCGCCTCCCCGGTCAGGGCAAGCTCTTTCACTTTCCTCACAAGCAGCACGGCCTCTTTTAGCTGTGCGGTTTCCCAGAGCCTGTCCCGCGACAGCAATTGGCCGAAAACTAGCTGTTCTATGTCTTCGCGGTTAACCGGCGACCCTTTTGTTAAACTTGCGTTTTCCGGGAGATTGGCATGATTTAATATCTCAACGTACAGGCAGGAGAATTCGTCTTTTAACCTTTCGGTAAGATTGGCAATATCCAGGTTTAAAGGGCTATAGGGTATTTGCCCCTGCAGCCTCACCTGTACCAGAGCGCCCTGGGATGGTGCGTCTGCCCGAAGTTTCTGAAAAACCAGTTCCTCTGCGTCTTCCGGGTCACGGCTGCCCGTCAGGCCGACGGAATAAAGACGGACGGGGCGACTACAGCCGGGCACATACTGCGCCTGTTGCCCCTTTTCCCCGATAGTAACGTGATAAAAGCCCTTTTCGTTGTCCGGGCTGTATTCATCCAGGTGGACACATTCGAGTGATCCCGGATTAAAAATCCACTCGTCTATTTCGTACCGGCTGTGGATATGGCCCAAGGCGAGGTAATTCACCTTGTGGCGCAAAGGCTCCAGTATCTCCTTCCTGATGCCGCCCAGGTCCTGTCCCAACAGCCTGTTAACGGCGGCATGCAGCATCAGGATCGTATACTTGCCTTCTTCATCTTTATCTTTATCCTCCAGGTAATTCAGGACTTCTTCCAAGCGACCGGCCGTGGTAACCCCCAGGTATCCCACCCCGTATACCCTTACCCGGTCCAGGTCAAGCCAGGACCCGGTCCTTGTTTCCTCATCCCAGCGGCTCATCACCAGCTTCCCCTCTTCAAAATGCGGCATCAGCAATATAATGTAGCCCTGATTGTTCAAAAAGGAAAGCCAGGAATTTTTATCCTGGTAGAAGGCCTTGTCATGATTGCCTTCTATGGCGACAACGGGAATGCCCGCCTCCTTTAACGGAGCCAGCAGCCGGATAGACTGTTCCAGGGTGTAGGCATTGATAGCCCTCTTATGAAAAAAGTCCCCGCTTAACAGGATGAAATCCACACGGTTGTCCAGCGCATATTCCGCCACCCGGGCAAATACTCCGGCAAAGTCCAGCAGGCGCTGGGGTTCATTAAACTGCAGGTGCCCCAGGTGAATGTCCGCACAGTGCAAAAATGAAATGGGTTTCATAACGTTCCCCCATCTTATGTAAAAGTTTGTTTCTATTATATCAAGTGTTATAAATTAAGTCACGAACATGTGTTCCTTTTTTTGTTTATAATTGGTATAATTAGTGCGGGAAGTCGTGTTGGAAGGACAGCCTTTACATAAATAGACTGTTCATAAAGAGGTTATATTTAATGGACATAGAAAAACTAGCCGTGCTGGGAGGGGCAGCCAGGTATGACATCTGCGCCTCCAGCTCTTCGGGTGCCAGTAAAATAAAAAATCCCCTCTTGGGCAGCCCTGCGGCCTCGGGCATCTGTCATTCTTATACTCCCGACGGGCGCTGCGTCTCGCTTTTGAAAGTGCTAATGACCAATGAATGCCAGCAGGACTGCGCGTACTGCACCAACCGGGTCCAGCGCGACGTGAGAAGAACCGGCTTCAGCCCGGAAGAGCTAAGCAAGGTTTTCGTCGAGTTATATAAGCGGAACTACGTGGAAGGCCTTTTTCTCAGTTCGGGAATCAGACACAGCCCGGCCCGCTCGATGGAAGAAATGATAAAAACCGCCGAAATCCTGCGCAGCCGCTACCGCTTCGGCGGTTACATCCATTTGAAAATTCTTCCCGGCAGTCCATCCCACCTGATAAGCGAGGCTGTTAAGCACGCCAACCGGGTCTCTCTCAACCTGGAGGTCCCTAATGAAGAGAGGCTTGCCTTTGTCAGCAAGACTAAAAAATACAAAGAAGACCTGCTTTCCTCCCTTAACAACATCACCAGGACACTGCCGGAACACCCGGGAACCACACAGACCACCCAATTCGTTGTCGGAGCTGCCCGGGAGTCCGACAGCGAAACCCTTGCCGCAACTTCTGCCCTGTACATCCGGCATCGCGTGAAGCGTGTTTATTTCAGTGCCTTCCAGCCTATTGCAGGGACACCGCTGGAGACTCTCCCCCCCGCGCCCTTAAAAAGAGAAAACCGGCTCTACCAGGCCGACTTTCTCATGAGGCTCTATGATTTTACCCTGAAAGACCTTGTCTTTGACGATTCGGGCAACCTCGACCTGGACCTGGATCCGAAGCTGATGTTTGCCATCAAAAATCCTCAGCTGTTCCCCATAGAAATCAATAGCGCCGGTATAAAGCAGCTCCTGCGCATACCGGGTATCGGGCCTAAATCAGCCCGTAAGATCGTCTCCACCCGGCGGCAGTTTCGTTTCTCTTCCCTGGAAGAACTTAAAAACGCCGGCGTGGTGGTAAAAAGGGCGGCCCCCTTCCTTACCGTTAACGGTAAAAGATTCGGGGATACTACCTGGCTAATGAACCCCCAACCCTCAAAGTTTATCCAGCTCAGCCTGTGGTAAGGAGTAGAAGCTTCATGATTGTGTATTCACCCAACCCCAATTCCATTATCAAAGCCTGCCTGCTCTCCCGGCTCAGGCAGCAGCCCTGCCAGGTGAAGGAAGAAAACAAACACACCCTTTTTTGCGGGCAGGATGAAATACCAGCCGATTCCTTCACGCTGGAGCAATTGATAGCCGAGTATAGAAGAAAATATAACAAAGAACTTTCCTGGTTAATAAAAAAAGAATCTTCCCGGCTGTACGGCCGGATAAACTACGCCCTGCGCAGTTCTTCGCCCGCGAGGTTTGCTGTAATTGAAAATGCCCTGCGGGACTCCTTTTGTTATGGCCTTGATTACTGCCTTAACAGCATTTCCGCCGACTGCAGGAAGTTTAACAACCTGGGCCGGGAAGTGGCCCATGAGGTCCGCCGCATGATGGGCCTGATCCGTTTTTCCGTTTTTGGCGAAGATGAAAAGACCCTGGTGGCTGTACCCAGGCTCTACCACAATACGGCCGACCTTATCCTGAAAAAGTTCGCTCCCCGTTATCCCGGCTGTAAGCTGGTGCTGGTCCTCGAAAAAAAGGCCCTCTGCCTGGACAACGGCACCGTATTTCCGGTGGATGCCGCGTGCTTCCGCTCCTTTTTGCAAAAAAAAGACTCCCTTGCCGGGGTCTGGGAAGAGTACTACCGTTCCCAGTATATCGAAAGCCGTAAGAACATCCGTCTGGCCGGGCAGCACATACCCCAAAAATACTGGGACTGGCTTACCGAGGGAAAGATACTGGAAGAAGCGAAAAAGGAAAAGCTGTAAGAAACCTTTCTATTTGCAAAAACAAGTAAACTAAAATGGAGAACGATGTCATAGAAAAAGTTCGTTAGAATAGATGTATTACAAATGGAAACTGCTCATATCCGCAGAATCAAATAACAAATTCGCAATATGCAAACATAGAGGCTCCCCTTTGTTTTTGAGGGTTAGAGCCTCTCTTCTTTGCTTTCTTGGGAAGGAAAAGTATACCTTTATTTTAGCTGATCCCGAGAATTTCACGAGCCTCAACGGGGTTTGCTACTTCACGCCCCAGTTCCCTGCTAATTCGCGCTATTCTTTCAACCAGCTGAGCGTTGCTTTTAGCCGGTACGCCTTTCTTGTAGTAAATATTATCTTCAAAGCCTACCCTTACATGACCACCTAAAATGATCCCCATTATCGCAAGCGGAAGTTCGGTCCGCCCTATTCCGGCCACACTCCAGGTTGAACCTGCCGGTATTGTTTCCACAAAATTAATCAAATTTTTTAGTGTACCAGGTATGGCGCCGGGAACACCCATAACAAAATCAAAATGCAGGGGCCGGTTTATCAAGCCCTTGTTTACCATGCGGTTAGCCGTTTCCACCATACCTATTTCGAATACTTCTATCTCAGGTTTTACTCCGTATTGTTTCATGTGCATGGCAAAATACTCAATATCTTCAGGGCTGTTATAAAAGACGCCCTCTCCGAAATTGACAGATCCCGTAGTCAATGTAGCCATTTCAGGACTCAGGGTAACCGGAGCAATACGTTCTTCTGCTGTCATCCCCACTGCCCCTCCGGTTGAAACCTGAATAATCAGGTCGCATTCCTGTTTAACCATCTCTATTATTTTTTTATAGATTTTTTTATCCTGGGTAGGGGTGCCGTCAGGATACCGGGCATGCAAATGAACTATGGAAGCTCCCGCCTGCCAGCACTGGTATGCTGCTGCCGCAATCTCCTCGGGAGCGACAGGAAGTTTGGGATTGTCTTTTTTAGTTACTTCTGCTCCGGTCAGGGCTGCAGTAATAATCAATTTATTCATATCTGTTTCCTCTCTATTTCCTCCGGCATTCTTCCGGCACTACACATGTACCCGAGGCCCGGCAGACAACTACCGGCTCTTTTAGCACATCGGCTGAAGAAGCATATTTGGCATTCCGTGTCAGACTGATTACTTTCGTGGCTGTGAATTCCATCCTGCGAGATGTTTTCCCGACTTTTGTTATTTTTCCGGTAGCTTCGATAAAGTCCCCGGCATAAACCGGGGCCAGGAACTCCACTTTGTCGTAGGCCGCAAAAAGCCCCTCGTCGCCATCGTGCCTGATTAAAAGTTCCGTAGCCACATCACCGAAAAGATTCAATATTCTGGCTCCATCCACTAATCCGCCCGCATAATGGGCATCATGGTCACTCATACGCACCCTGATTAAAGCCTGATTACCCACTTCATTACCCCCTCAGACATACCGTTATTGTTTATCAAAAATTATTTTACCGGGTAATGTTTCTTGATAAATTCCAGGGATTCCCCGATAGCATTAAGAGCAACATCCAGGTCTTTATTCGTATGCCGGTAAGCAATATACCAGTGATGATACGGCTGGATAAAGAGACTGCGTCGAATGGTCTGGGTATAAAAGGCCTGGCGGCGTTCAGCATATTTATCATCTACTTTATTAAAGGTAAGAAAAGGCATAGGCGGAATTCCCGATACTTCAGCCGGAACACCTGATTCATCCACCATTTTCTTTAGTCTGTCCAAAAAGGTCCGTCCCCTGGCCCATATGTCATCAATGACTTTCTCGCGCTCCAATATATCGATACATTTCATTGCGGCCACCATTTCCAGGCTGTTCGGGAAAAAAGTTGAACTGATGAATACTTTCTTTTCTGCAACCTTCATAATTTCTTCCCTGCCAACACAGGCGCTGATAGCGTACCCGTTAGCCATAGCTTTGCCAAAGGTGGAAAGATCGGGTGTAACCCCGTAACGTTCCTGGGCGCCTCCCATGGCTACCCTAAATCCTGAACGTATTTCGTCAAAAATCAAGACAGCCTTATACTTGTCGGCCAGTTCACGCACGCCCTGCAGGTAGCCTTCTGGCGGGGCCATGACCGGAGCATTCAGGGGATGTCCTACCGGAGTTATTATAATTCCGGCCACCTCACCTTTGTTTTCTTCGAGGGCTTTCTCCAGTGCGTCCAGGTTCCCGTAGGGGAACTCTATTGTCAAATTGCTGATTTGTTCGGGCACACCCCCCTGGGTTTCAACACACCAGTCATGCCAGCCATGATAACCGCAGCGCAAGATCTTGGGCTTGTCGGTATACCCGCGGGCAACCCGGATTGCCACACCGGTAGCATCCGACCCTGTCTTAACCAGGATAACCATTTCTGCAGAAGGTATAAGCTTTGTTAACCTTCTCTGCAAGTCATTCTGTATGGGCTGAACAAGAGAAAAGCAAAATCCTTTGGCCATCTGCTCAATAACAGCCTGGTTAATTTCGTCCTCGTCATACCCCAGGATAATTGGGCCGTAACCACACAACATATCAATGTAGTCATTGCCGTCCACATCGATGATGTGCCCGCCATAGCCTTTTTCAATAAAAACCGGGTATTCCCCGACCACAAAGTTATAGGGTCTTCTGATGCCCATTAATCCCCCGGGCGAAAGTTTTTGAGCCTCCTCAAACATCTCCATGGATTTTCGAAGGTCTAGTTTCGGTTTGCTCTCCATAAATCAATGCCTCCTTTCACAATAACCCGTTTACCCCATTCCCCTTTTCACCATCTCCTGAACAATAAAAGAAGCTACGTCTTCCGCGTAAGTATTGGGACCAAAGCCGGCATCATAACCCAGTTCCTTGGCCAGTTCATGGGTAATACGCGGCCCTCCCACCACGAGTATAACCTTGTCCCTGATGCCTTCCGCTTCCATAATATCAGCCAGGCGGGTCAAATTACTTAAATGCACATTTTTCTGGGTAACCACCTGCGACACTAAAACAGCATCTGCTTTCAACTCCAGGGCTTTTGCTGCAAATTCTTCGGAATTAACCTGGGCGCCAAGATTCACAGCATTTATTTCACTGTAATTTTCCAACCCTTTGTGACCGTTATACCCCTTCATATTCATGATGGCGTCTATCCCAACCGTATGGGCGTCACTCTCGATACAAGCGCCGATAAAGGTAAGTTTGCGCGCAAATTTGGATTTGATAAACTCGTTTATCTCTTTCTTTTTCATCACGGTAAAGTCCGCCTTAGCCACGGTGAGTCGGGATAAATCCACCGCATGCGTACTCCTGCCGTAGACAATATAGAATGAAAATCCCTGGCCCAAGTCCTTACTAAAGGCTATCCCGGCCTCCTGTAAACCCATTTTTTCGGCCAGTACGCAGGCTGCTTCGCAGGCTAAATCATCTAATGGAAGGGGAAGGGTAAAAGATAACTGCACCACGCCGTCATTTAAGGTATCACCATATGGCTTCACCGTTCCTTTAAAATCTACTGCTTCTATCATCATTCTTCCCTCCCCAGCATCAACTCTGAAAATGGGTTAAAATACTCTTTATCCTTCAAAATGACCCCCGAAGCCCCTTTCCCACCCTGGGGCTCCCTGGAAATATCCGCGAACATTCCCTGCCGAATAGCCTCCATTAAGCCGATGTTTTCCACTCTTTTAAGCATATCGGCAGCATCTTTTAATACTTCATTGGCCCTCTTTTCGATACGGCCTCCCTGTTTGAACTCTATCTCCTCACTCAGATGCCGCATAGCGTTGAAAACATACTGCGCATTTTCCAGGCTTAAATAACGGTCATGCAGCAAAGGAGTATGGATGGCTTCGGTAAGCATGCCAAGAAGATGGATAGTCTGGCCCGTAACCACTGAAACCACATTAAAGAGGGCGTCCTGGATATGGCCTTTAAAGATATTCCCTGTCATATATTTGGTAGGGGGCATATATTTGATTGGCGCTTTGGGGAAAATCTGCCTGATCATCTGAGCCTGGGCAAGCTCCCATAAAAGTGAATCTTCCACATCGGGATTTATCTCAAAAGCATGCCCCAACCCCATCTGTTCTTCGCGAAGACCGCTCAACAAGGCAAACTGCTCGTTAATAAACTGCGAGGCTAAAACGGTATGGGCTTTTTCATAGGCATCCGCCGTAGTCAGGTAATTGTCTTCACCTGTGTTGATGATGATGCCGGCATATGCATTAATCATCCTGGAGAAAAACTGGTCGATGAAAGTCCTTTTCATGTTGATATCCCTGAAAATAATACCGTACATGGAATCGTTCAACATCATATCCAGCCGTTCGACCGCGCCCATAACGGCAATTTCCGGCATACAGAGTCCGGAACAATAGTTGGTCAAAAATATATAGCGTCCTACTTCTTCCCCTACCTCATCCAGCGCTTGTCTCATCAGCCTGAAGTTTTCCTGGGTCGCATAGGTCCCGCCAAACCCTTCGGTAGTAGCGCCATATGGCACATAGTCAAGTAAGCTCTGTCCTGTTGTACGGATTACGGCAATAATATCTGCTCCCTGCCTGACGGCGGCTTGTGCCTGTCTGATGTCTTCATAAATATTTCCTGTAGCTACGATCAGGTAAAGATAAGGCTCATTTCCTGTTCCCAGATCCTGAATATATTTGGTCCTTTCCTTTCTTTTTATCGTAATTTTATTGCAGGCCTCCCGCGCCAGGTTCACTGCCGCTTCCTTCACTTTTGTCTCTTCAATAAAAGGAATCTTAGAAAGGTCAAGACTGCCCCTAACCACGCCCTCGGCTGCTTCCTGAGCGCTGATTTTTTTAGTAATCATGGCATTAACCAGAGGAGTTATTGCGCCTTTGTTCAGCATTTTATTTTCCATAAGATGGTCTGCAAGCAAATTAGGCAGCGGGATTCCATCTTCATTAACACCGTCAACACCCATAAGACGCAGCGCAGCCCTTTCCACAGTTGTGGTTGTATACTTGCTTACTTCAGCGTGAACTTGTTTGGCAATACTTCTGGCAGATTGACGTGCTTTTTCAATTAATCCGGCTTCCAAATTAAGATACGGCATAAAATTTTACCTCCTAATTAATTAACAAACATCTTCTTCCCACACCACATCTACTACTGGGTAAGGGGCCAAAACCTTTCGTGCCGTTTCAAGAAAAACCTGCCGGTCAAAAGCGGTCCCATTCGGTGATGTCGGGTTCAGTGTTACGGCCAATAAGTGTATGGGTTCTATAACTTTAATTGTTCCGCCCTTGGCAATGAATTTTTGCCAGACACTCCTGTCGCTGAACAGGCAGGTTCCGTTTCTGATTACCAGCTCAAGATGTCCTGTTTTTTCGAGACACCCAATAAGGTGTTCGAGGACGTTGTTGCCTACAGCCCCAGGCAATAATACTGTTTTAAAATCAGGGGTCAGCTCGGCGGCAATTTGATCACCGGCAATCAATGAACCCTGTGTTTCAACGACTCGCGTCTCTAAATTTTCACTTATTAAAACTGCTTTAGTTTTATCAATCAAACTGCGGCATAATCGCAGTATACTTTTGTCTGTCTGCTGCAAAGCAAACCGTTCAATCCTGTCTCTGGTTTTATCCAGTACATCACCCATACCTGCCGCCAGGACCGCTCCTGTAGCCAGGATAGTGCCTTCCGTTAAAGAAGGCGCGGCTGAACTTGTCCGATCCAGGGCTCCATCGATAAGGACCAGGTCGGCTCCAAGTGCGGACATGTACCGGATGATTTCCTTATGCTGCTTAATTAACGTGGGCCCGGCCAGTTCAAAGAAGCCGGCTTTGCTTACCCGTCCTATCACCACTTCTCCCAGTGATGTATGAAAACCGCTGTACCGCAGTATTTCAAGCTCTGCATCCCCGTTTTTCAGCCTGCCCAATACAGTAGCTATTATCATGCCGGGTAAAGCAAATATCCTGGGTTTGGGAAAGAAAAATACAGCGTCTTTTTTCTCCCCGTCTCTTCCCACAGAGGTAAGTCCCAAGCGCATTCCATGTTTTGCCGCCTCTTTTGCCAGGTGGTTGAAGGCGATTGTCTTTCCCACATTTTTAGCCATCCCGACTACAGACAATGTTTTAATGTTATTCTTAAGTACAAGGTCAAGTAACATCCTTTTTCAACCCTTCATCATCACTCTAAAAGCAGCTTTTTATTAAGCGAGTGTTTGAGTCAGAACCGCAAATTCTTGGCTTAGTTGGAATCACACTCCTACTAAGAAAGCTAGGAGTGTGACGCTAAGTTAGTCGGGTTAAACGTATATTTTTTCAAAGAGTTGACGAAGCTTTGAACTTTCTCTCAGGAGATTAAGCGCTATATCAGCATGCCTGTAAGCATAACCATTGCCAATCAACATGGTAACATCCTTGCCCACACCTTCTGCGCCTAGAGCAGCCGCAGTAAAACTGGTTGCCATGGAGAAGAAATATACGGTCCCTTTTTCTTTGGTGGCAAGGATTGAAGACATCTCCGTACCCGGAATATTGACACAGTTTATGGTGACATCGGCCATGCGTCCTCCTGTTACCCCGGCAACGGCCTCCATTACAGCTACGGCATTAGTGGCGTCAACTTGCAGTACATGATCGGCCCAGCCTAGTTCCCGCATACGCTGGGAGCTTTTATCTCCCGAGCTGATACCTATAATTGTGCCTGTAACGCCGGCTCTTTTACGCGCTTCGTACATACACAGCACGCCGGACTTGCCGCCGCCGCCTATAAGTACCACTGTATCCCCTGATTTAACGAGTCGTTCAGTTTGGGCAGGCGCCCCCGCTACATCCAAGACTGCTAAAGCCAGTGTCTCCGGCATATCTGCGGGGAGTTTGGCGTAAACGCCGCTTTCAAAAAGTATAGCCTGCCCTTCTATCTCCACCTGATCACGGTCCTTGTGGATGGCTTTTATTCCTTTGATAACCAGCGGCGTCAGGGATAATGAGACAAGTGTCGCTATTTTATCACCCACCTTCAGATCGATACGATCTTTCAGGTCTTTCCCGATGGCGGCTACTTGTCCGATTAGCATCCCTCCTGAACCGGTTACCGGATTGTGATGTTTTCCTCTTTTAGCAACAATGCTCATCATTATTTCCTTGATTTTTGCATCATCATAGTTGGCCTCTTTCTTAATTTGAGTGAAACTGGCAGCATCAATATTTAATACGGCTACATCAATAAGTATCTCATTGTCGTACAGATCCATTGTATTGTCAATCTTCCAAGCTGCCTGAGGCAGACTGCCTACCGGTTCCAAAACTCTGTGAATACCATATTTTGACCCTTTCATAATTAAAAATAACCTCCTCTTGATCAATACTTGGTTTGACTTTGCAGAATATATTATATTTACCCTGCTATTGTTACTTTTTTATTAATGTAAGTATAGCACACCCTTTCTCACTATTTCTTTGGTAGTACCGGCTAAATTAATGATGACGTATTTATACATTGTGTATAATTATATTGGATAACCGCAAGCAAAGAGGTACAATAAGGAACAAAGGGGGTGTGCGCCATGGGTATTTCCATCCGTGAAGCCTTAAAGCTGGAACTGCTGGCCCAAACCAGGATAATAGCCGGCGAAAACGGCCTTGACAGAACGATACGCTGGGTTAATATTCTGGAAGTGCTTGATGAAATCAGCTTTTTACAGGAAGGCGAGCTTCTTGTTACAACTGCCTTTGGGCTGGCAGACAGCCCGAAACTCCTGGACGAACTTATCCCGTATCTTGTGGAACGAAAACTGGCGGGATTAGCCATACAAACAGGTTTTTACTTACATGAAATACCTGCTAAAATAATCAAACAATGCAACGATTACAACTTCCCGCTCCTGGAATTGCCGCCAAGCGCAGCTTTTAATGAAATTACTAAAGCTATTCTCAAAAAAGTAATAAATAAACAAGTGGAATTGCTGGAATATGCCCAGAAAATCCATCATCACTTTACCCATGTCGTATTAAAAGACGAAGGAATACCCCAGATTGCCTGTGTCCTGGCTGAACTTATCGAAGCTCCGGTTCGTATTTTTGACCGCAACTTTAACCTTCTGGCTTTTTCTAATATAGATGAGGACTCGCCCCAAGTCGACCCTGAAACAATCAGTTTTGAATACCAGGCTTTGAAAAAAGCAAAGATACTGGGTGCCGGCACAGACGTCATATCTTCACATCTGTTTATTGATAACTCAAGCCGGCATATCCCCACCCAGATTCTTAGTCCGTTAAAAGCAGGTAACGAGATTCACGGCTATATCTCCGTCCTTTTAAACGGACATAATATCGGGGAGATGGATTTTGCTGCCATTTCCTCCGCAGCTACCACCTGCACCCTTGAGATGCTGAAGGAAAAAGCAGTATGGGAAGCAGAAGAAAGAATCAGGGGAGACTTTTTAGACGACCTTATAGAAGCAAAGATCAGTTCGGAAGAGAGTTTGTACAGGCGGGCTAATTACCTTGGATGTGACCTCAGTAAGAGTTTTACTATTTTATGTATCGATATCGACAATTTCACCCAACTCACCCAAGTCAAAAGCGAAGCCGAACTTCAGGAAATTAAACAGCGCCTGTTCTCTCTGGTCCGTACATGCCTCCTGTCTGAAGGCAAACAATTTCTCCTTAAGTACAGAAGCGATAAAATAATCGTCCTGCTTCAGGTAGAACACGGGAGCGTTCAGAAAAGCACCCGTAATATTGCTGAGCTTATCCGCAATATGGCAAAAAAAGAACTTCCTCTTACACTTACTATTGGAATAGGCCAGTCTCATTCCGATCTGAAATATCTGCCTCAAAGTTATACGGAAGCGCAGCAGGCAGTATATATCGGAAAAAGGCTAAGGCAAAAAGATAACGTATTGTTTTTTGAAGATTTAGGCGTATATCGTCTTTTTACGAGTAATAAAAATCAAGAAGCCTTGCTTGGTTTTTTTCAAAAAACAGTAGCCGCACTTCACAATTATGATAAAAAACACAACACTGAACTAATGCCTACGCTGGAAGCTTTTTTACAAGCCAATGGAGGAATCAAGGAAACTGCTGAACGTCTTTTTGTACACCGGCATACTCTTAGATACAGACTTAACAGGATTAAGCAAATTACTGAACTGGACCCCGAGGACTGCCATGACCGCTTTCAACTTCAACTCGGCCTGGTAATAGCCCGCCTCTTATCTGAATAAGATATCGTTTTACGTAGGATAAAACAGCCTGTCACAGAATCGCCTATTTTGTGACAGGCTGTCTTCATCAGTACATCATAAATACTTGGCGCTCATACATTCAGACTAATAATTTGACTAAATAATTATATATTACTTCTGTGCTTTTCACGACGCTGTCAATATCGACATATTCGTCTTTGGAATGATAATTCCCACCCGTTGCACCATAGACGATAGTAGGGACTTTCAGTCTTGACCCTACATAGTTAAAATCGCCAATACTCGGAAAGTAAGCTACTTTTGATTTTGTATCAGCAACTGAATCTAATGTTTCAATAAACGAAACAACATATTCATTGTTCTCATCAACTATATAGGGCATAAATCCTTCGCTGTCTTTGGTCGGGGCTTCTCTGAAGACCACCTCATAACTGCATTTTATCCCTGCTCTTTCAGCAGCTTCTTTCACTTCTTGTTTTAGGGCTTCTTTAGTTTCATTTCTGACAACATGCCTAAATACTGTAAATTCCGCCTTGTCAGCAACTGAACAAGCATTGCCTCCGCCTTTTATATCTATTATACAAATTGAACCCTTGCCAAGTTTTTCATCTTCAACTAATTCGGACTTTACTAATTCTGAAATCAATTTGCCCGCATCCACTATGGCTGATACGCCTTTTTCCGGATTTGCAGCATGTGCGGACTTACCCTTAAGGATTGTTTTATAGGAATATCCTCCTCTTGCCCCTAAACATACGCAAGGACCCCCGACTCCGGCAAAGCATCCGCTTGGTTCCGGTATTATTGCAACGTCAACATCGTTGCAAAGTCCGTCTTCGATTAAGAAATTGGTGCCTAATCCATACGGACCTTCTTCATCAGAAACAAAATGATATATTATTTCTCCTTTGAAATCTTTATCTTTATAGTTCTTATGAAACTTTTCCACGGCTAACATCATTGATACGACGCCTGCTTTCATATCAACAGAACCCAGTCCGTACATTATGTTTCCGTCAATTTCAGGTTTTAACGGATCTTTTGTCCAGCCTTCACATATTGTAACTGTATCCAAATGTCCGTTCAGCAAAACCCTGGGCCCATCCTTCTGCCCTTTTAAACTGCCTATAACATTCATACCTTTAAAGCCTGTAACTTTTTTATCTTCATAATAATGATATTGAGCCGGTATATCTCTTTCTTCAAACCAACTATGCACATATTCCATTATCTCTTTTTCTCCGAAATAAGGACTATGAATTTTTATCAGTTCCGAAAGAATATTTATTATTTCTTCTCTTTTGAAGCTTTTCTTCTCAGACATAAACTCCATAACCTCTCAATAATTTACTTCCACATCAATCTGTCGCCTTACATTACAGCTTTGGTATCGCTGTCATGGTACGTCCTGACAGATAGGATATCCCCCTCTTTAAACATAAACTTATTTGTAAATGCATATAGCGTCGAGATAACCGGGGTTAAAAATGCTAAGAATACAAACGGGAAGTATTCCCAAGTGCTGACCCCCAGTACACCGGTGAAGTATACACCGCATAATCCCCATGGTACTAATGGTGAAGTGACTGTTGCCATATCTTCGCTTACTCTTGAACATACCTGAGGAAGTAATCTTCTCTCCTTGTATTCAGGTACCAGCATCCTTCCCGGTAATATAATAGCCATATGCTGACTTGTAGATAAAATATTAACAACAAATGCCGCTATGCCGTGGATCACTACCAACATCCCCGTACTCTTTAAGATGCCCTTCACACTGCTTAGCACAGCATTCAGCATGCCGGTTTCTTCTAAAATACCTGCAAAGCCCAGGGCTACAAAAGCAAGTGAAATAGTCCACATCATACTTTGCAGTCCGCCTCTGGTCAAAAGCTTATCTACCGATGCTATTCCTGTTTCAGATACAAAACCATAATCCATTTGACTCATAACAGTGCCCAGGTCATAACCTCCGCAGATAATAGCCATTATCATACCAACAATAGAAGCTGTTATCATTACGACTAATCCGTCATACTTTTTTAGCGCCATGATAATAACCACAATTGGAGGGATAAGCGCCAGAGGATTTACAAAATAATTATCTTTTAATCCATTTAAAACTTCATTAATACCGGCTGTATCCACCTGAACTCCGGTATTACCCGTTAATCCAATAACCAAATAGAGAATCAATGAAATTATGATAGCAGGCCCTGTAGTATAAAGCATGCTTTTAATATGATCAAATAAATCTGCTTCCGCTACGGCTGCAGCTAAATTAGTAGAGTCTGACATCGGAGACATTTTATCCCCAAAAATAGCTCCCGATATTACAGCCCCGGCCGTCATCGCGGGATTAATGCCCAATCCGCTTCCAATCCCGATAAATGCTATCCCAAAAGTTGCGCCTGTTGTCCAGGAGCTGCCCGTTGAAACAGAAGCCACACAACAAACCAGGCATGCAGTGAATAAGAAGTAGGTAGGATTAATTATTTTCAATCCATAATATATTAATGTTGGAATAGTACCTGATGCAATCCATGTAGAAACAACTACGCCTACAGTCATCAATATGACCAGCGCATACATGCCGGTCTGATATCCCTTTAACATGGCGTTTCTGAGTTCTTCCCATTTGTACCCGCAGGTCATAGCCACTATCGCTGCAACAATGGTTACAAAAATCAGTGTAATATGGGTTACGTAATCTTGCTTAAGAATGAAAACCTGTCCCATCATGCCGATAGTTAGTATAAGTACAACAAATAATGATTTAGAAACCGGAACTGACTTTTTCTGTTCTTCCATAAATTTACCTCCTAAAATTAATATTTTTTCAGGGTAATGTTTCTCCTTTTTAATCGGGCGTCCCCGAATTAAATACAACAGCAATTGATCATATTTGCAATAGCTTAAATATTCCCAGTATTTTTGCAATAGTATTAACCGATGGCTTGAGCAACGCCAAGGCGACCTTAGTTTAGGATAATTATATTATAGTAACCACTATATGTCTTTGTACGTAGTGTATAAAGATAAGAACAGGATAATAGCCCCAATGTATAATGAAGAAAACCCGGGCAATTCAGCCCGGGTTGCTCTGTTTTCTCTATTCAAACTTCCTTATTTAGGATATGTTATGGTTATTTCGCTTTTGCCGGCATTCCAATCAACCTGACAGCCCAGGTTTTCCGCTATGAACCGAAGAGGCAATACCGTTCTGCCGGGTGGAACTATCAGGGGAGTTACGTTTAAATTGGACGCATCAATAGGCGTCTTTGTTCCATTTACTTCTGCATAAGGATTATCAATCCATAATTTGATGGTTTTATCGCCATGTCTTATCAAAATCATCCTTGATTCCGGTGTCCAGGTAACAGTTGCGCCTATATGCGGCAATACGTATTTAACGGGTATAAAAGTCCGGTCCCATCTAAGCACCGGTGACGCATCCATAATTTCCAGCAAATCGTTCAGCACAGTGGGCGGTTTAATATAGAACTTGTCTATATCCAGGTAGAAACGGAGCACTGTTCTGTAAAAAGGCGTAATACCGGCCGGCTGTGCAAGGGGTGAAAGTGTTCGCGCCCCGGCAGTATTGGAATACTCTGATTCAGAGGAACCATATATGGCCTTGACACGGAAATTATAATAACTGTCTGCCGGAAGACCCGTTATAACATAAGAGTTTTTATTTTCCCCCGGTACGGTTATTTTTGTATATAACTGGTTTTCCCGTTGGACCTCGATAATGTGTCCGGTCTCCCCCCGGGAGTTATCGGACCATCTAAGCTCAACGGCCGAACAAGATAATGCAGATGATGTCAGACCTGAGGGAGTCTTTAATTCCTGTGTACTTGCAAGTAAAGTGCCTGCGCAAAGGAAAGCAATAAGGAACAAAACCGTCAGATGTAATATTTTGCCGTTTTTATTCAAACAGACCACCCCAATACTGTGTTCAACTTACCTGTATAAGTAATTATATACAATATTTAAAAAATGTATATATCTAATTAGTCCTACCCGATTAGGACCGGTTTTGTCATTACCCCTGTACCTCTATCGTCTTCCTGCTGCCATGGCTGAATCTGTATAAGACGTAAGCCGCCAGAAAAAACAGTACGGCGCTGCCGTGAAATGAGCTGACATTGCCCCAATGTTCCCCCATTATTCCAGCCATTAAAGGCCCGATGACAGCTCCAAAATTAGTAAATGCGTTCAATACCCCAAAAACCCGTCCCCTCATTTCTTCCTCTGAACTTTCAGTAATCAGAACATGCCCGCTTACGCTAATTGCCGCATTGGAAAAACCAAAGAGAAAACGGGCTGCCCCTAGGATTAGAACAGACCCTGTTATTCCCTGGGCGACACATAATGTTCCGGAAAACAGTAACCCTCCCAACAGGAGCATACCATATGAAAACCTTGTAATCCTGCTTACCGCGGGTGATCCCAGCGCCAGGGAAATACCCGTAAGTGAAAACAAAATGCCTGTCACCAGCTGGGTATTGGTAGGGGCAAGTTCTGCCACACGCAGCGGCAAGGAGGTCATAAACATAAACATAACCATCTGAAAAATAAACATACAAAAGAAATAGACCTGCAGCGTCCTGTGACGCAGTACTATTTTAATATCCTGCGCAATAGTTGTCTTCTCGGTCTGTCTGATTATTTTTTCCCTGCTGAAAAAAACCGACAGTGTGGTTCCTCCCGACAGGAAAGCCGCCGCCAGGAAAAGAGAAATCCTTACTCCCGTGTACTGGACCAGCGCGCCGCCAATAAAAGGCCCCATAATACCGCCCAAAGCAATTGAGGTATTCAAAATCCCCAGGGCATACCCCATCTTTTGCTGCGGAGTGTTGGATACCGTCAGCATTATTGATGCTGGAATAAAGCCGGCCAACAGGCCGTTCAAAATCCTGTACACCAGAAACTGCCAGTGGTTGGTGGCAAATCCCATAAGGATTAACACTACAACCATTCCATAACCGGAACGTGCGAGCATGATTCTCTTGCCGTACCGGTCTGACAGAGAACCCCAGACAGGCGCCATCGCGCCGCTGGCTAAAAAGGACAGGGATATCGCTATCCCCGTCCATAAAGAAATATTCTCTTTTAAACCCAACTCTTTAAAAAAATCAGGGAAAAAGGGCATAATCATGGTAAAAGACACGTTAGAAATAAATACGCCAATAGATAAAGCCCACAAATTTTTCTGCCACTGCACAGGTTGTCATCCCCTTATCCACTCAATACCTCAATTATAACAAAATAACATAAAATGTGACACTTTATTCCCGGGCTATACCATAGCCGAACATATTATTTATAATGGCGTTTTCAACCTCATAAATATCAGTTTCATCTTTGACGTCCAGCTCGCCTTTCATCAGGTGGCTGTATCCCGTCATCCCCCAGCCTTTCTGGAAACTCCTTTCCTCTACATAAGTATTTTGAAAATATCCGGGTATGTTTTCAACAGTATAGCGTACCGTCATCACAGGGAACCTGTGTTCTTTTTGTGTATAAAAGGTACGCCCCAGATAGGCGCTGCTCACAATTTGGGCGGTCATATTTTTTTTCTGCCCTTCATACATTATCTCCTGCTGCCAGGTATGACCCACATCCAGGGGCAGCTTGAGCAGGATGGGGTCATGCAGCTTGGAGTTTACATCTTTTTCGCCCGAACGAGTATTTTCGAGCACCTTTTCCTGGACGGTTCCCGCCACGTAATTAAAGATATACTCAACTGTAAAATCTCCCGGTATACCACTGCCGTCCTGATAAGAACCATTAAACCGGTAAATGCCCTGCTGGTCGCTTTCACTCACTTTAGTCATTGTGCCAATATGTCCGTACTCGGCAAGGCCAAAGTACCTGAGCTGCTTGTCAAGCGGGGGTAAAAACGCTTTCATCTCAGTTTTTTCGGGATACCCGGAAGCATCTTCATACAGCGCATATCCCATAGTAACGGGACCTTCCGGACTCTGCCAGAGCTTCTCAAATTCTATTACGCCCGTCCTTTCCTTAATCCGGCGTTTTTCGTAGAAGTCACTGTTTTTGTCCTTGTACTCTACGGTATAAACCTTGCCATCATCCTCATTTATCCCGGTTATAGTGCAGACCAGTTCGTACTCCTTACCGTCCTTGCCCTTTACCTTTTGCTCCCATTTAGTCTGCGCATTTAAAGGCGTGCGAATCAGCTCCATTTGGTCAAAGGCGTCCATCATCTTTGCTCCGGTTTTTTTCTGGATTAACGAACCTTTGCTTATAACATAGTCGACACTAAGGGAAAAATCACCGGCCGCTTCCCCGCCCGAAGGGTCGTAAATCTCTCCGGACAAGCGGTAAACGGTTTCGCTGCCCCCGGCGTTTATTGACTTAAGCGCCAGAGCGTGCCCATACTCGGCAAAACCTGAGTAAATCCAATGATAACCTGTTTTTTCGGGAAGCAGTTTTTTCAACTCTTCATTCCGGGCTGTAAAATCCTTATCTCCGGGGCCGGAAATGCTGCATCCTGTCATACAGATAAACAACAATGAAAAACACAGAATTAAGGTAATAACATCTATCTTATGTAGTGTCTTATGCAGCTTCACCCTGATCATCCTTTCTTTATTAATATAGACTATTATTCCCAAAATGAAAGATGCAAGATTCCTTGCATCTATTTTAACATACCCATTACCATTACCATTACCACGTCCGAACCCTGTCCAACGGCCAATAAGTCAGCAAAGCCTTGCCCTTAACGCTGCCGATGTCGGCAAATCCCCATTCATGCGAGTCATACGAGCGGTTTCGGTTATCGCCCAATACAAATATTTTATTGTCCGGTACCTCTAATTTTTCCATACTGTATTGAATGGGCTCTGCCAGGTAAGGTTCCTCCTGGGCAATATCATTAACATACAGTTTCCCGCTTTTCACCTCCACAGTATCACCCGGAAGGGCTATCAGCCTTTTAATAAGGTCGTCTTTAAGTCCTGACTGGGCCGGTGGTTTAAAAACTATGACTTCACCTCTTTCCAGGCCTTTAAAACGGTACGTGATTTTCTCAACAAACAACCTGTCCCCTGCCTTTATGGTCGGTACCATGGACGTGGTGGGGACTATCCGGGTGTCCAGGATAAATGTCCTGATAATTACCACTAGAACCAATGCAACCGCAATCGTATAAATCCATTCTTTTATTTCGTGCTTGCTCACTGCTTTTTTTACACCACTTTTCTCGATAGATTGAATAAAATTGTAAAAACTGTTAAGTCCACTTCCTTAGTATACCTAAAAATCAGGCTTTAGTTAAGCCTTTTATTCATTCTTATTCTTCCCTGCACCATAACCTGTCGATTACCTCTTGCAAGTCACGGGGAAGTGGTATTTCAAACTCGATTTTTTCCTTAGTCCGGGGATGATTAAACTTTAAACTGCAGGCATGCAGGAACTGGCGTTTCAACTGCAAACCCCCGGCCGGCAACCCTTCAGTAATTACGCCCTTGTTCAGCTCATCTCCATACAGGGTATCCCCCACCAGCGGATAACCAAGGTGACTAAAGTGGACACGAATCTGGTGAGTCCTGCCCGTTTCAAGTTTAACAGCCAGGAGCGTATAACCGTAGAATCGCTTCAGGACACGATAATGCGTTACAGCCGCTGCCCCATGCGGCGCCACCTTGCGACGGGTGGTCCTCCCTTCTTCACGGGCAATCGGAAGATTGATAGTTCCCGAGTCACTCGGTAGGTTCCCCCTGACCAGTCCCAGATAAGACCTCTTCAACTCACCTGCCTGCTGCTGCCGGTAAAGTTGCTGAGCAGCAAAGTTATGCTTCGCCACCAGGACCAGTCCTGAGGTATCTTTATCCAGCCGGTTGACCAGGTGAAAGAAAGCTTTTTCTCCCTTAACCTGCCAATAATAAAGCACCCCGTTAGCCAGCGTATTGCCGGGATAACCCCTGGTTGGGTGGACGCAGACTCCGGCCTGTTTGTCCAGTACAAGGATATCATCGTCCTCATAAATAATGTGAAGATGAACATTCTGAGGCTCCAGGTATGAACTAATCCTTTCAGGGGGATAAACAAGCTCAATAACATCCCCTGCCCGGATAGTTTCATTCATCCTGACCATGTCACCATTAAGCAGTACTGCGCCATGGTGTTTCAACTTTGTTACAGCTTTGCGTGACAGGTTCAAAACAGCAAGCAGGTATTTTTCCAGGGTACGGCTTTCATCCTTTTCCTGTACAACAAAACGAATAATCCTATCACGGTTTTCCTCTGTCATACAGTCTTAAATCCTCCATTTTCTCCAGGATAATACAACTTAATCATGTCCATTATACTCTCATATTTCTTGCATGGACAGGTTAAAAGCAAAATACAATATTTTGACCGTACTATAAACAAGAATGTGCCTCATAACTACAGTTATGAGGCACACCCATACAGATAACTTTATTTTGCTTATACCATAAACAGCATTTCGGCATAAGTCGGGAGAGACCAGGTCCCGGCATCAATCATAGTTTCCAGCTTATCCCCGTCAGCCCTTAACTCAGCCACGCCTGCGAAAACAACATCCCGGTAAAATTCAGCCAGCTCAAATATTTCCGCATTCATACTCCTGGCTTTTTCAGTTACTTTTTCCAGTCTGCTCAGTTTCTGTTCGAAAGAAACAAGCGTTTCGGACAGTTCTTTGAGAACTTTTTCCTGAGCCGATGTATCTGCTTCCACAGCAGCTTTGACAGCGCTGACGGAGGTTGCCAGGGTGGTTGCGTATTTGACCGCGGCCGGCAGTATCTGGCGCCTGGCCATGTCAATCATGGTTAGCGCCTCTATATTAATTGTCTTACAATATTGCTCCACCATAATTTCATAACGGGAATGCAGTTCTGTTTTGGTAAAAACACTGTGTTTTTCAAACAGTTTTTCCGCAGTCCCCGTCACCAGTTCCGGTAAGGCGGCTGCTGTTGAAGATATATTGGGCAGACCGCGGCGTGCCGCCTCCTCAACCCATTCTTCCGAATAATTGTTGCCGTTGAATATGATTTTGCTGTGGTTGTTGGCTATCTCCCTGAGAACTTTTTGCAGTTCTTTGTTGAAATCCTTGGCTTTTTCCAGCCGGTCAGCTACTTGAGAGAGTGTTTCCGCGACAATAGTATTTAGGACAATGTTAGGTCCGGCAATGGAGAAGGAAGATCCAACCATTCTGAATTCAAACTTGTTGCCGGTAAAAGCAAAAGGTGAAGTCCTGTTCCGGTCAGTTGTATCCTTCGGGAAGGGAGGCAGGGTGGTAACCCCTATCGTCATCTGTCCGCCCTGTTTGGAGCTCTTGGCGCCGCCATTGGCAAGCTGCTCAAATATATCGGTAAGCTGTTCGCCCAAAAAGACCGAGATAATAGCGGGAGGCGCTTCGTTCGCTCCCAGGCGGTGGTCATTGCCTGCATTAGCGCAGGAGACCCGCAGCAGGTTGGCATAGTCGTCTACAGCTTTGACAACGGCGCAAAGAAAAGTCAAAAACTGGGCGTTCTCGTGGGGAGTTGTGCCGGGTTCCAACAGGTTTTGCCCGTCATTGGTAGCCATCGACCAGTTAAGGTGTTTACCCGATCCGTTTACCCCGGCAAAAGGCTTTTCATGAAGGAGGCAGGCCAGACCGTGTCTGGCGGCAACTCTTTTTAAGATATCCATCAAGAGTTGGTTATGGTCCGTACTAATATTGGCAGTACTGAAGATAGGAGCAATTTCATACTGGGCTGGTGATACTTCATTATGCTGGGTCCTGGCTGTGATGCCCAGCTTCCAGCATTCATTGTTGAAATCTTTCATGAAAGCGCTAATGCGTTCTTTAATGCTTCCAAAATAATGGTCTTCCAACTCCTGCCCTTTGGGAGGCATAGCTCCGAATAAAGTCCTTCCGGCCAGCATTAGGTCCAGCCTTTTATCATAAAACTTCTTATCGATCAGGAAGTACTCCTGTTCCGGTCCAACTGTACTGACCACTCTGGTGGCCGTGGTATTGCCAAAAATTTTTAAAACGCGCAGCGCTTGTTTGGACAGGGCTTCCATCGACCGCAGCAGGGGTGTCTTCTTATCAAGCGCTTCTCCCGTATAGGAACAAAAAGCGGTGGGAATGCAGAGCGTAACCATTCCGGAGCTCTCTCTCAAGAAAGCCGGGGAAGTGCAATCCCACGCCGTATATCCCCTCGCCTCAAAAGTAGCTCGCAAACCGCCGCTGGGAAAAGAAGACGCATCCGGTTCGCCTTTTATCAGTTCTTTTCCGGAAAACTCGGCAAGCGCTTTTCCATTGTCCTGGGGTGTAATAAATGCCTCGTGTTTTTCCGCAGTCGACCCGGTCATAGGTTGAAACCAGTGAGTAAAATGGGTGGCTCCCTTTTCTATTGACCACTCTTTCATGGCATTGGCCACCACATCGGCTATGGAAGGATCAAGCGGGAGCCCTTCGTCAATCGTCTTTCGAAGCGCTTTATAAACCTGTTTTGGCAGCCTCTCCTTCATAACCGCATCATTAAAAACATTCTCTCCAAATTTTTCCATTGCAGCCTTATCCCCTTTCCGTTTGAATTTAAATGGTTCTCAAAAAAAGAAAGACGTTCCCAAAGATTAAATCAATAATCTTTTTGAGAACGCCTTTGCTCTCAATCCTATTAAATTTATAGATAGAATAACACATCCTCCCCGGTACTGCAAGGGGTAATCCATGTGAATACAATATTTATTCCGCAGCCGAGTTAGTCAACTGAATTGTTCCTGCTTTCCAGCGCTTTAATGATTTCCTCCATTTCTTTTTGAAGCTGTCCGTACCCCGCCCAGTCACCGGCTTTCAACTTCTCCTGGCTTTGTTTATATATGCCTACCAGGCGCTCGATCAGGTTTTGGGTGGTATCGTCAGACGACAGGGGCTGACCGGGCTGCGGTGCTGTGCTCCCGGGGGCCGACCTTCCGAACAGGCTTGCCAGGGCTTGCTCCAGTGTATCTTCCATCACGATCCGGTCTTTGTAGAACACAAATATCTTTCTTAACTGCGGGTGCTTGTTTTGTTCAGCTTCAATATAAAGGGGTTCAACGTAAAGCAGCGACCCGCTAATTGGATAAACCAGCAGGTTCCCCCTGATGACCCGGCTGCCGCCCTGCCCCCACAGGGAAAGCTGGCTTGAAATAAAGGGGTCCTGGTCAATCAGCGATTCAACCTGAATAGTGCCGGGGATTTGGACACCCTTGGGGAACTTATACAAAAGAAGTTTTCCGTAATTATCACCGTCGGAACGCCCAGCCAGCCAGGCTATCATGTTTTGTTTCCCCGACGGGGCAAACGACCGCATCAGAATAAACTCTTCATTTTCTTCGCCCGGCAGCCGGATAATGCTGAAATATGGCGCCTGGACCTGACGCTGCCCTGTATAATTTTCCTGGGAAAATTCCCACCTGTCCTCCCTGTTATAGAAGACGGTGGTATTAATCATGTGGTAATCCCGCAGGATATGGGACTGCACGTTGAATAGGTTTTCAGGATAGCGTACGTGTTCACGCAGATCGGCGGGCATTGACTCCGCGGGTTTGAACAAATCGGGATATATATTGCTGTACACCCGGATGATAGGGTCCTCCCGGTCGAATATATAGTAGTTTATCTCTCCGGAGTATGCATCCACCGTTACTTTGACGCTGTTGCGCAGGTAATTGGAGCTTCCCTGTCCATCTACAGCCTGGGAATAAGGAAACTTATCCGAGAACGTATAGGCATCCAGGAAGTAGTAAAGCCTGCCGTCCTCGCCCAGTACAAGGTAGGGGTCCCCATCGTACAGGAGAAACGGGGCAATCCTTGCCGCCCGGTCTTTGATATTGCGGGTCTCCAGGTACTGGCTATCACTTGTGATATAGTCCGATAAAAGATATTTATACTGCATGTCGCGGATGGTAAGCAGGATTTTATTCAAAAACGTCATGGGAATGCCTTTTTTACCCTGGTAGAGATACTCCTGGTTGTCATCCCCGAGAGGGTAGTCAAACTCTTTCAAGCCCGTGTTAACGATAACGTTGTTATCAGTAGTCTCGCCGAAATAAATACGCGGTTCTGTTACCGGCAGATTGACGGAGACAGGCGGGATGTCCTTAATGTAGTACTGGGGCAGGCCTGTTTCTGTAACTGCCCTGGCAGGGCTCATCACCAGGCCAAACCCGTGAGTGTATTTAAACATCAGGTTGTTAAAGGTGCGGGCTTGCTCGGGCAAAGACTTCTGGTTCAACTCCCTTGCCGACAGCAAAACCTGGGTCAGTTGGCCGTCAATCATATAACGGTCGCCATCCACATCAGCAAAGTCGTAATAGAGGCGGATCTCCTGCTGCTGGGAATAGGTGCTTTTGGTGGCCCGGTGGTCGAGAAGCCTGATGTTTTTGATAATATCTTCATTCTCTGTAAGGTCCTGCGCCGTCAGTTCGCCCACGGGGTAATCGACTTCGGTCAGCTTATCCAGTCCGTAAGCCAGCCGGGTATACTCGATATTGCGTTCCAGGTAGGGTTTTTCCCTTCCCAACTCATCAGGGTCAACTACTAATTTTTGGTAGAACCCGGGGAATATCCCGGTTAAAACAGCAGATGCGGCAAAAAAGACGACAACACCGATTAACGCAAACCGGATATTTTTTCTGAAAGTCATAACGATATAGGCGCCCAGGATAAGTGACAGTATCATCATTACATTGTAAGCCGGAAGCCTGGCTCCGATATCGGCGGCGCCGGCCCCGATAACAGACCCGCTCTGGGAAGAGAGCAGTTCATAGGCTGCCAGCTTGTACTGTAAAGCCTGCCAGGCAATAGCCAGCCCCAATAAAATAGAAGCGTGGGTAAGCCCCCGCTTTTCAAGCCCGGTAAAAATCCGGGTTGAGAGGTTGCGGGCGGTAATTTCCATACCGCGCGGCAGCAACAGCACATAAAAAAGGATAGCTGCAATAAGGTTTACTATAAGCCAGGTGCTGACCAGCCTGTAAACCAGCCATAAAAACGGCAGTTTAAAAACGTAATAACCGATGTCAAGCCCAAACTGCGGGTCTGTCACTCCAAAGGGGACAGCATTAAAGGACCTGAGGACAGCCAGCCAGAGTTGTCCCGCATTGCCCGTAATGATTACGGACATGAATACGGCAGCGGCTGCCGCCAGTAAAAATTTAAAAGGTTTTTTAACCATCCGGTGGACCAGGTAGAGGTTGGCCATGTTTAACAGCAGTGTTCCGGCGAAAATACTGCCTCCTATCAGCAGTTTGGCCAAAAACGAACGCCAGAAAACCGACTCATACCCCAGGACCGCAAACCAGGTCCAATCAAGTTTAATAGACAGAAGCAGTCGAACCAGGAAAAAAAGCAGTATGAACAAACCCACTGCTATCACCCTGGGGGTCAGCAACTTTGGCCTGAATGCTTTTGGTTCGTTCGCATCCTGATAAAAATCTTCGTACATGTAATCACTCCTTTTTGTACGTTTTCCAATCCATGCTTTGACCTGTTTTCCTAAAATAATTACTTTCTGTTAATACTACCCATATTCTGCCATAATTTTGACATCAACAATCTTATTAATTATGATTATAACAGAGTATTCTATTATGGAGGATGAAAAAGTATGGAAAAAGTTGTAGAACGTTTCCTCCGTTACGTCCGTTTCGACACCCGCAGTGATGAAAAATCCCGGGAATGCCCCAGCACGGCCTTTCAGTTTGACCTGGCGCGCGAACTCGTCCGGGAACTGAAAAGCATCGGGCTGCAGGATGCAAATGTCGACAGTAACGGCTATGTCATGGCTACTCTGCCGGCTAACGCACCGCGATCATGCCCGGTTATCGGTTTTATTGCCCACCTTGACACTTCGCCGGATTTCAGTGGTAAAGATGTAAAACCGCAGGTGATCCGAAATTACCGGGGGGGCGATATTATCTTAAATGACGCCCAGCAAATCATACTTAGGGAAAACGAATTCCCCGAACTCAAAAAATACGTGGGTCAGGACCTAATTACCACCGATGGCACAACCCTGCTGGGGGCGGATGACAAGGCCGGAATTGCCGAAATTATAACTGCGGTTGACTACCTGCGGCGTCATCCTGAAATACTGCATGGCGCCATACGTATCGCCTTTACCCCTGATGAAGAGATTGGCAGGGGCGCCGACCGTTTTGACGTAAAAAAATTCGGGGCCGATTTCGCTTATACCGTAGATGGCGGGGAACTGGGCCAGCTGGAGGCCGAAAACTTTAACGCTGCCTCTGCCGTTTTCACCATTCGGGGGAAAAATGTCCATCCTGGCACGGCGAAAAACAAGATGGTAAACTCCGTTTTAGTCGCCCAAGAAATACTCGGGTTTTTCCCTTCTAACGAAACCCCTGCCAAAACGGAAGGATACCAGGGTTTCTACCACGTGACCGACATTACCGGCACGGTGGAGGAAACAATAATCAGGTACATTATCCGCGACCATGACAGGAAGCGTTTCGAGCGCCGCAAACAAGCGGTCAGGTCCTGCTGTGAAACAATAAATAAAAGACACAGGGCCGACCTGGTCTCACTCGAAATAAAGGATTCATACTTTAACATGAAAGAAATACTGGAGAAGCATTCTCATGTCACCGACCTGGCTATGCGCGCCATGCGGGAACTGCAGATTAAGCCTTTGCTCACACCTATCCGCGGCGGAACCGACGGCGCCCGCCTTTCCTTCATGGGCCTGCCTACTCCCAATCTTTTTACCGGAGGCCACAACTTCCACGGCAGGTACGAATTTATCCCCATACCTTCCATGGTTAAAGCTGTGCAGACCATTGTGAAAATTTGCGAACTGGGAGCGAAAGCAATATAAATCTGAATATTTAATAAGTTATTATCTTAAGTGCCAGGCACCAAAATAAGGCACCAAAATAAACAAAATAAAAAAAAGGAGATAAAGTTATGAATCAAATAATTGAACTCTTAAAGTCCCACATGTCAATAAGAAAGTATCAGGAAAAGCCGGTGGAAGAAGAAAAAGTGCAGGCAATAATAGAGGCTGCACAGTGGTCTTCCACATCAAGTTATTTTCAGGCTTATACCATTATCAATGTTAAGGACCTGAACAAACGCCGGGTCATCTCCGAAGCAGCCGGAGGACAACAGTGGGTAGTTGAAGCTCCTTTGTTTTTGGTTTTCTGCGCTGATTTACACAGGAGTAAAGAGTCATGGGAAAACGTTGATCCACGCGTGTTTTCAAACACCGAAATGTTTATAACCGCTACCGTCGATGCTGCTCTCGCCGCTCAGAAGGCCTTTATTGCCGCTCAATCCCTGGGCCTGGGCGGAGTGTATATTGGCGGCATAAGAAATGATTTGAGAAAAATCAGTGAAATCCTTAACCTTCCGGAACTGGTTTACCCTGTTTTTGGCATGTGTCTCGGTTATCCCGCTGAAACACCCGGCCAGAAAGCCCGGCTGCCCCAAGAAGTAATCTATAAAGTCGATGGATATGATGATTCCCGTGACAAATCATTGATTAATTCATATAACGAGAAAATCCGCCAGTACTATATCGACCGCACCAACGGCAAAGTCAGGGAGACCTGGAGTGAACGGTGCGGTAAGATGATGATGGCGAAAACACGCGATGATGTAGGTGATTTTATAAAAGAAAAAGGGTTTTGTGCAAAATAATATTTAAATTGCTATAAAAGTTAGCAGGCACAAGACTTCGATACATTCACTGACTGCTCCCAGGGTATCACCCGTTATCCCGGCCAGTTTCTTCGAGATAAGCCAGTGAAGCAAAGCTGTTCCGGCAAATACCGTTCCAAGCAGGATAAGCCCGGGCAGTTTCAGCAAGAACAAAGTGACAGCAAGGATGGTCAGCAAGTTAATGAGCAGTTCCCGCCGGCCCACATGGGCGGTAAAAATCCCCACTCCTCCCGACAAACGGGCATAAGAATAAAGGGCAGCGCCGTAGACCTGGGACCAACGGGCCAGAGACACCATCAGGATCAGGGCAATCCCATGGGTCCCTGGCTCTGCCTGTCCAAGCAGGACATATTTTGCCAGTATAACAAGGATGCCTGCCATAACCCCGTGGGAACCTACCCGGCTGTCCTTCATGATTTCCAATACACGTTCCCGCGGCTTGCCGCTGAATAATCCGTCCGCACTATCCATCAGGCCGTCTCCGTGCATGTTGCCCGTGATAAACACCAGGAAAACCAGGGTAAGAATATTGCTTACCGGCAGTGGAAAAGCAAAGGAAGCCAAAGCATGCACCACTGCCGCTGCAGCTCCCAAAAGCAGTCCCGCCAGGGAGAACCAGGCCATGGAACGGGCCATTTTTTTTTCGTCAACAACACCTTTTATGGTCACCGGTATGCGTGTCAGAAACTGAATCGCCAATAGTAATTCCAAAAATCATCACTTCTTGTCAAATTTTATTCTTCCTGGCCTATTTGGGCCAAGCCCGCATCTATCTCCTCCTGGGTCATGCCTTCTTTGATCAGCCGGTAGTTGATGGCATCACTCCAAAAGGAGGTTTTTTCACTGATTTTTTTGTATTTTTTGCTATCGGCCCCTTTCCTTTGGGCCCTGTATTTACTGTTGCTGTTGACTATATCCAAGACAAATTTCGCGGTGAGAAGTTCTGGCCTCTCCATTTTCTCATAACCGGCCTGAAGGCAGTCGATAAGCTGCTGGTAGTAATCTTTAAATTCTGTAAAGGGTATCTCCGAGTCCATTTTCAGATATTCTTTCATCTTTCCTAGCAGTGCGTCCATATGAGAAAATCAGCTCCTGTCGATTAATAATCCTTCAAAATTGTACAACAGACGATCGGAAATGACAATATTTAGAACAGATTAATTAATTTTTTCATCTGAACTTTTTGAAGTAAGCATGTATATTGGCAAAATAACTGCCGGTTCTCTTCCTAACCTCTTTAAACCGGCCAAATATGCGCGGATACCTGTAGCGCAGCCTGTACAGCAGTGTCCTGGCCCAGGGAGTCTTGCGGGAAAGCAGGTACAGGCCAAACATCAAAAACAGGATTCCCTGAAGTACCGGAAGAAACAACCCCGCTATCCCCAGTACAATGAAAATCCAGCCGGCAACGATAACAATTAAATCTTTAAGCTTTTCTTTCATATGCATACCTCACGCCGACTCGTCTTATCTTCTACACTCAACTGCCAATCAGTTTCAGATGAATCTTTCTCTCCCGCGGCCCGTCGAATTCGGCCAGAAAAACATCCTGCCAGGTCCCCAGTACCAGTCTCCCTCGTTCAACCAGGAGGGTCTGGGTAAATCCCATCATTGATGCTTTAATATGCGCAGCGCTGTTTCCTTCCATATGCAGGTAGCCGCTGCGCCAGGGCACCATTTCTTCCAAAGTATCCAGGATATCTCTTTTTACATCTGGGTCTGCATTTTCATTGATAGTTACCCCGGCTGTGGTGTGAGGGACAAAAACAATGCACAGGCCCTCCGTAAAACTACTGTCCCGGATAACCTTTTCAATTTCCCGGTTAAGGCTGACAAGTTCGCTTCTCTTCTGAGTACGGACACTGATTGTATACAGGGACAAAAAATTCACCTTCCTTTGCTCTTACCGGTATTGTATTTAACGTCGAAGACCTGGCCATCCGTATCCAGGCCAATCTGTTCAAACTTAACCCGCAGGTATCTCGAGTATTTTCCTATAATAAATTTCCGGCTTTCTTCCACCAGGGACACCGCTGTGCCTGGCTTACCCGCACGTCCGGTACGCCCTGCCCGGTGCAGGTAAAACTCTTCGTCCTGCGGCAAGTCGTAATTAAAAATAAAGTCTACGCCCTCTATATCATCCCCCGTGCCAGCAGGTCGGTGGTAACAAGAACAGAGAATTTGCCGGCCCGGAATTTCTGTAATACACCTTTGCGCAAGAGCTGGGTAAGATTGCTGTGTAATGCCGAAGCGGAAAACCCCAGTTCCTGCAAGCGCCCCGCCAGCGGTCCCACTCCTTCATTGTTTTGGATAAATACAATGGCTTTTTTGGGTTTATAAAAATTAAGCAGTTTGGCAAGGATTTGTGTGCGCTGCTCTCCGCCGCACATGATGTATAAATGCCGTATCGTTGCCGGTACCCTTCCTGCCTCTTTTAAGATAATGAATTCCGGTTCCTCCATCATTACCGGAGCTTCATCTTTCATTTCCCGGGGAATTGTGGCTGAAAAAAACAGGGCTTGTCTGCTTTTTAACGTAGCCTTAAAAATTGTCCTCACATCGTTCATAAAGCCCTGGGAGAACATTTTATCAGCTTCGTCCACAACAATTGCTTTAATGGCCTGACCGTTAATTTTTCGTTTTTTAATAAGCTCCAGCACCCTGCCGGGAGTTCCCACCGCTATCTTGGGCTTTTCTTTGAGGGCTTCGACCTGCCTGGCCTGGTTGGTCCCGCCAATCACCAGGGATACTTTTATATCATCCGCCAGTTCCTTCACCCGGCCGACAACCTGTAAGGCCAGTTCACGGGACGGTACCAGGACTAAAACCTCCAGATCCTTGCTGCCCCTGTCAACCTTCAGCAGCAGAGGCGCCAGGTAAGCCAGAGTCTTACCCGTTCCTGTGGGCGACTGGACAATAAGATTCTTCCCTTTCAAAACCGCCGGAATTGTTCTCTGCTGTACTTGTGTTGGTACGGTAATATTCATGTTATTCAGTTTATCCTGCAGACCCGGACTGATACCCAGGCTGTCAAAGGTTACTGTTTCCGACATATTAAAACTAACTCCCTTTTTACCCAAATCCTGCTTGTTATGTTTCGCTGTTTCTTTTCAGTTTTCCTTCATCTTTTTACATCCGCGCCCGGATATCTATATGGATAGTATCCCCGCCAGGCGGTAATCTTCATAGTTAATATTTTTGGTCTGCCGTAAGGCCCATTCCATCTCGACCCCTATTACGGCCTCTCCCCTGGACGCAACCATTATTCTTCTTTCCTTACGCATCAACATAAACACAGCCTCGGCGCCCATCCGCCCGGCCAGGATCCGGTCGTGAGCCGAGGGAGTACCGCCTCGCTGAATATAACCAAGGATGGAAAGCCTTGTTTCCATACCTGTCCGTTCTTTGATTTCACGGGTAATGTCCATGCTGTGCGCGACTCCTTCGGCCAGTAAAATAATACTGTGCCTCTTTCCCCTCTCCATACCTCTTATTATGGTTTCGACCACATTGTTAAGGTCCAGGGGGATTTCAGGAATCAGAATGGATTCGGCGCCTCCGGCAAGTCCTGCCGCCAGGGCAATAGCTCCGGACTTCCTCCCCATTACTTCAATAATAAAAATCCTTTCGTGTGAAGTGGCAGTATCCCTGATTTTATTGATGGCATCAACAACAGTATTTACAACCGTGTCATAACCGATGGTTCGCTCAGTACCGGGGATATCATTGTCAATAGTCCCGGGGATGCCGACAGTAGGTATGCCCAGCTTGTCAAATTCGACTGCTCCCCGGAATGTACCGTCACCGCCAATGACGATCAGCCCGTCAATATGGGCTTCCCGCATCTTTTGCAGCGCTCTCTTTCTGCCTTCCTCGCTGTAAAATTCCTGGCAGCGGGCTGTTCCCAGGACAGTTCCCCCCCGGTGAATTATGTCGGCTACCGAACCCAGGCTCATTTTTAAATAATCTCCGTTTATAAGACCCGTATATCCTCTCTTTACGCCGATAACTTCCAGGCGATGGTAGATAGCCGTACGCACCACGGCGCGGATAGCCGCATTCATACCGGGGGCATCACCCCCGCTGGTCAGTAAAGCAATCTTTTTCATCTTAAACGGCGTGCATGCCCTTCATCCATGCAGCGCGCCTCACACCTTCCTCCCCGGTAATTTACGCCTGTGTAGTCTAACTCTCAGACAGATAGTATGTATGCTTCAACACGCATCTTCCTTTAATATCACTTGCGGTTTTTTTTAATTGCCTGATAATAGAGAATCGCTCCGACAGTTAAAGCTGCAACTGTTCCCAGCAACATAAAATTTGCATAATAAAATGTATCCGACTCTCTGTTGCTAAACTGGTACATCTGCCCTGCCAGGTAATAATTTATGAAGGCTATAAACAAGACCAAAGCCACAGGTATTCCTTTGACATACCTGTTTCCCTTATATACGCTCTGCAGGTAAAAAGCCGCGAGGATAAAAAGCAAGGCGATTATATTAAATACCAGAATAAAAAAATACATCATTACTTCACCCTAACTATTATATACTGAATATCCTAATTATATTTTATAAAGTGATTGACTTATATCCCGGGCTTCCTATATTATGTTTATTAATTGAAGCAAGGTCTTAATTCAGAGGGCGATTCAACGCTCCCTGAATTCTAGAACTGCAAATGCATGAATTAGTTGGCGTTGTACTCCCGCTTAAAGAAGCGGGAGACTTACGCCAAGTTAGTCAGGTTAAAACATGTCTAAGAGCAAACAAATATCAACAAACAGTTTTGACGGAGAGAAAAATACTTTACTTTATTCCAAGAGAGCCGGGGTGCTGAGATCCGGTAATAAAGAGGTATTAATGATCACTCCCGAACTGCCAAGCCGAGAGGGGCTGTTTCGATTTACCGGCCCTGCCTAGGAATGGCCGGCAGCCTGTTGTATTAAGGCGGGGTCACCGTTACATGACCAGGGTTTAAAGGCACTGCCTGCGACCTGTTGAATCCAGCCGGTGTGAGCCGTTGGAAACCAAGGTGGTACTACGGGAAATCTCTCGTCCTTGGGATACACAAAATGTGTCCTGAGGAGGGGAGATTTTTTTATTAATATAAATTTACATAAAGGAGCTGATGTAAAAATGAAAAAAGTTACTATTGAAGAAATCATCAAGGCGGGTCAAGCTCTCAAGGGCGTTATAACCAGTACCCCCCTGCAGAAAAACGATATACTGTCTGAAAAGTATGAGTGCAACGTTTTCTTAAAAAGAGAGGATCTCCAGGTTGTCAGGTCGTTTAAAATCAGGGGGGCTTATTACCTGATGCAGGGCATCCCAAGAGAAACCGGTAAAAACGGGGTGGTCTGCGCCAGCGCCGGGAACCATGCCCAGGGAGTCGCTTATTCCTGCCGGGCGCTGGAAATTCCGGGGACGATCTTCATGCCCGTCACCACGCCCAAGCAAAAAGTCAGCCAGGTAAAACGCTTCGGCGGCGGGTTTGTGGATATAGTCCTCACCGGCGATACTTTTGACGATTCATACCAACAGGCCAGGGCTCATTGTGACGAAGGAAACAGGGTCTTCGTCCATCCCTTCGATGACTGCAAGGTCATTGCCGGTCAGGGGACGGTAGGTATTGAAATATTGAATGACATGAAAGAGACTCTTGATTTCGTTTTCTGCGCTATTGGCGGCGGGGGCCTGGTTTCCGGTGTGGGAACATATATTAAGAGCCTCAGCCCCCAGACCAGGCTGATCGGTGTCGAGCCGCTGGGCGCGCCTGCAATGAAAAAAGCGCTGGGAAAAAACGAAGTCGTTACTTTGGACACCATTGACAAGTTTGTAGACGGCGCTGCCGTGAAAAGAGTCGGCGAACTTACCCTGAATATCTGCAAAAAAGTCGTGGACGACATTGTCCTTGTTACAGAAGGAAAGGTCTGCACGAAAATCCTGGAGCTGTACAATGAAAACGCCATTGTGGCCGAACCTGCCGGGGCGCTGCCCATCGCCGCTCTTGACCTGTACAGGGAGCGGATCAAAGGCAAAAACGTGGTCTGTATCGTAAGCGGCGGCAATAATGATATTGAACGCACCCAGGAGATAAAAGAAAGGTCGCTTTTAGATGAGGGCCTCAAGCACTATTTCATCATTCATTTTCCCCAGCGCCCCGGCGCCTTGCGGGAGTTTGTAGTGGATGTCCTGGGACCTGACGATGACATCACGCGCTTTGAGTATACCAAGGCCAACAATAAAGAAAAAGGTCCTACCCTGGTAGGGGTAGAACTCAATCGCAAAGAAGACTATGACGGCCTTATTCAGAGAATGAATGAAAAAGGCTTCCTTTATACTGTCATTAATGATAACCCTGAGCTGTTCAACCTGCTCATTTAAACAAGCTGCCGGTCAAACGCCGGGGTAGCCCGTTTTCCACAGACCGTGCAAGTTGCAGTATTCTCTGACGATCACCCGGTCTGCCTCAATTTTGAAGACCGCTTCGGGCGCTTCTCCCGGGTTCAAAAACTGGCGATATGCCTTTTCACCGGCAATGATCTCAATCCATTCAATGTAGTGTTTTTCCTCCATAGGATGGGCGGCGCTTCCGACCGTAACTTTGTAGCCATCTGCAATTTTCTCGATCACCGGAACGTGTTTTTCCCTGGACGCATCCACCGTATTTTCGGCATAGAGCTTCATCGGCTTACTGCAGCAGACCAGTTCTCCCACGCCTTCATGCAATAACTCCACAATATTGCCGCAGATTTCACACTTATATATCTTTAATTGAGTCTTCATTCCAGACTCCTCCTCTCTCACCAGTTTTCTGCCAGGACTTCAAAGTGCGCCTGGGGATGAGCGCAGGCAGGACATGTTTCCGGGGCGTCAGTTCCCTGGTGGAGGTACCCGCAGTTCCGGCATCTCCAGATAATCGCGTTTTCTTTGTGGAACACCGTCCCTTCTTTCACATTCTTCAACAACCCCAAGAACCGTTTTTCATGCTGCTTTTCCGCCACGGCAATAGCCTCAAAAATGCCGGCGATCTCTTCAAAACCTTCTTCCCGGGCAATCCTGGCAAAATCAGGATACATACCAATCCATTCGTGATTTTCACCACCGGCCGCTTCTGCGAGATTCTCGGCAGTGGTACAGATTTTACCTGCAGGGAAACTTCCCTCGATCTGAACTTCGCCGCCCTCCAACAGCTTAAACAGCCTTTTGGCATGTTCCTTCTCCTGGTTGGCGGTTTCTTCAAAAATATCCGCTATCTGGACAAATCCTTCCTTCTTGGCCTGGCTGGCAAAATAGGTATACCGGTTCCTGGCCTGAGACTCACCCACAAATGCCGTCAAAATGTTTTTCTCTGTTCTTGTACCCTTAATACTCATCTTCAATTTGCCCCTTTCCATATTTTTTTATATTATTTTTGTTATTTAATAGAATTAAACTTCATTTTTATCTTTGCCCGTAAGTTCCCTGTATCTTACATTGCCCGGGCATTCCGCGAAATGCTCCCACCCGCATCTGAGACAGACCTCATCGATTTGTTCAGGGTTTACCAGGGCGGCTCTCAAGAATTCTGTCAACCCCTTTTCCAAAGCATCCACAGACTCCTCGGGCATCTGCCTGATTATGTCGTTAAAAATTCTGGTTTGAGCAGCGTTATATTCAGCAAGTATCGCCTCCCCCCGGGAGGTTAGTTTTATTTTTAGAACACGCCTGTCTTCCCGGTCTCCTTCCCGCATCAGATAATTCTTTTTGACCAACCTGTCGATAAGCTTTACTGCTGCGGCATCGCTAATGTCCAATCCTGCCGCAATAGTTCCTACCGACGGTTCATCATGAACATATACAAAATGCAGGCAGTTCAATTGAGCTCGTGTGAGTTTTTCCCCCGGACTATATTCCAGGTCCGGGTTCATAATCAGTACAGCTATTGCTCTGTAAAATAGTTTAGCAGTTGTTTCCAACGTTTTATTATACATCTGATTTAATACCGCCTTTTTAGTTAACTTGTTTTAATATTAACATTGTTAATTAATATTGTCAAGGGGTTGCCCGATTAAAACCGTGTATCTTTTTTTCACAATTTTTTTCTACAATTCTTACTCTCTCAAAGAGTTGTAAGTTGCAGCAAAATTCAATTATTTACGCCTAAATTAATATTGTTTTTTTATTTCATCGGAGTATAATGGATGTTAGTTTTATTTTCAGGAGGGTCCGTTACAATAATGAAAACTCTGTTCTACCTTATGCTTACTCTATACGCATTTGCAGCCGCAGTGTCTTTAATACTGTATAGTCGTCACCGGGCAGGCAATATCCTTGCAAACATCCTCAGCATGGCCGCCTCACTGGGCGGGATTGCGTTTTCCCTTTCTTTCCTGCTAGGACCCGCCGTTTCGCTTCCCCTCCTGGCCTGGAAGGGATATGTCCCTTACATAACTGTATCCCTTGGCCTGGATAGTCTATCTGCCTTTTTTATTCTTTGTCTTACCCTTCTTTCTTTTTGCGTTTCTCTTTATTCCCTGGGGTATCTTACCCACTATTACAACAAACGCCCGGTTGGCCTGTTCAACTGCCTTTATAACCTGTTCCTTATTTCCATGGCGCTGGTCTTTACATCCCGGAATATCATTTCTTTCCTTTTGTTCTGGGAACTTATGTCCCTTGTTTCTTACGCTCTGGTTGTCTTCGAGGCTGAACAGCCTGAAAACAGCAGAGCAGGACTGATTTATCTGATTATGACACATGCCGGTACCGCTTTTCTGATAGTCGCTTTCATGCTTATTTATACCTTTACGGGCTCATTGGAGATTGCGCCTGCCGGGGATGCGATCACCCCGCCTCTGAAAAACCTGATCTTTTTCCTGCTGTTGATCGGTTTTGGGACAAAAGCCGGAGTTATCCCTCTCCATGTCTGGCTGCCATACGCCCATCCTACTGCCCCCAGTAATATCTCAGCCCTGATGTCAGGTATCATGATCAAGTCGGCGGTATATGGACTAATCCTTTTCCTTTTTGGCGTCCTGGGCGTTTCCACAGCCTGGTGGGGTATGACCATACTGGTTTCCGGCTGTGTCTCAACGGTGCTTGGTATTGCCTATGCCCTTATGGAAAACAATTACAAAAGGCTCCTGGCTTATTCCAGCATTGAAAACATAGGCATTATTATGATGGGTCTTGGTATCTCTGTGGCGGCATTTGCCGGAGGACATGAGACATTAGCCGGTCTCGCCTTTACAGCCTCACTTTTTCATCTCATCAACCATACTCTTTTCAAGGGCGCCCTCTTTTTGGGAGCAGGCTCCCTGCATTATGCCACCCACACCAAGGATATTGAACACCTGGGAGGACTATTGAAAAAAATGCCTTATACGGGGCTTCTTTTCATTCTTGCCTCGCTTTCCATCTCCGCTATCCCGCCGTTCAACGGTTTTATCAGTGAATGGCTGACCTACCAGTCTCTTTTCTCATGTATACTCGAGTCTGCTACGGAACTAAAACTCCTGGCAATGCTTGCCATAGCCGCGCTGGCCATGGCCGGGGCTCTTGCTGCCTACTGTTTTGTTAAACTCATCGGTATTGCCTTTTTAGGACTGCCCCGCTGTGATTGTGCCAAAAAGGTCAGGGAAGTTCCAACCGGTATGCTGGCGGGAATGGGGCTTTTAACCTCACTTTGCCTAATCTTCGGACTCTTCCCCCGCCTGGTCATCAATCCTTTGGATAAGGTTGTCCGGGAAATCCTTAATGTATCTATCCTCTCGGGGCTCCAGGGAGAGCATGTCTTTGTTCACCATACTCTTGAAACCCACGGTTCTGGTATTTCTCCCGCCTACGCACTGCTGCTGGGATTATTCCTGGTACTTGCTGTCTTTGCAGCCGTAAAAACAGCAGGAGCAAAAAGCTCCAAAAGGATATACGGCACGTGGGACTGCGGTTTTGGCAAACTCAACGCCCGGCTGCAGTACACAGCGACAGGTTTCAGCAAACCAATCAGGATCGTACTGCGGGGGCTCTATCGCCCGACCCGGCAGCTTCAGGTAGAGCCTGGTCCCTCGCCCTATTACCACAAAAGCATGAAGTACATTGTTTCTACCCAGTCCATTTTTGAAAAATATTTCTACGGGCCTCTGACCGGCGCTGTCACAAACCTGTCCAGGAAGTTACGGCTGGTTGTACAGACGGGGAGTGTTCACATCTACCTGGTCTATATTTTCGTCACCATGGTCGTTCTTCTGGTTTATAACAGGGCAAATTAATTCCTCCAAAGGGGTAATCCAAGATGAATACTGTTTTATACATCCTTATCCAGCTGGGTGTTTTTGTCCTGCTGGCTCCGCTGGTAAACGGGGTAATCAAAAAAGTTAAAGCTTTCTCACAAAAGAGAAAGGGTCCACCTCTTGCGCAGCTTTATTACGACCTCTCTAAACTACTGAAAAAAGACTGCGTTATTTCCGACACAGCTTCCTGGGTTTTCACGGCTGCTCCCTACATATTCCTGGTGACCACGCTGCTGGCAGCCCTCTTTGTACCCGTTACCGTTTTTTTGCAGCCCTTCTCTTTTCAGGGCGACATCATCCTGGCCATCTATATCCTGGCCCTGGGCCGTTTCTTCATGACACTGGCAGGGCTTGATACAGGCAGCACTTTCGGCGGCATGGGCAGCAGCCGGGAAATGATGATTGCCTCCCTGATGGAGCCGGCTCTGCTGGTCGCAGTGCTCACCCTCGGGCTTCATTCGGGTTCCACTTCAGTTTTTGCTATTATGCATAAAGGAATGGAAGGCGTTCCATATCTGTTCCACCCCGCCAATATCCTGCTTTTTGCCGCTATTCTGATCATTCTCCTGGCCGAAACGGCCCGCATACCGGTAGATGACCCGGCAACCCACCTGGAGCTGACCATGGTCCACGAAGCCATGCTGCTGGAATACTCCGGCCGCCATCTGGCTTTAATAGAGCTGGCCGCTTCCGTCAAACAGCTTTTCTTTATCACTGTCCTGGCCAATCTATTCCTGCCCCTGGAAGTTTTTATACATACAGATATCCATACTATCGCTTTAATCCTGGGGCTTGGCCTTTACTTTTTGAAGGTAATGGCACTTACGCTGCTCGTAGCCCTGGTGGAATTATACACGGTCAAACTGCGGTTCTTCAGCGTCCCCAACCTGGCGGCCGCATCCTTTGCCCTGGCCTTTCTGGGCTTTATCCAGTATTTTGTTGTCGGGAGGTAGTCATGGAAACTTGCCTGGATTTTCTGTCATTATTAATACTTGTCTCTTCCTTCGTGCTGGTGTCATCCAAGAGGATCTCCTCCTATATCACCGCGTTTAAGATGCAGTCCCTTGTCCTGGCCGTGGCGGCCGGACTCCTGGGCATTCACAACCTGTTTGTTGAGGGTTTACCTGATGTCCTGATTCTCTGCGTTTTTATCGTTATCCTGAAGGTAGTTTACATCCCCCGCCTCCTGCGCACTACCTATCAGAAAGTGGAATACAGGGTAGAAAAGGACTTTTTCCTTAACATCCCAATCTCCATTCTCATATGTGCAGGTCTGGTGCTGCTGACCTATTTCTGCCTCTACAACCTGGAAGGAATCTTGAGCGGCCACCTGAGGTTTTATTTTATGAATTCGCTGTCAGTCGTGCTGATAGGACTCTTCTTCATGATCACCAGGAAAAAAGCCATCGGCCAGATCGTAGGGTTCTTAGTCCTGGAAAACGGGATGTTTACCATGGCCCTGCTCTCTTACGGTATGCCTTTTATTATTGACCTGGGCATCCTGGTAGACCTCCTGACCGCAGTCATGATCATGGGCATGCTTGTCTTTAGGATTAATGAAACTTTTGAATCCATTGACATCAACAGATTACGGAAATTGAGGGGATAATAAATGGGTCTGCTAATACTGCTGATCCCGTTAGTCACAGCCTTGCTGTGCTGGGTTTTTAACGACAGAAAAATTCTACATGGTATAAATGTGCTGGGTTCTTTGTTCTTATTGGGCAACGCCCTTTGGATAACGGCCCGGGTCCAATCCGAGGGAGTGCTCACATATCCGCTTTTCGATCATTTTTTCTACCTGGATTGCCTCAACGCGCTGATCCTGGACACCACCCTGCTGGTCGGTTTCGTGACCTGTTTTTATTCCATCGGCTATCTTGACCATGAATACGGGACACCTCAGGATTTAAGGAAAATAAAACTCTTTTACAGCCTTACCTATACATTTATTTTTACCATGGTCCTGACAGCCACCACCCAAAACCTCGGCCTGATGTGGATCGCTATTGAAGCCACTACGCTGGCCTCCGTGTTTTTGGTGGGTTTTTCCGGGACCAAACACTCCATTGAGGCGGCGTGGAAATATATCATCATCTGTTCGGTGGGAATTGCCCTGGCGCTTTTGGGAATCATGTTCCTCTACTTTTCCTCCTCCCAGGCCCTGACCGGGTCCAGGCTTTCCTTAAATTGGCTTACGCTTTACGAAAATGCCGGAAAACTTCAGGGAAATGTGCTTAAAATGGCCTTCATCTTTATCCTGGTTGGCTTCGGCACCAAGGCCGGCCTTGTCCCCATGCACACCTGGCTTCCCGACGCCCACAGCGAAGCCCCTTCCCCTATCAGCGCCCTGCTCTCGGGGGTCCTGTTGAACAATGCGATGTACGGTATTATAAGGTTCCTGTCCATAGTCAACAAGAATATGGGCAGCAGTGTCTATACGGGGCGACTCCTTATTTTCGGGGGGCTGCTTTCTATCGGAGCTGCAGCTCTCTTCATCCTTGCGCAGAAAGATTATAAGAGGCTGCTGGCCTATTCCAGTGTAGAGCACATGGGAATCATCGCTCTGTCCCTAGGTCTTTATACTCCGGTCTCTCTCTTTGCCTCCCTCTTTCACATGGTTAACCATTCCTTCACCAAGTCAATGCTCTTTTTAACTGCAGGAAACGTGATGTTAAAATATAAGACCAAAGAAATCGCTTCCGTCACAGGTCTGCTTAAAACAATGCCCCTGTCGGGGAGCGCCTTCCTGTTGGGCATCCTGGCCATTGCGGGCCTGCCGCCGTTTTCCATTTTCTCCAGCGAGCTCAACATCATCCTGGCAGCTTTCAAGTCCGGGCATTTCCTGACAGGAACAGTTTTTGTCTTCCTGTTGGCCCTTGCTTTTGGCAGTATTACTTATGCGCTTCTTAAGATGTTCTATGGTAAGGAGCCGGAAAATAGGATGCCCGCAGGCGAAGTGCACGTATATGGCGTCCTGTCCATCTGTGTTCTACTGCTTTTCATTACCTGCACCGGAATATATTTGCCGCCTTTTCTCAAAGGGCTGCTTGATTCAGCCAGCAGAATAATTACGGGGGTATAGAAAATGCCGCAAACCATTTTAACCAGGCTTGCCGGGTCCTTTCCGGGCAGAATATACAGCCAGGCCTTACAAAATGAAAATGAGCTGGTACTGGAGGTCAACCCTGCCAAGATCCGCGAAATCTCCCAAGAAATCGCGGTTTCCCTGGAGGGTACGCTGGTATCCCTTTTTGCCAATGACGAAAGGGCACTAAACGGTAAATATGCCGTCTATTATATCTGGGCGCTGAGAAAAGAGGGTTGTTTTATCCTGCTCCGCACCCTTCTGGAACCAGAGAACCCTTGTTTTATCTCCATCACCAATCAAATCCACCAGGCCGACCTGTATGAACGGGAAATCCGTGACCTGTACGGGCTTATCCCCCTCGGCCACCCGGACAGCCGCAGCCTTATTTTCCATGGCAACTGGCCGGAGGAAGTCTTCCCTTTGCGTAAGGATTTTGAGCGCGCCTTCAGACCGCCTTTTGCTGACAAAGAGGTGGATTTTATGCGGGTAGACGGAACAGGTGTTTATGAAATCCCTGTCGGCCCCGTCCATGCGGGAATCATTGAGCCCGGTCATTTTCGTTTCAGTGTGGCCGGAGAACCTGTTATCAACCTGGAAGCCCGCCTCTATTATGTCCACAAGGGACTGGAAAAGCTGGCTGAAGGCAGCAGTATCGAAAAATGTTACTACCTGGCTGAACGGATTTCCGGAGATGAGTCTTTTTCCAACTCTCTGGCTTACTGCCAGGCGGTGGAAAGAATTGCAGGCATTAATGCCCCGGAGCGGGCCCTTTATAGCCGCGTCATCTTTGCTGAACTGGAAAGGCTCACCAGCCACCTGGGGGACCTGGCCGGTATTTGTGTGGATGTGGCTTACGGTTTTGCCGCTTTCCAGTTCCGGCTGCTCCGCGGCTGGAGCTACCTGCTGGCGGAAGAACTGGCTCACAGCCGTTTTTTGCGAAATATAAATTTGCCCGGCGGTATCCGGAAAGATTTTATAGCAGGAAAAGAAAAGAGGGCTCTGGAAGCCCTCCGGAAAATAAAAACAGAACTTGATGAAACGGTAAAAATCATTAAAGCCAACCCCTTGTTTATTGACAGAGTCGAAAATACCGGCGTGCTTAAAACTGCCATCGCCAGGGATATGAATGCGGTCGGCCCCGCAGGGCGGGCCAGCGGTCTCCCCGGCGATGCAAGAAAAGATTTGCCCTATGCCGCTTATGGCAGGCTGAGTTTTCAACCCTCCCTGCACCTCAATGGCGATGTTAACTGCAGGATGAATGTGAAGATTGAAGAATGCTGCACTTCACTCGACTTGATGCGACAGGCCCTGGAAATGATGCCTTCCGGCGAGGTCCATGCCCCGCTAGGGCAGTTGGAACCTTTCCGTTCTGCCCTGGGTTACACCGAAGCTCCCAGGGGTGAAAACATCCACTGGCTCATGACAGGCGAAAACAATACCGTCTTCCGCTACAAGGTCCGAACCCCTTCCTTCTGCAACTGGCCGGCCCTCTGCCATGCCGTCAAAGGGAACATCGTCCCGGACTTCCCCCTCATCAACAAGAGCTTTAATCTGTCGTACGCCGGCAACGACCTTTGAGAGACCGTTTAAAAAGACCATCTGCGTTGTTGCAGCTTCGCATTCTTGCTCGATGTACCATAAGTACACCGTCGCTGCAAATGCTTGCTGCGCCTAGCATCTGGAACTTTTTAAACTAGTCTCTGCAATATGAAGCGGTGGCTCCGACAAATTGTGCCTTTATTCTGTTTCGCAACAGTCTTTTATAGTAGGTGATAGATATGTTTAATATGATAAAGAAAATATTCCAGCACGGTCTTGTTACCTTGAAATACCCGCGGGAACCGCTGGACACCACTAATATTAGCGGGAAGCCGGAGATTTCAGCATTATGTACGGGATGCGGCGAGTGTATCAACCGCTGTCCTTCTTCGGCCATGGTAAAAAATCCGGATACAAATAAGGCAGAAATAAACCTGGATGAATGCATTTTCTGTTACCTGTGCGCCCAGGTCTGTCCCATTTCGGCTGTCCATGTAACCGGCGATTTCGAGCTGGCACAAAAAAATCGCAGCGCACTCAGAAGCGCTGCTTCCCCTCTGGCAAAAGAGTCTCTGGAAATAACGGGGCAAAAACTGGAAGCCCGCATAAAAAAGCTCTTGGGCCGCAGCCTGCAAATCCGCGAAGTGGACGCCGGATCCTGCAACGGATGTGATTATGAGATCAACGCCCTCAACAACCCTTTCAACGACCTGGAAAGATTCGGGATCCATTTCGTGGCTTCCCCCCGACATGCCGATATGCTCCTGGTCACCGGTCCTGCAGTCCGCAACATGGAAGCAGCCCTAAAAAGAACATATGAAGCGACGCCCGATCCCAAACTGGTGGTGGCTGTAGGCGCCTGTGCCTGCAGCGGGGGAATCTTCAAAGACAATTACGCCACCCGAGACGGGATCGACACCGTTATTCCCGTGGATATGTACGTGCCCGGCTGCCCCCCGCGCCCGCAGGCTATCCTGTATGGCATCCTCAAAGCCCTCGACCGGATAGACCGCTGAAAAATCCCGACGATGGTCAGGATGACCTCTTTGCTCTGAAAATCCTAGCATCCGTCCGTTTTTGAACATCCCCCGCCAAATTCTGTATCAAAATTCGGGATTTTTCAGCAGTCACTTAATATGTTAATCATATGCCCGGTCAAAGCCGGGTTTATTTTATCCTTCACGATCCTGGCTGCTTTCAGTAGTTTATCTAAATCTATGCCCGTCTTAATCCCCATCTGTTCAAGCATATTAACCAGGTCTTCCGTGGCTATATTGCCGGCAGCGCCGGGAGCAAAGGGACACCCTCCCAGCCCACCTACAGCAGCCTCGAAGATTGTGAAGCCTTGCTGCAGCGCAGCCAGCACATTGGCCAGGCCCATACCTCTCGTGTCGTGCAGGTGCAGGCCGAACTCAATACCGGGATACTTTTCTTTTACCGCACCAAGCAGTATGTGCATCTGCCGGGGGTTGGCTGTTCCGATAGTATCGCACAGCAGTATTTCATCCACCTGTAGATTTAAGCCGTTTTCGATCATTCCTATTACCTGTTCTATGGGAATATTGCCCAGATAAGGGCAGCCAAAAGCGGTGGCAACAGCCAGCCTTATTTTCATTTCAGGGTAATTTATCCTTAAGGCCTTCAGTTCAGCAAATGATTCCTCTATTGTTCTCCTCACGTTTTCCTGGTTGTGCTTCCAGCTTGCCGAAATTACATAAGTTACCTTCCCGATCCCCACCTCCCGGGCAGCCCTGGCTCCGGTCAGATTCGGCACCAGCGCAATCAATTCCAACCTGTCGCACATTTTTCGGACCCGACCGGCTACTTCGGCGGCATCTTTCATCTGCGGTATGGCCTGGGGATGAACGAAAGATGTTATTTCCAGTTCCCTGATATTAGCATCAAGCAGGGACGAAATCACATCCAGCTTTGTATCTGTTGGAATGAATGTGCTGATATTTTGAAAGCCATCTCGCGGTCCTACTTCTATTACCCTTACTTTATCCGGCAGGTTCATATTTTCTCCTCCTTTTTCCGGCCTTGAGATGTTTACTTCGACATGCATTTTCCCGTCACCTGCAATTGGTTGGTCCTTAACTACCTTTTATCTACAACTGCACAATGTTGACTGTAGCATTGACCGCGTTCGGCAAATTAGCCAACCGTGTGCCAAGCGGGATGAGTAAGACAGGAATAGTTGCTCCGGACATCATTACTATTAGCAACAAAGACCCCTCATATGAGGGGTCCTGTGTCCTGATAAGAGAATAATTTCTTATTCCCGTTCCGGAAGGTATTCAAACCGGTTGATTTCGCGGCCGTTAACCCAAACTTTTTCTTTAAACATACTTTGGGGCCTTACCCACATTTTCCGCTTCTCATCGAGTGACCTGTACACTACCATTTCTTCCAGGGTCTCAGTATGCCTGGCTGTGCCCAGGACTTCATATTCGTTCCCTTTATAATGACGGTAGCGGCCTGGTTTTGTTTCATTCATCTTAAATCTTGCCAAACTCCTTTTCCAGGTATTCTTTGGTTTCTTTGAATGATTTTGCACTGAATTTCTCATAACGTTTATGGACTTCCAAAATCTCTTTCAATGCCTTAAAAACAAGTTCCCTGTTGGTCCATCGTTTTAACGCGGCGGCCACTTTTTCCAGACAGCCCTTTTTATAACTGATTTCTCCCAGTACGTAAAGGATTGTTCCCCTCAGCTTTTTGTCAGGGTCATCCTGGAACTCTTCCAAAAACGGCAGTATATCTTCGGGATGCGTTCTTCCTCTGGGTTCAATCCCGTGAATGATACCCCGGCGAATGCGCGGATTGCTATGGTAAAGAAATCTCCTGGCAAACTGCAGCGTGGAAACAGGGTCTTTTTCAACCTTCTTCTGCAAAACCTCAATTATGGCGTCTTTCACTGCCTGGTATTTATCATTCAGAGCTGTCTCATAGAGTTCATATGTGAGCTCTGTTTCCGTTAGTTCAATTTCCCCCAGGGCATAAACAGCTGTTCCCCTGACATGTTCACTATCATCCCACAGTAATTTTTTGATTAATTTCAGGATTTTTTCCCGTAAGTCAGGATTTTCCCGGTACAATTTCCCCAGGTATAAATAAAGACACCTGCGAACTGCTTCGTTTGCAGCGGTGGAATATTTCCGGATATTCTCAATTTTTGCAGATTCATCATAGTTTTTAACTACACCCTCAATTTCAGCAATTATTCTTTTCTTTTCCTGCCCGGCTAACACACTATTTTTCATTCCTCATTACCTCTTTCGTTTCATACTTGTAATAGTGTCGCGTCCGGTTCTTTGGATAAATTATAAATTTTGCAGCTATCTATCATACGCTTAATAGTTGTTGAGAATGGCTGGGTAATCCATCTGAAGCCTTATTTTTTCCTTCACCTCTTTTCCTGCCAGTTTTTCGCAGAGATATAAACCCAAGTCAATGGAAGAAGTCACGCCTCCTGCCGTAATAACATCGCCCTCATCTACGATCCTGTCCTTTTTGACCCCGGAGCAATACTTTTCCAGATCCGAATAGGCTCCCGGATGCGTAGTAGCCGCTTTTTCCCTGAGAAATCCGGCAGCCCCCAACAGCAGGGAGCCGGTACAAACAGAAACTTTAAGCTTACAATCGCGCGCTGTTTTTAGCCAGTCGATGAAATCAGGGTCATTAATAAGTATCCTGGTGCCAAACCCGCCGGGGACCACCAGGATATCATAGTTATGGAGAGATTCTGCCACCTTGTCCGGGGTAAATTTCAACCCCGTATTATCCCTTACTTCACGGGTAAAGGAACATGTCTCCCAGGTGAGGTCTGGAATAAAGCCCATGGTTTTTAACCTTGTTAGGGGATCATAAATACCGACAAAATCAAGGGCTGTCAGTCCTTCAAAAAGAGCAAACCCAATTTTCATGCTTATCCCTCCAATATTCTGTAATTAATATAAATAATTATTTTTATATAAAATGATTTAAATTTCTTAAAAAATAATTATATACATTTTTTGATAAAAGTCGATATGGAAAGTGGGCTTAATAAAAATTTTTTTGGGAAGAAATTTATACACTCGCGCGTTATACTATTGAACAGACAACAATAAGTTAACCATATGATTCCACTATTAAAAGGATAGGGACTTATAATAAAAATGTGTCTTATTAGAACAGATAAAGGGATTGATTTCTAAGTGGTTCAGAATCTTTCAGACCTTGAAATAATAGGCCTGATTATTAAAGGACAAAAAAAACAGTTTACAGTTCTGGTCAACCGTTACCAGCAAACAGCCTACAAGCTGGCCCTGGTTGTCCTGCAGCATAAGTACGATGCGGAAGACGCCGTAAGTGAAGCTTTTATCAAGGTATATACTGCACTACCGGGTTGCCGGAAGGAAACAAATTTTAAAAGCTGGTTTTTGAAAATAACTTATAACTGCTGCCTGGATATACTGCGAAAAAGAAAAAGGCTTCAAAGCTCTGCCGGTCTGGAGGAAACCATTGAAAGATCGTCTGGTGAAAATATCCTGCAGGACATGGTTGACCGGGAACATAAAGAAGCGCTTTGGCAGTCCCTGAATGAGCTCAATTATGAAGAACGTGCCGCTATTATTTTAAAATACTATCACGAAGCAAGCTACCAGGAAATTGCCGAGACTCTAAAATGGCCTATGGGCTCTGTAGCTTCCCGGTTATCACGGGCCCGTGATAAGTTGCGTACCCGAATGAAAGGAGGAAAAGCCGATGGATAAAAAGAGCAGTTGTCCCGACAGGGCTGATATGATAGCCTGGCTGGACAACGAACGTCAGGATGAGATAATCGCAAATCATATCAGCAACTGTCACTGCTGCAAAGAGTTTGTGGAAGAAATAAATAATGAAAATGCGCTTATCACACTGACGCTGGATTCCCTTCCTCTGATGCCGGACTTGAGCAGAAGGATTATGGCACAGGTAACCGCATTCGTATATCCCCGCAGTAATGTCTTATTCTCTGTCCTTTCATATTTATTAATCCTGTCTTCGAGCTTTGTGCTGTTCCTCCTCTACCAGTGTTTTATTGGTTTTTTTACCATATCATCATGGTCTGTAGCCCTCATCAAAATCATATCATATACAACAAACCTCATGGTGTACGGCAGTATATTCTATAAGTATATTTCGGGCTGGGTTCTTTCCGGCAAACCGCTCATACCCTCGTTATTAATGGCCGCAGTGGTAATGTCTATTAATATATTACAAAAAAGGAGGTTATCCAATGTTTAAGTTCTGTAAAACAATAGCCCTTGGTTTGCTTTTGCTGTTTATTTTTGCCGGTGCAGTTCTCGCGGTTGATTTCCGTGATAACGACATAATCCAGGTCCAAAAAGACGAAACAGTAAAAGGCCCGGGGTTTTATAGCGGGCAGCGGGTACAGATTGACGGCATTGTCGACGGCACAACTTTCACCGTAGGACAGGACGTCAGGATCAACGGAACCATCAACGGCGACCTGGTCGTTGCCGGGCAGTACGTAACCATTGATGGTAAGGTTCTTGGTAACGTTTACAGCGGCGCCCAGTATCTAACCATCCAGGGACAGGTCGCAGGCGATGCCTTGGGGGCAGCCCAGGACATCACTATTGCCAAAGAAGCCGTTATGCAAAGAGACATGATACTGGCTGCAAGGAGGATTGACTACACCGGCCAGGTCCAGCGTCAGCTCCTTGCGGCAGGCGAGAATATCAATATTAACGGGAGTATCAATGATGATGCCAGACTGGCTGTGGGAAACCTGGAATTACAGGATACGGCTGTGCTCGGAGGAAACCTGTTCTATAAAAGTCCCAACCAGGCCCTCATCTCCGGCGGCGCCAAGGTTTCCGGAAAAACGGACTGGGAAAAAACAGATAATAAGGAGTATACACCTGTTAGACAAGAAAATTACAAAAGAGATTTTCTGGGATTGCTGTGGGGCTTGGCTGCCTCTCTCCTGATCTGGTTCCTGGTTGCAGTCTGGAGACCGGCTTTTTGGACAAAAACAAAGCTGCAAATTAAGGAACATCCCCTTAAAACACTGGGCATCGGCGCACTGGCTTTGATTGTCATCCCCGTCATGGTTGTTATCCTGATGATTACTGTTATTGGCCTGCCCCTTGGGATTATCCTGGCCTTAGCTTATGGAGTGATACTTTACCTGGCAAAAATCATCACAGCCGTGTTTATCGGCTGCCAGCTCGCCGAGAGGTTCTCCTGGCCCCAACTGCATAAAGGCCTCTGGCTTGTCCTGCTGGGTCTTGCCATCATCGCCCTTCTCACCAAGATCCCTGTACTGGGTTTCCTCCTGTGGCTGCTTGTTATTTTTGCCGGACTCGGTTCCGTTATCCTGGTCGCTGTCCGGCCTTCACACGGTAACGGGGATATCTGATCCGGATTCTGCTCTGATTATCCAGTAAATATATATAGTAAAAATTTAAGGGACTGTATAAAAATCCACAGTCCCTTTTTGCATCGGCATATTTTTATTAAACCAACGTTCGTTCACCGGGCCTGAAGCGGCTTAAACCTTCTTATTACAGCCTCTGCAGCCTTTAGCCCGTCTACTGCCGCTGAAATGATGCCCCCCGCATATCCCGCGCCTTCTCCTGCCGGATACAAGCCGGCAGCACTGGCTTCACAGCTTTCATCACGGACAATCCTAACCGGGGATGAACTCCGGGTCTCCACACCTGTCAGGACAGCATCATCCAGAGCAAACCCTTTCAATTTTCTGTCAAATTCGACAATGGCCTCCCTTAAGGTTGAGATAACATACCCGGGCAAACATTCTGTCAGGTCGGCAGGCATAACACCTCTGGGATAAGTGGGCCTGACCTCTCCCAGATGCAGCGAGGACCGCTTTAACAGGAAATCTCCGACAAGTTGGGCGGGTGCGCGAAAATTCTTTCCTCCCAGCAAGTAAGCGGCCAATTCCCACTTCCTTTGAAACTCAATCCCCCCCAGGGGGCCTGAACCGGGAAAATCCGCAGGCGTCACCCCCACCAAAAGGGCGCTGTTGGCAGTGGCGCCGTCCCGTGCATACTCGCTCATCCCATTAGTGACCAGATGACCGGGTTCAGAGGCCGCAGCCACTACCATTCCTCCCGGGCACATGCAAAAAGTATAAGCTGAACGTCCCGAGGGCGAGTGGTAGGCCAGCTTGTATTCAGCAGCCCCCAGTTTGGGATGGCCCGCAAATTCTTTGTACTGGGCCCTGTCGATAACTTCCTGGGGATGTTCTACCCGTACTCCGACAGAAAAGGGTTTGGGTATAAGTTGAATATTCCTTGCTATCAGCATTTCAAAGGTGTCACGGGCGCTGTGCCCGATTGCCATGATAACAACCCTGCAAGGAACCTGCTCTTTACCGTTTATCACCACACCCTCTATCCGGCTGCCTTTAATAATAAGGTCGGTCACATGCGACCGGAATCTTATTTCACCGCCAAGCCCTCTTACCTGCTCACGCAGTCTTTTTACCACACCCTTGAGCACATCTGTTCCGACGTGGGGCTTATACGTATAAAGTATTTCCGGAGGAGCGCCCGCTTCCACCAGGTCTTCCAGGACCTTGCGGCAGCGCCTATCCTTTATCAGGGTGGTGAGTTTGCCGTCAGAGAATGTCCCCGCTCCGCCTTCACCGAACTGTATATTTGATTGACTGTCCAGCTCACCCTTCTCCCAAAACTGTGCAACCTTTTGGGAACGAATATCGACATCGTCACCCCTCTCCAGAAGGAGGGGATAATAACCCATACGGGCCAGCAGAAGCCCCGCAAAAAGCCCGGCCGGTCCCATCCCGACGATCACGGGCCGGTTTGGTAATTTCTCTGTTCCCGTTTCCACACACCTGTATTCCAATTCCGGTGCAGCGCTGACAGCCGGATCGTTAATTTTGCTGATTAAATACGCCTCATTTTTAACTGCAAGGTCTACGGTATAAACAAAATAAATCATCCTGTCCTTGCGGGCGTCTATGGACTGCTTGAATACACGCCACCCGAGAATATCGTATAACTTTATCCCGAGTTTGCGCGCCGCCAGGTAAGGCAGGCGTTCCATATCATCATCCAGCGAAAGCCTGAGTCCGGTTACTCTGATCATTATTATGCTTTCTCCTCGTATAGTATTGATCTAATCCAATTTATACTGTTTGTACTTGGGTTTTCGATACTTTTTCCTGGCTTTGGCCCTGCCGTCCAGGTAGCGAAAAGCCAGGGAAATCCCGGTAACGGTTAATACTACAGTTGCCTTGTTAAACAATTCGCCAACAGTCATTGTGTTACCTCCCGCTATATATGATAAATACAATAAGTTAATCAATGATATTAAGTTAAGTGCCTGGCACCTATTGGGTGGCACCTATTGCTTGTTTAAATGCTTCCATTCCGGTAACAGGTGGCCGACAAGCCCGATTTTCACAGATATAGGCCGTGGCTATATCACCAAGTGAATGATAATCACGTAAGTAAGGCGCTATGTCTAAGATGCCTGTACTGGCAGGTGAGACATAGAGGCTTACCGTATGAGGTAAAAACTCTTTTCGTAGTATACCCAGCATTTCATCAGCACGGTCTGAACCCTTCTCATCCACGATAACCACTTCACGGGAAGAAGCCGTGAAATACAGGTAAGCCTGGAGCAGATAGCCATAGGCGGATGGATTGTCCCAGATCTCACCGCCAAAAGCCCTAAAAAGGCCTTGCGCCTTTTCCTGCAGGACGTGATTTCCTGTAATTGCGGCAAGACGCAGGAGATTCATGGCGGCGACAGAGTTGCCGGAGGGAATCGCCCCGTCATATATTTCCTTCGTTCTGCCCAACAGTTTCTCCCCGTCCTGACCCACCAGGAACAGCCCCCCTTTTTCCCCGTCCCAAAACAATTCCAGCATCTGTGAGTTTAGTTCGAGCGCTTTTTCAAGGAAATAAGGCCGGTAAGTTGCCTGGTACAACTCTATCAGCGCCCATACAACAAAGGCATAATCGTCAAGGTAAGCGAGATACGAAGCCTCCCCGCCGCGGTATCGGGCCAAAAGCCGGCCGTCCATACGCCGCAGTCGCTCGAAAATAAAAGACACCGCTTTTTCGGCTGCTGCAAGATAATCGCTTCTATCAAGTATTTTGGAACCCATGGCTAAAGCGGCAATCATCAAGCCGTTCCATGCGGTCAGGACCTTGTCGTCTTTATATGGGTGGACCCGTTTTTCCCGCGCCCAAAAAAGCTGCTCCCGGCATTCTTCTAAAAGCGGGCTGTTCTCTCTTAACAGAGGGTCATCCAAGTTTCTCCCTATTAAATTAGGAATATTTTTGCCTTCAAAGTTACCCTGCTCCGAAATATCATACGCTTTGCAGAAAAGTTCACCCTTCTCGTCTCCCAGAACAGCGAAGACTTCCTGCGGCGTCCAGAGATAAAATTTCCCTTCTTCCCCTTCGGAATCGGCATCCTCGGCCGAATAAAAACCTCCTTCCGGCGAGGTCATATCCCGCAGGACATAGGTAAAAATCTTTTCCGCCACCTCCCGGCAGAACGGTTTTTTTGTGGCTTGATAGACTTCCAGGTAGACGATGGCAAGTAGCGCATTGTCGTACAGCATTTTTTCAAAATGAGGCAACAGCCACTTTCTATCAGTGGAATAACGCGAAAAACCATACCCGATATGATCAAAGATACCACCTTTGTACATCTGTTCCAGGGTCTTTTCTACCATTTGCCCGGTTTCTTTTTCGATCTCAGGATCCTTTTTAGCCACCACCTTGCCATAACGGAGTAAAAAGCCCAGGTTATGCGGGGCGGGGAATTTCGGAGCGTTACCGATGCCTCCGTACAGGCTGTCGTAATGGATTCTATAAGTTTGATACGCGTTATCCAGTACTTCAGGCTTCAATTCCCCGGGCTGCAAAGCCAGGCCCTTTTTAAGAATGGATTCCGTAATTTCTTCCCCTGATTGGACCAGCATATTACAGTCAACGCGCCAAATTTCCCTGACTTTCTCCAGGATTTCGATTAGCCCTGGCATTCCCATCCTGCCGTTCTTAGGGAAATAGGTCCCGGCGAAGAACGGTTTCTTCTCGGGGGTCATGATTATGGTCAGTGGCCATCCGCCGTGTCCAGTCATGGCCTGGCAGAAGGTCATATACAGATGGTCGATATCGGGCCGCTCCTCGCGGTCGACTTTGATCGATACATAACCTTCATTTAAGATTGTGGCTACCTCTCCATCCTCAAAGGACTCGCGCTCCATCACATGACACCAATGGCAGGTCGAATAGCCGATACTGAGGAAGATAGGCTTGTCTTCCGCTTTGGCTTTGGAAAAAGCCGCTTCACCCCAGGGGTACCAATCCACGGGATTGTACTGGTGCTGAAGGAGATAAGGCGATTTTTCCTTGGCCAATCTATTGGGTACTTTTGTTTTAGTTGTCATGGGCATCACCTCCCCGAAAAAAAGATATATAGGAATATTTTTGCCAATGTAAAAGAAATAATCCCAGGGATGGGATGGTAGTGGGAAAATATCGTTTATAAAACAGTCAGGCCGCGGGTTTTTTGGCTCGCGGCCTGACTTGCTTGGGCTGGAATTCAGGCGGTTTTCATCGCTCCTATGGTGTATTATCAACTGTATATGTCTTTGTGCGACCGTTCTCGGCCGTGACTTCTATTATCAGGTCCGCCTCGGTAATATCAATGTTTGTAGGTATGTTTTGCGGTATAACGTTGAGTATTAGATCGGGTGTAACCCTGAACCTTATCGTCGCCTTGGGATGGGCGGTAACTGTTAATTGCGTGACGCCAACAGCGCCAACGACTGTATAAGCCGTATCATTTCGATCAAACGGGGAATCCAGAGGTACTCCTATATTCAGTAAATAGAGGTCCGCATCCGAAGAAGCGCCTTTTTTTCTCACCATTACCTGCTGAGTGGCCTGACCTATGCCCCCGTCATCGTCGCTGACGGTCACCGTGATGACGTATGAACCCGAAGAGTTGTAACTGTGGCTTACACTGAAGGTCTTATCGTCGTTCAGCTTCAGTTCCTTTGCGCCGCTGCCGTCCCCGAAATCGATGACAGCGGTCCAGGAGTCGTCACCCGAATCGGTAAAGGAACCGGAACAGGTGAAAGTCTCGTTGGTCCAATAGTCTTTTCCGCTCTTCATGCTCACCACCGGGGCCACATTGGCCGCCTCCACCCGGAAGCTGTCTTCGTAAGCATCCCCGTCTGTATCAGTCAGCTTCACGGTAACGGTATATTTTCCGTTGTCCCCATAAGTATGCTTGAGATTGAGCTGACCGATAACCGGGAAGGTTCCACGAGAGCAGCTCGGATCATCTTTATATGAAACCAGGTCCTTTCCAGACTGACTCATAGACCCCAGAGACAGCGTCTCGACAGCGGACCCGTCGCCGTAGTCTACGGTGATCTTCTGTACTTTTTTTGCCGGACCCCGCACGGGGACGCTTCGGGCCAGGGCCTCCCCTTCATTTATGGACGTATCCGCTCCCGCTTCCAAGGCAAAAACATAGTCTTTCACCTTCACCGGGAAGGAGGCCGTACCCACGCCCCCATCCTGGTCTTCCACCCGCACGGTAACGGTGAAATTGCCTGACTGCAAGTAGACATGATCCAGCGAGAAGGTCTTATCAGCATTCAGGGCTAAAGCCTGCGGTCCACTGCCGTCCCCATAGTCTGCAGTGGCCTGCCAGCGGTCCCGGCCGGGGTCACTAAAGGAACCTGCTCCGCTGAAGACAACCCCCTGCTGGGCCGGCGATGCGCCCTGGGCTGCGACGGAGGGAGCCACATTTTTCACGTTGACCTTGAGGCGGCGCACTCCTGTCAAGCCGGTGTTGTCCCGGGCCAAGAGATCCAGGTAATGGAAATCAGGCCTATAAAGACGTCCTTTGCCGATAACGACGGATGCCGGGTCATAAAAGATGTTCTGAAGGGTGAAGGTTTTATCCGGCTTAAGCGGTACTTCCAACGGTCCCAGGGTATCGTGGAAATCCACGGTCAGGACCCAGCTGTTGTCGCCGGGGTCTGCCACTGTCCCTTCCAGGACCAAGAGGTCGCCTTCGTTAGTGTCCACGTTTTTGTCAACGCGCGCTCCCCCTTCCTCGAAAGGCTCGCCTACTATGTCCGCTCCCAGAAGCTGCGGTGCGACGCAGTTGACCTTCACGATCTGGCTGCCGGTCACTAACCCCGAATCTTCGTAAGTCAGGGCTATCTTTACGGGATAGTCTCCCCCCACCCCGTAGCGGTGCTCCAGGTCAAAGGAGCCGTCCTCCCGCAGGACTATGTGTTGGAGACCCGATCCGTCGCCATAGTCCACCGTACCCCGCCAGGTTCCCGTCCAGATCCCCGGCCAGGAGCTGTCCGCCAAGCTGGGCACGGGTTCCCCGCCGTAACCCGGACCGGGCGCAGGAATGGTGTTGTCTCCTCCTGCACTCTGATTTTGCGCGGCGGTTACAGTTACGGGCAGTATTAGGGCATAGCGGGCCCGGAAGACGCTTCCTTCATCAAGAGGCTGATTGGACTCCAGCAGCATAAGGGAAGGGAGATTCTTAATGTTAGTCCGGGTGACCTTAAATAAATACGCTTTCTTCAGAGGAGCGGCTTCTGCAGCCCATTCATCGCTGGGGAGAGTTACCGTAACCAGGATGTTGTTTTCTCCTATTTGCAAGGGAACAAGCGCCGCCTCGCCTGATTGCACCTGGCTGCCGTTGACCTGAACGGCTGTAACAGTATCACCCGCCACTCTTTCCGGGATAACTTTCAGGCTCGTAATATTATTTTCCACATCCAATGTATAGTTCGCCTGCTGAGGATCAAAAGCCGGGACCGGCTGAAGGAGTACGCCGCTGGGATCATCCTCGCTTATCCCTTGCAAAGTTATGTTTTGCAGGTAGAAGTCCAGGTCGACTGCCGACCTGATATTTTGCTCCGAGGGAATAATTTCCGTGACAGCGCCCGGAAAGACTGAAGAGGCAAGGGCTGTAACCATAATCTTAGCCGGCGTACGCGGGGAATATCCTTTTCCGCCCGACCGAGCCTCGGCTGTCCGGGGCGCAAAAAAGCCGAGCAGACCGTCCTTATTGGTAAAACAGGGTTTGCCGTCCACCGTGACTTTTTTGTCCGGCAGGGGCTGACCGGTCGTTTTGTCTATGACTTCCAGCCTTAGGTAGGAGAGTGCTTTGCCCAAATGGTCTCTAAGAAGCGTTACGGGCCCCCCTTCTCCGGACCCGATATCCTGGGCGCCGTCGCTGCCACGGGTAGCGATTACAGTGGGATTCCCGCTTATGGTAATCCCCTCCGCTCTTTGTTTGTAACCGCCGCCAATGCCGGCTCCGCCGCTGCCCCCCGTTGCCGAAACCAGGCCTCCGTTAATGGTGATGGGGCCGGGAGTAAAGTCTATATTCATGGAACCGGCAAACAAGCCCCCTAAGCCTCCGATAACACTCCCGCCTATACCGGCGGAAGAAGGTCCTCCCCGGGCTATAACGATACCGTCATTGATCGTCAGGCTGTCTGTCAGCCATAAACCGATGCCGGCTCCGCCGCCGCTCCCGCCAGCGCCGAATAATTGGCCAATAAGCATATCGGCCATAGACCTGAACATATCGTCTAATTTTTCAAAGGCAAGAGAAGCCTCCTGAGAAATCTCCGTATCCTCTGAAGAATTCATCATGTCTCCCAGTTGACCCAGGCTATTATTCATAAAGTTTAGAAACTCATTGGGGGAACTGCCGCCCGAGGCCACAACCGTTCCGCCGTTGATTGTCGTTGTAACCCCGCTGATCCCTGGGCCATTGCTGCTAAATGCGGATACTAAGCCTGCATTTATTTCTATCCATCTGCCGCTAATGCCCGGTTTTTCAGCGCTCCCGCTTGCTGTAATCGAGCCGCCGTTGACGGTTAATCTGCCAAAGCTATATTTTCTCATATCAAGCAGCATATTCGTACTGTCCGTATATTGATCTCTATCTAATCTGAACCCTCCCATTGCGGAAATGCCCGCTTCGTTGCTACCTGCTGCGGTAATCGTACCGCCGTTGATGATAATGGTTTCCCCCGGTATAACGAAAGATTTAATAGACATTATTGTATCCGAATTCAGATTATATTTTTGAGCAACAAAATCCGTGGCAGTGAAAAAACTTCTGAGATTGCCCAGGCCCGGAGCATCCTGGCCGCCTGTCGCCGTAACCGTACCGCCGTTGATGGTAATGGCGCCAACCAGACCGCCGAGTCCTGCTCCCTGAGCACCTCCGGTTGCGCAAATCGTGCCGCCGTTGATGGTAACGGATCCTCCGCTGAATCCCCGATCCCCGCCGATACCGGACCCCTGTTCGCCCCCCGCGGCGACAAGGCTGGCCTGGGCGTCAGTTTTGCCGGGAGCTTTATCGATCGTTAGCCAAACCTCGTCTCCCACATAGATGCCTGCTCTGCCCTTACCCCCGGTCACGCTGCAATCCCCGCCGATACTAAGCAAGTTAACCAGGGAGTAAGGAGCCGGCTGCCCGGCGTTATTCAGATTATAAGGCCACTTTTCATAGCTTACGCCCAAGGCGCTGCCGAAGTCTATCCCGGACTTCCCTTCCGGCGCGGTAAGCTTAAGGTCCTCGATGATAAGCTGAAGAGGCAGCGGCCTTTCCGCGACGGTAATGCTTGTATCCGGATGGTTCTTCCCGTCCGCTGAGCCTATCACCTTTACCCCGTAGGCGCCCGGGACAATGGTTATGATGCCGCTGTAGCCGTTGGCCAGCCGGTAGGTCCCGTCAGCCGAGATGGTATAATCGCCGGAGGGGATCACCGTCGCGCCGCCGTCTTCCGCCGCCGGCAACCCTGCAGGCAGCAGAGTGACTACCATCACCGCCGCAAGCAGAAACGCCAGGATTTTCTTTTCCAGGTGTATTGCGGTTTTCACTATCATTTTTATCACTCCTTTTAATCTGACTTAGGCTGAATAGTTCACTTCTGACATCGGGACATTCCCTTCTACATAAAATCCATCAGCTTCAGCGGGTGTGTCCCCGTGCCTATTGCCTATTATCTTTTCATGCCGTCAAGCATCTCGTAGGTATAGAGCATCAGGCTGTCGCTCCATTGGATGCAGTCCTCGCCTACCAAGCGGCCCTTTCGGAAGTAATCCTTGTCGGTCAGGGCAGCGAAGCGCACCGTTTGCAGCTTGGGTCTCATGTTGTAGACGAAGCTGGAACCGTTCTCCAACTCCACGGCGATTTTATAATCCTCCGTAAACCGTACCGAACGCATTTTACTCATATGTATTCCTCCGTTCTACAAAAAAGCCTACTATACGACAAGTATAGCGGGCTTTTTTTGTAATCAATATCACACAAAAGTACCATTTCGAGGTCTTTGCGTAATACATGACGCTTTATGATAGGAAATTCAGCTCTTTGGCCTTTTTTATGGCCAGGGTCTTGTTGTTTACGCCCAGCTTATCATACACATTTTGCAGGTGCCTGCGGACAGTGTTCTGCGACATATAGAGCTTGGTGGCGATTTCTTTTCGCTTAAAACCCTCACCCAGCAGATTCAAAACCTGTGTTTCTCTCTGGGTCAGGGGTTCGGTTTTGTTTTTGGGCGCTATTTTCTCCAGGCCTTGCAGGAAGCCCTCCGCCAGTTGTATTGCTTTACATACCCATTCACCTTCCGGCCCATTTTGCATCTCCTTTAAAATGGGCTCAAGTTCAGGCATGCATTCCGCAAAGGGTGTGACAATGCCATCGGCCCGGGCAAGCTTAAAGGCCGGGAGCAGAGCATCCGCTGCTTTCTTCGTACCATAGAGGTGTTTTTTGGCAATAGCATCATAGATGCCTGCGAAGATAAGACCAAATATATGGTTATTGGGGCGGTAGATTTCCCGCATGGTTTCCACGATGATTTCCAGCTCGGCATAGCTCCGGCGAAGTACAGCCGCCCGGCCGATAACAATATAATTTATCCCCATCCCCTGATAAAAGAGATTACAGCAGGATAAGTCGCCCTCCTTAAGCCAGCGGGGGATTGATTCCAACCGTCCTACAGTGCCATAAATATAGCCGGTCGCTATATCTACGCTGTTTAACAAAACGGGATTGCCTGAGGTTTCTGCTTCTTCACGAAGCGTCTCAAGTAAAGCAAAAGCCGAGCGGAAATCGCCGTTTAAGACGGCAAGCCGGGCGCGGCAAAGTATACCGCAGATGACAAGGCTTGACTGGTTCTTTGTTTTGGCTTTAAAGATGGCTTTATCGGCAGAAAGCTCAGCCTGCTTTAAATCTCCCGTCTCCAGACAGAATTCAGCCCGAGCCACATGCTCGAAACTTGTGCCGCAGCCATTGGACACATGGGTGTAATAATCGACATTCCTTTCAATAGTCTCCACCAGCGAAAGCAGGCCACCCGACTGCTTGTGGTAGAGATAAAGGGTATGAGGCGAACCAAAGGTAAATATCTCTTCTGAGCTGGAGATGCGTGAGCTCCCACCGCCAAATAAAGTGAAAGCCTTTTTATGGTATTCGTTCATCAGCGGAGCATCGTTAAACTGCAAAAAGCTTTCAATTAGGGCAATTTCCCCCAGAATCCGGTCTCTGTTCGGCAATTTTCCGTCCGCCTCATAGACGGCCTTAGCTTCATAAAACAGTCTCGCCCCTTCCGTACCATCTTCCAACGTCAGGCATGCGTAAATATAAGTAAGATAGGCCAGTGGACGGGAAATCTTGAGTTCCTTATCCATATCCTCAAAGGCGCCTCTTATTATACGGGGGGCTTGGTACAAAAGCTCGGATGAGCCGGGCAGCTCAAATATATCAAGGATTTTCGCGTAATTTTCTGAGCGATGATACAAGGCAACAGCCTCGATACGTTGATCATGCCTGGCAAACCAATCGCCGCAGCGGTTGAGCAGACCGGATTTATCAAGATCCGATACTACAAAGAGATCCAGCAACATTGCTTTTAAGATAGCATGTATTGTGTAAACTCTGTTTTTATTGTCATATCGTAAAAAGCAGTTATTCGCGGCAATTTCGTGAATCAGCTTGCCTGCTCTTTGATTTTCCGTCACAAAAATTGCCCCGTCCAGGGTAAAGCTGTCCAAAAGGGAAAGCTTTAGCAGGATATCCTGTGTTTCCCTGTTAAATTTATCGTAGACAGCTGTCTTCATCAGCCGTGTGACGTCTTTGAGATCCTCAATTCTTTTATCTTCGGCATATTTGAGCAGGGCCAGATAGATAGCGGCTACCCAGCCGTCTGTTTTTTTATGCAGCCTGTCCAGTTCTTCCGGGGTAAGCATAAATCCGTTTTGAGCAAACAGCTCACCTGTTTCTTCCTCGTTAAATTCAAAGCTGTCCTGGGAAAGCTCGATGCACAGACCCTTCAAGGCCAGCTCTTCTACCGGGATTTCCGGAAGTGCGCGGCTGATCAGTACTATATGCAGATTATCAACAGCGGCCCGGGCAAAGAAAGTAAGCAAGCGGTCCATAAGCTCGCTTCTGTTTTCGTGGTAATCATCTATGACTATAACTGTACGCTCTGCCAACATATTTTTTATAAGACCAAGGATACGTTCCAGATCTACTGTGGTTTGCGGAAATCCGTACTCGGCCAAGCGTTTGGCCAGCTTTGGGTTTATGTCTGTAAGGCTTTGACAGAACTTCTGCCATAGCCACATCTCGTCATTCTCCCCGCTCGCTAAAGAAAGCCAAGCGAAGCGAAGATTTTTATGGGAGGACAAAAAATCTTTCACCGCTGTTGTTTTGCCGTAGCCTATAGAAGAGAGCAGCAGAAAAAGCGGGACTTGAAATATCCCTTCTAGTATTCTGTGGATACGCTTCCGCCGCAGTAATTTTGGTTTAAATAATTTACCGGCCATTTTCCACTTCACCCAACGGCTATTTTCTCCATTGTCAGAGTAAATTCCTTTTTCACCCGGCATAGTTCTCTATTTAGCCACTCCTTAGTACTATTAAGGGGATACCAATCCACAGGGTTGTATGGAGAAGATAGGGGATTTTTCGTTAATCAATCTATTGGGTACTTTATTAGTCGTTGTCATCTGTCCTCACAATATGAATTAGGATTAATATAATATAGCGTACTCTAATTCAATTTCAATTTTTTTCGAAAGGAGTTGATTATAATGACCCAGAGAAATGAAAGCTTCTTCCTGAAAGATTCGCCATCATTCAATCTTGCAACGGGAGCCGAGAACCGAACTGACTTAGTACTAACACCCAATCCCGATGTGAATAATAGTCCCATCGTAAGTGCTGTCCTGGCCGGAACTACCCCGTTGTTTAATGCTCTGGTCAAGATTTTGACACTAAACGGTGATCCCCTTGATCACCAATTTACAAATACAAATGGTATAGCCGTATCGAAATCTCTCCCCGTGGGTACCTACCAGGCTGTTGCTTCTGCCCCCGGTTTTCTAACTAGCGCCCCTGTTATTGTGAATGTACCTTTAGCATCTGGTGCTTTTGCTAATTTTACACTCACTCCTGATCCCCGGGCTGCTCTTAATACCATTTACGGATTGGTCCTGGACCAGACGACAGGAGCCCGTATCGCCAATGCTATAGTTGTTCTCACCGACTCGCAAGGACAGACTGTATCCACGACAGAAACCAACGGCGACGGGGAATATTTGCTCTGTGAAACCGCCAACGGGTCTTATCTGGTTTCAGCGCAGAAAACAGGGTTCGCGCTGTCACTCCCTCTCACTATAACCGTGACGGGTGCTCAAATTGCCGGAACGAATATTAATTTGGTACCGCAGGCTGCAGTAGGAGCAACTGTTCAGGGCTTTATTAAGGACCCGACCGGCGTGCAATTGGCAGGAGCCTGTGTCGGATTGTATTCTGTTTCAGATTCCACAGAAACTCTGATTCAAACTACCTTCACCAATAGCAATGGTTTTTACCTCTTTGGCAGTGTTGCAGCTGGTAATTATCTAGTGAAAGCGAAAGTAGATATTGTAAGTTAAAGGAGTGAATAATTATGCCAACGGTTGATGATTTTCTTTTAAATAGGTCCCCCTCTTTTCCCTTGGGTGCAACAGCAGAAAATCGGACAGACTTGACCTTGACCCAAGCAGCTGCGCCAGTCGGCAGCGTGCGCGGAACAGTGACGAATTCTGTCACCGGTGACCGCATAGCGAATGCAACGGTTAAGCTCCGTACCCAGTCCGGCGATCCGGTAAACCACACGGAAACCAATCCGGGAGGAAACTATTCGTTAACAGATATCGTACCCGGAACTTATACAATCAACGTAGCCTTGCTTGGATTTGTCACATCGCTGGGACAAACGTTTACGATTCAGGGTGGACAGAACCTTACTTTCGATATTGCTATTACGCCGGATGCTCGTCCCCAAAACGTTATCTATGGAGTGGTAAGCGACCAATCTAGCGGTCTGCCGATCTCCGGCGCCCATGTTGTTTTGGTACCAGATCTTGCAATATTTGAAAATCTTACAGTTGTAAGTTCTAATGCCACCGGCCAGTATAATATGTGTGAAATCTCTGACAGTACAGCATCTCTTGCCGCTGGTGCAGATGGCTATTATTTTTCAGATTTTTCGACGATTACAATTTCTGGAGCGACAACTGTTCGTTCGGATATAACATTACAACCGTATTCATTGCCTCAAGCGACTGTGAACGGATTTATTAAAACATCAAATGGCACACCAATTGCTAATGCCTGTGTCGGTCTGTATTTACTCAACACGCAAGGAGTTGAAATCCTACAGCAGGTGACATTTAGCGATTCTAACGGGTTTTACCTTTTCGGCAGGGCAACTGCCGGAACCTACGTCGTAAAAGCCAAGTCTGAGAAACCTGCTCCTGCTATTGCCTAATTAATTACTATGCACTATACATTTAGTCAAAAGCAAAATAAACCCAGTATATCCTGGGTTTATTTTACATAGCCAATCATGAAGGGATGAGAGAAAATGGTTATTTCTGACATCTATCCTCTGGTCCAATCTAAACAATTTGATTTGAAGCTAACGGAAGAAGCAAGAATAGATTTAGTTCTGAAAAAAAGACCACGAGCCCCAAAAACAAAATTAACCGGCAGGGTTACCACTGGCTTCTTAACACCTGTTAATAAAGCCACCGTAAAGATACTGGACAGGTACTATAATCCTGTCGCCCATACGCTTACCGATACAGAAGGAATCTATATCTTTGAAGATATCGTTCAACCGGGAGACTTTAAATTAACTGCAACAGCAGCTGGTTTTCTGACAGCCCAAACTGTTGATTTCACTATACAACAGGGAATACCTAAAACCATTAATATAGAAATAGAAAAAGATCCTGCGGTTAACAAGGGTTTCATTTATGGATTGATTACAGATGAAAGGACAAAACAACCAATACCAGACACATCAATTATCCTTTTGCCTAAAACCGGGGAACGTGTTGCAGAAACCACGAGCAATATTTATGGGCAGTACTTGTTTTGCAATATATCGCAAGGCGAATACTTTATTACCACAAAAAAAAGAGGATATTTTGGTAGCTCGATATTGGTATTTGTTGGGAAAGGCTTATTGATCAAAACTAACATACAACTAAGCATTAATCCCGAAACCTCTGTCGGTACAATCAGCGGGCGGACTAAAAGCGGGAACAAAATTCTCAGGTATGCATGCGTTGGATTATACAGAGTTGAAGAAGGAAGCGAGACTTTAATTCAGATCAAGACTACGAATAGTGAAGGACTGTACCTTTTTAACAATGTCAATCCGGGGCATTATGTGGTCAAAGCCAAACTGGATAACAACTGCGATTACTGCCAAGAGTTTTCATTACACGACGATGTTGAATAGTCTGGACATCCATTCAGGCAGAAGAAAACGGGCAGAAAGTGGCCAGCAAAATCTTATCACCTGTATTGGCAAAGGCCTCCTCACCCCAGGGATACCAATCCACAGGGTTGTATTGATGTTGGAGAAGGTAAGGGGATTTTTCCTTAGCCAATCTATTGGGTACTCTTGTTTTAGTAGTCATGGGCATCACCTCCCTCTAGTTTCTAATGGATATTGGAGTACTTTTACCAATATAAAAGAAAAAATCCCAGGGCTGGGATTATAATTCAGATTTTTTGCACAATATATGCAAAAACAAACCTTATAAAGCAAACGAAAATGAGCATCTAGAAGGGCTAGAACCTTTTTATCTTTCCTTACATATGATAAAAGAGAATAAACTATATCTCAGGTATTATTACATTTTACATACAAAAGAAATACTAAAGAAACCGTATCATCACACAATATTTACAATTTGGGTTAAGTAGAGTTCTTACAATTAATTCAATCAACTTTTTTTCTGTGTTACTACTAAATCAA